>Ga0326758_100071_pt1 | contig 40172 bp, 38 predicted proteins | sample GCRJH_S_FD_207221 | JGI IMG/M metagenome (GOLD analysis project Ga0326758, IMG submission 207221) | Hot spring sediment microbial communities from Geyser Creek Basin, Yellowstone National Park, WY, United States - GCR.JH_S | ecosystem: Environmental > Aquatic > Thermal springs > Near-boiling... | reverse complement strand
ACGATCTTCACCATCATGACTAACGTTGTCAGGGAGCTGGTGGGGGCTCTTAACCTGAGGAGCGTGGAGGCGTTCCTCAGGTTCGTTGAACGTTATTTAGGCGGACCGCCTGGACTGATGAAAATCTTTAAGTTACGTTAAAGTCCCATAACTGCTGTAAGAAAGACAATCCTTTCCACAATTGACTATGGCAATTGAGAGAGTCTCTCTGTCTTATTATCTCCTAAGACTCATTTCGTTCTAAAGACGGTCTTAGAGCCTTCCAGTGTCTACATAAATCCGACTCATCTTTTACGTAACGATTGTCTAAACCTAGCCTATTCCATACACTCTTAGAGGTGTCATATGAATCTAAGTGATCGCCGAAGAGAATTAACTGATTCCTATAGGTGTTCCAGTACATCTCCAGTAACTTACTTCCGTAATTACTGGGGACTGCAGGTGCGTAGCTCTTAGGCGTATCAGGCTTCATTTTGTGCCTATTCCACAAATAGTATACCAAGGTTTCTCCGGCAACTATATATACATCGTCTAATGTTGACAGTGGATTTGAAACCAAAAAGTGCTTATCTACGTAGTCGGCATAAGTCTCCAATTTTATTCTCCCATTAATACTGGGTACAACTACGCTGATCTTTCCAGAAATTTGGTCAAAGTTTACTTTTATTAAGTCTCCTAGAGCTATGGGCGGGTAGATGGGGTAACCGGCTCTCATATGTTCCACCAAAGTAAAGGCGCTGTATTCGCACAGAGACTCGTCATATGGGTCGTAAGTTGGTTTCTCTTTTCTTCTAAGTCTCACGAGCTTTAGTGTGTGGTGGCATAGTTCATGGAACGTTATTAAAGCTGGATAAGCTAAGAAAGCTGCTATTACGGCCGATATCTCTTCGCTACTCCTAACGTGCTTATTAAATACATACGAAAAGTAGGAAAGATCGCCTTCGATGTTCCTCAGCACATAATATATACCCCAGTTAAAATAACTCGATTGCCTATAATAAGCTAAGACGTCGTATATCACTCCCTCACATTTTTGCTTAGTATTAACGGGCTGATTTTCAATAACCGGAAAAGGCCTATACGGAACCCTCCCCTTGAGGACGTATTCCGACGAAGGTCCTAACTGGTGGATTATATCTCTACCACTATAAGAGGTTTCAAAGTGAGGAGTACTAATGGTGTCTTTTAGAATTTTTAAAAAGTCTATCATAAAATAAAACTTGTCTTCCTTTCTCTCGTCTATTGGTTTCCAATTTTTACCCGGCTCTGGGAATATCTCCATCCACTTGTTCTTGGGCATCTGTTTATACATAATAACTCACATTATAAGAAACTGCTAAATTTTAACTTATAAAAAATGCACGACGAAAGTAGTATAAATTCTAGTGGTAAAGGAAAAGAAGTCTATTCGTCATGTATCTTTCCTCTCTTTAGGGGAAGCATTTTCGGTTTGACGTCGTTTGAAAAAATCCTTAGTGTCTCCTATTGTGTACCACTTAAAGTTGTGGTCGTGAGAATGACATGACATATATGAAGCGGAAGTAGGTACGGTTTCCTGCTGGATGAAGTACAGTTTATTGTCACTAGCGTAAGAGTAGAAAGGGGGTCAATGAGTTCCACACGGCGCTAACAGACGCTTTTATGAGGGTCGGGGTTGTTAAATTATGAAGAAACAAGTTCTCGAAATTTTGTAATAAATGCTTTTATGAGGGTAGAGTATTATGTGATAATTTAAATGTAGGAATAAGGAGAAAACCCCTTGCTAGAGTTAAGGTCTTAAAAGGGTCAAAATACCAAGGATTAAGAAATAAAAATGAGATCCTCCCGGTGTGTTTTATAGGACAATGAGAACGCACTAACGAGCGAGAAATGATAATTTGAAGACGAGCTAAAATACTTCACTGCTTTTCAGCTTTAAACCTTTTCCCCACGCTATATCGAGTGTATTGCCGATCGCAAAAGGAATTAAAAGTATTTAAAAGTTACGTGAAACTACTATAGTCTTTTCTTACTATAACCTTACCCTCAAACCCCGTATCAACTTTAACAGTAACGGGTATTCCTTCAACCTCAACCTCAAACTCCAAGGAAATACACCCTTTCAGGGACCTCAGCTCTCACTTTCTTTCCCTCCTTCGCCTTAGCTTTCATATATTCATAAGCCTCACCCTCGCTATCAAAGGTTTTCTCACCCTCACCCTCAACTATAACCTTATACTTATTTCTAACACCCGCCGGCAAGTATATTCCTAACATCTTCCTAACCCAGTCCTTTAACCTATAAGCGTCCTCACCTTTCTTCTCAACCAAGCCCTTCGATTCAAGAACCATTATAGGTATTCCTAATTCACTGGCCCTCCTTTCGGAAAGAGTATAACCTTGGTTAGTAAATCTAATAAGCCACTCGAGGTATTTTGGACTTATCGTTATAGGGAGTGAGGGGAGTAATACGACTTCATTAAACTCTTGGTATTTGTAGTAGATCACATCGGCACCGGCCAAAAGCCCGGCTAATGATATGAAAGTAGTTTCGGGCTTTAAACCAGCTGTAGCGTTAATGTAAACCTCATTACCTTCTTCCTTAAACTTAAGGATTTTATAAACTACCTTGTCGAACAAGTCCTCAATCCCCTCATAAAAAGTTTCCTCGGAGGATATGGTCTTAACAGTGACGAGCTCACTCCTAATCCCCTTCTCTTTCAAATAATCCCTTATCGTCTCACCGGCTAGTATAGAGTTACTAGTATTAGTAGTGTAAAGGAAAACGTAGACCTCTTCTTCCTTGTGTTTGAACTTCCTCATTGCTGAAAACAACGAGTCCAGTTCAGCTGAAGAGCTTTCACCCTTACTCTTTATAAAGTTTAGTAGTAATTTTTTCATATCGTCAAAGTTCTCCTTTATCACGTTTTGCCTATCGTCATTAAATTTCAACCTATCCCAGTCCTTAAGGCCTAATCCCTCCACTTCTTTTCTCACTTCGTTGTCCTCTAACGAGTTCTTAAGTAGAGAAGTACCAACGGCTGAGACATGAACTTTCATGAGAGTATATAAGCCCTCCCACTTTATATAGATTACGGAAAAATCGCGACGGGCAATTCAGGTTCCGTTGCGAATTGTAATATCCCCTTTAGAATATAGTATAGGATACCTTTATCTTAGAACCTTCTCCGTATAAAGATCATTATTGTTAATGAATTTATAACAAAATGGCGATACTATCTCCACTCTCCCTACTTTTTGGGTTATTCACGGATCCTTTGCGAATAAGGTGAAACGGATAAAGAAATTCTCACGATGTTGTTGTGGAAACTGTATGAAGTGTACGTCTTCTACTTAGTAGTACGTTATTTGGAAGGGAAAGGGTATAGAGTGAAGAGAGTTAAACAAGGCGAGCACGATTATAGTTCATTTGTGGCTGAAATAGGGAAGGAAAAACTATTCCTAACTTTTAACGTCCCCCTTCATTTTTCTTCATTAGAGGGTGTCAACGATATTCAGGAAGAGAAAGAAAAGTTCAAGGGAAGGCCTGATATCTCGTTAATTAACGGTAAGAGGGTAATTTTTGAGTGTAAGTACTCGTCTTCACCCTCGTACATCACGCAAGGTAGGTTTAAGGTCATGGCTTATATGTACGAGCCTGACGTGGCAGTACTGGTCTACCCAGGTTTAAAGACAAAAGTTAGATCCTACACACCCGACGATGAAGTGACTATCGATTTAGACAGTAAAATTAAGGGTGATAAGAGGTATATAGATTTCAGGTTTAGGATTAAGGGAGGTGTTATAAAAAAGATATACATGGCAATAATAGACCCGGAATGGGAAGAAAATGATAAAGAAAAAGATAATGGGAATCTCAAAGTGATCAGTAGTATATTAGACGAGGTAATGAAACCTCATCAATCTTAAAGAGTTATATTTATGGTATTACCTTGTAAGACTGCGTTTAGGCTCTGACTGAGTTAGTCTCTGGAAGAGACTAAGATCCTTTAACAACTGATAGTCTAATAATAAATACAGAAGATTGCATAGACGCGGTCAAAAGAAAACAGTATATCTAGTAACTTTTGTATAGAGAATGCTCTGGACAGTAGAATTGTTGAGCTTCATATCAATAAATTTTATGAAATTTTTAAGCGTCTAGAAGTAGATTGAATGAGAGTGGTTTACTAAGAAATTCGGTAATAGCAATATTGACCTTATAATATTTGACGAAGCTCAAACTGAGGAGGTAATAAAGAACTCTCCTAGAGGTTAAAGTTAATGTGCATTATTACGACAATTCTCAAGTGGGAATGAGCTTGAACTAGGGATAACTTTTATTTGAGTTCGGGACAGTCTTATCTTGACTTCCTCACACTAATTAGAAGCTTGTAACGAGATCTGACTAAAGTGTTTCATGTGAGACGTAAGTGGAAGGTGTCACACTGATTTAAAGCTTTTTACTCATTAGTATGCACTTAACACATGGAAGGATATTTAGATTATAAAAGTAATTCTAAAGGTTATATTTACGCTAAATTATACGATAGTTTAGTTGAAGGTAAACAAGCTTTAGAGATGCTACAAAAAGGTCTGTTACAGAATGCTTCTTCAAAGGCATTTTTAAGTGTAAAATCTGCTGTTAGTGCACTAGTTGTAAAGAACCTTAATGAGATTATCAAATTAAAAAACGAGAAGGAAAAGTATTGGTACGAGAACGTGGGGTATTCGGCACCCACAACGGGGTTAATAGGGATATCAAAAGACTTAAAAAACTTAGGCATCGACGCTGAGAACGTGATAAGAATTGCTTTATCTTTACACAAGTTCTCGTATAATGGTTTTGACCCTAACTTCGTTGATTATAGGGACTCTGAGGAGGTAATAAGTGACATAAAAGAGGTCATAGAGTGGTTACTTAATTTAAAATACTATTTCGACGATTTTTGGGACGAAAAGTTAGAAAAAGCAAAGAAGGAGTTAGAAGAATTATTAAAAAATACGATCAATTAACCATCCCCGAAAGGAATTTCGCTTATATGCATAGCGTAATACGCCATGAGTATGTCCCTGCTCTTTAAAGCTAGGAAAGTAAGTGTGGAGATAATGTTGTTATTAAGCCATAAATTTATTAAATAGGAGAATTCTCTATATAGAGTATAGTTTAGCTTAGATTCTCAGAGACGCCTTTTTACGTTAGAGTACGAATTTATGGCTTAATAACAGCACTATGTAGGCAATGTCAGTTAGCACTATGCATGAAGTTTGACCGAAAGATTTAATACTGAACGCTACACTCTCGCTCTTTAAAGTAGATTTATTAGTTAGTAGTTAGACCCTACATTTATGAACGAATATGTCGCTAGGTATATTGTGTCTAAGGATCACAGAAGGATTGGAGAAATAAACATTAGGTATACGGCTAACGATGACGATGAGAGCATTAGGATCGCAAAATCCGTTTGCGAGAAGTTAGGTGGGGAGGAGATCGAGGAGGTAATCATAGGGAAGGTAATGGGTACTATAGCTGGTGCTGGTAGCTCATTAAGCAAATCCGACGATGATAAATTTCTCGGGGCTATGACTGGTGTAATAGTAGGTGCGTTAGTTGGCCATATTATAGATTCCGCAATAACTAAGGTTATATACTCTAAAAAGTATCCCTGCATTAAGCCTAGGCCTTTTGAAGATATTGTTAATTATATTAATATCGAAAGATTAGAAGAGATAGTTAATGAACGTTGATGAGATTATCAACTTATGCAACAGTAAGTGTGTAATTTTTGATACAAGTGTAATTTGATTATATAAGAATATTGTTGAGAAGAAATTATGAGAGGAAGCGTAATATATTGTCAAGAATTTTTAATCAATGTAGTAGAAAAGCGATAACAACACTAATTTACGAGGAAATTCTCGCTGGATCAGATGAAGATATACAGTTACAGCAATTTTTATCTGATTTCATGATATTGCCTTTTGATATAGATGAGACTGTATTTGCCTCTAGGTTAGAAAAACAAATAAGGACTTAAACCTAAAGGAGAGAATTGGAGAATAGATCTGTTTATTTCAGCTTTTGCATATACTCAACGGTGTTATATCCTAACTAAGGATGAGGATTTTACCAAAATTGCGAGAAATTGGACGAGGTAGAATATTACGTATGTAGAAGTTAAAGTGCCGTAATTATGTTATAAATTTGCTGTATTTTATTAGGAATTCTTCATCTAGAATAGGAAATTATGTAATGGCTTAAAATAGCTAGAACTGATATAGAAATTTTTTAACATAATGACTACACCATGAAATAAATTGAAGTATTAGTAAAGGTTATAAATTACTTTTCTTTCTTATTTATACATGGTAGTTAAGGAAATTATTCACAAGCATTTAAGTTATACTTCTATTCCAGAGTTCTTCGACGGTGAATATTGGCCGTCCCAGATATGGTATTGTTTAAGAAAGCAGTACTATTCCAGAATTTCTCCTATTCCCATGTCCTTAGAAAGTAAGAAGTTTACAACACTGGGGACTATAATTCATGAATTTATAGCGGAAACACTCAAGAAAGAGGAATCCGTAAGGGTTGAGTCTGAAGTACCCATAAGGATACCTCATCCAAATAGGCACGATATAGTAATTTCTGGTAGAGCTGACGATATTATAATAGTGACAGTTGGAAAGTCGAGATATGTTGTCGAGGTCAAAACTATTGACGATTTAGAGAGTAAGAGGTCTTATCTACCTAAAAAGGAGCATATAGCCCAGCTTAACTTATATTTAAGGGCCTATCCTAACTCTAAGGGAATTATCCTTTATGTGGATAGGGGAAGTTTTGAAATGGAGGAGTTTGAAATTTCCTTTAACCCAGATCTCTTTAACGAGACAATTAAGAGGGTTGAAATGCTTCATGATTACCTCATAAAAAGGGAGTTGCCACCACCAGAGGCTAAGGAGAATCAAGATATGAAATGGCAATGTGATTTTTGTGAATATAGGGCTAAATGTGAGAAGCAAATAAGCAGTAACAATAATAATAATAAGAAGTAGATTCCAATATATTTACTATCAAGATTATAAGATATTAATTACTATTTTTTATTAATAAATTAATTTGAGATATAGAAATAATTATAATTATATTATTCTTTTTTAGTAGTAAAAATTTAGCTATAAATTTTAGGTTAATAAGTACTTTGTGTTTCACTTCAAATTTTATCAAGGTCAACATTAAACTCACTTTTAATCAATACTTATTTTAAATTTAAGAAAGTTTATAAAGTTAATATTTGATAAAAATCAAGAATTACATAAAGCGGAGTTTCTGCTGAATTTTAAATTAATCCTAATTCTTTTGCCAAATCTTCTAACCTCTTTGCTTCCCTTTTCATTTCCTTTATAAAAAGTGATGAAGGCTTTTCCCATTCTTCTGGAGTAAAGGCGAAGAATTCAATACGTGCTCTTAAGTGCTTTCCCAACTTCTCAAGCCTATCAATGTATCTTAAGCCTTTAAAATCTTGAGATATTATCACTAAATCTATGTCACTGACCTCTAAGTAATCTCCTCTAGCTCTAGAGCCTACAACATATACATCCTTAACACTAATTTCCTTTTTTACATCATTTATGAACTCTATTGCTTTTCTCACCAATTCAATCTGGCTCTTTAACGCAGATTTCGCTTTACCCATTCTATCACCTTCTCTGCCTTCTTAACTAATTCCTCGGCATCCTCTTAAGTGAATATGGTATGGTATTTGCTGCACCAGGATATCTAGAGATTGTATAATGTAAAGTAAGTTTATTTACTTCATTTCTAATCTCATCTACAGCTAATCCAATCTCCTCCTTTATTATGTCTAACAACTCGTTTAAATCGTGAGTTCGTTCAATCTTTCCCTTATCTATTAATAATGCCTTTAAAGCCTTCTCAGCAGCTTGTTCAGCCCAAAATGCTGAAGCATAGTAATGACCAGTTGCGATAGTATCCTTAGCTGTTGCCAAATCTTCTAAAGCTTGTTTGAACCACTTTCCTGCTTCTTCTCTCATCAGTAGAATAGTATTTAAACTTTTTAATATGATTATCCTAACTAAAAGTGGTAAAGGAAATAGATGAGCATTTCTAATGAGAAGATTAACATGTGGAAGATAAGCTAGTAAAAAGAAGGACTTAATATTCCTAGAAGTCTCTATGGTATTTCCAACCTTATTATAAACTTCAACACCTCATCCTTAGGCAAATCCAGAGTCCTAGCAAATAACCTTCTCTTTCCTTCTCCCTATGATATACAAATAATCTGAACTCGACCTGCTCGTCCTTCCTATTATAGTAATTTATTTCTCTCTTTAAGTATCAAGATTAACTTCTTCGCTTTTCACGATCATGTTATATCGGAGTTTTTTACTTAGAGAGAAAATCCTAAAATATACAGAAACTTTTTGAATAGTTATCTATAGACTTTAATATATATTCATTCAATTATTTGCACTTACAACACTCTCAAGAGATAAATGAACAGTTTTTAATGTTAAAAGGCCTTGGCAATCAATGAATTTGTCGGTCTATACATTTCTCCTTCTTTAGTTAAGAACGAAGCATCTATAAGGTTCCTAATTAATCCGGTTACCTCTTTATCATCGATTCTTACTCCCTCCTTAGCTTTAATAGCTCTCTTAATCTCACTCCATCTACAGCCTTGTTTACACACTTGCATTATTGTATAATATCTCTCCGGTTAGAGGAGGCCAAGCTCCCCATCGGGCTTTAAGCCCAAGGAGCGTCACGGCCTACAACCAGTCAGATCTGTATTACTCAGATCTGACTAATATGTTTTATATAAGCGTCGTTAGCGTTACTGAAAGATCTTGGGGAAAAAGAGATATTTAAACTTTCTATAAAGGGGCATCCATCCCTTAGCTTTCCGCCCTTTAACCCTCAATTTTTGTAAAGCTAAAGAAGAAGCAGAAAGGTATCAGATTATGAATACTTGAATCCTTTTATAATTAAATTCAGAGATAATGCAAGAATTGAATGAACAGAAAAAGTAAATAAAGTTCTTTAGCTAAAGAATGTTAACTATAAGAACACTCATCTTAACTTATTCTTAGCTTTTATTATTTCCTCATCAAGGCTTAGTATTTCACTTTCTAGGATTATGCTTATTGATAAATGTAAAAGATCCAACGTCTTAAGCTTTACTTTATTAGAAATTTTTACTGCAAAGTCTATTACTTTATCAAAATCTACTTCTTCAATTTCACACTTGCACTTATTAAGGGTATAATTAACCAAAGCCTCCAACTCTGCATCTGAAACCTTCATTCTCCTAGAGTAAACAGAATATAACTCTGCCAAAACTAATTTACTAACCACCTTCTTACCATCCTTAGAATATATCTTTATAGCCATTTCATGATTCGGATCTTTCTCATTAGCTAAGGCTATTGCGAGACTGGTATCTATATAATATTTCATTCCCTATCACTTATGACATCGTTAGATGTAGGTAACTCAAAAGGTAATCCTTCTTTTAACCATTTCTCGGTCAACTCTTTAACCTTCTTTTTTCTTTCTATTTCTTCTACAGCTTTATTTATTCCATATAACATAATCAAGTTAAATGCCTCGTTTTTAGATTTAGCCAAACCCATTTCAACCATCTGCTCTGCAATCTCATAGTACTCATCTTTTACTTTTATTGTTACTATCTTCATACTTTTATCTTACTAACAAAGTGATATAAAACTTACTTCAGTAAAATTAATATAAGCTAATTAAGGAGAAAGGAGGATTAGGGGCGGAAAGCCGTTGTTAGCAGTTTCCGATAAGCCGTAAAGTTTATATTATTTCATCATAAAATTTTATACAATGCTAAGACCTAAAGAAGTGTGCCAACGCCTAGGAATTTCATACGCAACACTCAGAGAATATGTTAAGAAAGGGTACATAAAACCAGTGATACTAGAAACTGGGAAGTGGAGGTTCAAGGAAGAAGACGTCGAAAGACTCATGGGGATTGTTAGAAAGAGGAAAGTGATCCTTTACGCAAGAGTATCATCAAACAAACAGAAAGACGATCTAGCAAACCAAGTAAAATACTTGGAGGAGAACGTTAAGGACTACGACCAAGTGATAACAGACGTTGGTTCTGGGTTAAACATGAAGAGAAAAGGATTCCTCAAGCTATTGAAAATGATACTAAACAACGAAGTGTCGAAAGTTGTCATAGCCTACCCGGACAGACTAGTTAGGTTCGGCTTCGAGATAATTGAAGAAGTATGCAAAGCACACAACTGTGAGATAGTCGTTCTAAACAAGGAGGACAAAACACCAGAACAAGAGTTAATAGAGGACTTAATCTCTATACTAGTCTCCTTTAGCGGAAAGTTATATGAAATGAGGAGCCACAAATATGAGAAGGTGAAGAAGTGTGTCGAAGAGCTTAAGGCTTAAATCATTCCAACCGGAGGAGGAATATGTTTACCTAACGTACTCCTTGAAGAATAATAAGAAGGAGGAGAGCAAGATATTACTGGAGAGCTACAAGATCCTTCTACACAAAGCTCTAGACTGGTTATGGGATAGAACTAGGATAGAAAGGAAGGAAGTTAAGAAGGGTAAGAAAGCATTTACGAAGGTCAAAGTCAAGTTACCTAAGAAAAAGGAAGTGTACAAGAAGTTGAGGGATGAGTTAGAGAAAATCAACGTTTTAGCTTCCCACTACGTGGACAAGGCAATAAGCGACGCTTACTCGATATTGAGGGGGTGGAAGAGGAGGGCCGAGAAGGGGCAAGCGTCATTGAGGAAACCTAGATTGAAGAAGGTTTACGTTAGGGTAAAGTCGACACTTAGAAAGGTTGAGGGAGAAGAAGTTAGGATTACTGTAAGACCTTATGAGTATTTAACCTTCTCTTGGTCTCGCACTTGGTTTTCAAGGAGGGTTGAAGGGCTTGAGTTGGGTGAGCCAGTAATAAAGGAGGATAGAGTTCACCTACCATTCCGTTATAAATTACCTTGGTCAACTCCCCTAGATTTCCTAGCAATTGATAGTAACTTGTACACATTGGACGCTTACGATGGTGATAAGTTCGTCACTTTCTCAATTAAGGAGTTGTACAGTCTAAAATTCGGTATGGAGTTGAAGAGGAGTAAAATACAGTCTTTTGCTTCAAAGCACGGTAAGAAAGGGAAGGAGTTGTTGAGGAAGTACTCCCACCGTGAAAGGAATCGCGTGCTTGATTATATTCACAAGTTCGTGAACAAGTTGCTGGAAATGTATCCTGTGACAATGTTTGCTGTTGAGAAGTTGAATAAGCAGTCAATGTTCCAAGACGCTGATGACAAGCTGTCTAAGAGGATTTCAAGGACTGTGTGGAGGACTATACACCGTGTGCTTAAATACAAGGCTCCCCTATACGGTTCTTTCGTTAAGGAGGTGAGCCCGCACCTCACTTCCAAGTCCTGCCCCAGATGTGGATGGGTTTCCCGAAAGGTCGGCAGGACTTTTCACTGCGAGAGGTGCGGGTTCACTCTGGATAGGCAATTGAATGCATCTCTAAACATATACCTCAAGATGTGCGGGTTTCCCCACCTCTTTTTTACTCCCACTGGGAGTAGGTGGGTTGGGGTTATCCCGCTAAAGGGGCGGAGGGGTATGAACGGGGCAATGCCCCGTGACTCTGGTGAAGCCCAACGGCTGAGGATTGATATTAAATATTATGAAATCCTATGAAGCCCAAACCCCTCTTCAAGGGATGGATAGCCCCCTTATACTTCTTTTTCTATAATGGCTAGGAGGGTTAAAGCGATCAGAGCTACTGTTTCAATAATGAAGATATCTACTATTAATAGAGAGATAAAGGATTAATTCTTGAGTAGCTCAATTATCATGCTATGGAAATAATATCTATTTTCTCTTTAGCTGAACAAACTTTAGGCTAGGCCGTTAAACTTCCTAATTTAGTTGGGCAGTTTTTTCCACATGGTATCACTTCTGGTACTAACGTGGTTGTAAAATAATATAACCAGCGATAGGTGTTAGTTATGATATCCATATTGTTCTCGATAAATTCCTTGACCTTGTCAACGTCATTAGGGTTAACCACAAATACAGTTACGTATCTCACATTATTAGCCCTTAAATACAAAGACCTCCTCACTAGAGTGTATATAAATGCTGTGCAAAAATTCATCTTGTTTAGTAACGTGTGAAGATCCCTGCCCTGCATTGCTGTTAATTCAATGATTTTAATTATCAGTTCGCCTTTTACATCTCTCACTATTTCGATAGCATCGCAGTGCTCACGTGAATTAATGCCAATCTCCTCTAAGTTACCAGTGTAAAATTTTCTTAATTCCTCATCTTCTACTTTATTTAGTCCCCTAAAAACCTCTTCCATGTCTATAAAAAGTAACACATTATCGTCTTTTATGAAAAACTTACAGCAATTTTCCTCAAGTACTCCCTTCTCGACCTTTAAACTTACCATAATCTCTCACCTTTGTTCGAACGTCTCTAATAGGATTTCTTAACTCAAGTAAACTACGTCACTTTTGCCCGAACAGTCTTTTCGAATGAAGTGATGAAAACCACCTAAACTCCTTTTCCAATACGTCCTTAGTACCAGGCAAACCCCTCACGACATTGTCGATACTCACATCCTTAACCTCTCCCTCGGTAAAGTGATATACTTTAACCTTAACTTTTTCATTAGCCTTTTCTACAGCTTCTGCTAACGCTTCGTAATCCTTCACTTTCAAGTCCTCAAACAAGTCCTTTAACTCCTCCTTAGTGGGCTTTAACATACTCAGGTGGGCGATAGTGGAAACTATAGTCTGGCTGTGAGTAGAAATCACGATACGGTTAATTGAGGATAAAGCGTAAAGAACCATACCCATTAGTAGTTGTAATTCCTCATGTAGTTGTGTTTCAGGTTCTTCAAACAAGATCAGGCTCCCCACCTTTACCGAGAGCAAGAAACTTACGATCTCTAGTATTGAAGCTGAAACGTACTCCCACGGTATTTTCTTATTTTCCTCAATGTAAACTAAGTTCCCGCCAACATTTGCTATCTGTCCTTTTAATAGCGGTTTTATTAAGTTGAATACTTTCTCGTTGTATGTAGTTAAGCCCTCAAAGTATTCCGTCAGATAATTAGGTCTTGTAATTTTAAACGGGGGGTTTATTGCCATTATTACCGATCCTCTAATCATATTAGATATTTTTTCCAACCACGAAAAGGGGGAAGGCGATGCCGACGTGAGAGAGTTCAAAATTTCTTGTAATATAAACTTCTGAAGCACTAGGAAAGACCTACCATAAGGAATGTAAACAACGCCGTTGATTCCATTTTTGCTTAGAGACTCGTTAAACCCTATGCAGTACTGGGAGTTTACTAGTTGTTCTGCAATATTCAACATAATGGTGGAAATAGATGAAAGAGTTTCGTTTAAGCAGGTTTCACTTACATCAGAGACATTAACCTTAACTTCTCCTTTATCACCGTTGACGCTGATTTTGTAAATTGTGTTACTAAGGGAAAACCTTAAACGTTTTATATCCTCGTCACTACACGTTTTAGGAAAAAACATTGGAGGTAACGTTGATGGTCTGTAATCCTCTTCATAACTCAGTTTTTGAGTAAGTATGAAATCCAAAACGTTTATAGGTTCTAGTTTAAACTCCCCTTCTGGTAATGAATCACTTATGAAACTTTTGTAGTTTTCCTTCGTTCCTTCTCTGTCGATAGTGAAGCGTAGGAGAAACAAATTATCCTTTACCTCAAAGCTGTCCTGCTTTAGCTTAATGAGATTACCTGGACAGTAAAGGGAATAAAATAACGCTTTCATAGCAGTGCTTTTGCCGGTGTTAGGCTTTCCAACGAAAAGCGTGATGTCACCTAACTCGATTTCACCGTGCTTTATGGGACCTAGATTAGATAAGTGTAACTTCATAATATACAAGCTCCGTGAAGGATTATAAACCTTGGCTATTACTGACTCATAAATTTTTGTGATAGTGTCGTCGTTAAGCTACAAATTCTGGGATTAACCTTCTCTCCCATAAGACTAGGGCTATGGAGTACATCATGGTGCGAATGCTCCTATTTACTGCCTTCGTTGCTCTCTTGAACCTAATTAGCCTATCCCTTAATGAGGAATGAAAGGACTCGTTAGGGTTAACCGGCGAGACAACCGTGTGGTCTTTCAACCAGACAAGTTATAATCATCGCTCACCCCTCGTCGGGTAAATACTTTTTGACCTCAAGGAAAGTACTCTCATCCCTATCCCCCAAAATGAGGTAAACTCCCAGCTTCGTGTACACGTAACAAGTGAAACCCCACTTGTAAAAAGCCCTAGTACAAGTAAGCCCACATCTCATCAACAACCTTACCCTTGACCAGCTCCTTAGCCCTACCCCACAACTCAACCAACTTCTCATACTTTTCCCACCATAACGCTGTAAAAACAGTACCAAGAGGTACGTTAAGCCTAAAAATAGCCCTCATACCATTAGCATTTTCAAAGCCTCCTCCCTCGACTTCCTAGAATGATAACTAGCATCACCCAAGAAGTACTTACCACAATCCCTACACAAAAACTTCTGCCTACCCAAAGCCACACTTAACAACATGATGAGAACCACAAGAGGGACAAGAAACGTCTTGCCTAAATACAGGCTTCCTACCCATAAGTAATACTCGTTATACAAATATAAATAACTTAACGACGACACTATCTCCACACTCAAAAATGCTGACTCAAACCTAATTTATTAGAGGAGCAAGACTTTTTAGCGTCAGATGAAATTTAGTATTATGTATGAGTTTATTTTACAACAAAATGTCTCGTACAATGCTTCTGTTCAGAACTTTTCATCGAATATGATTTTATCAACCATTAGAGAATATGATGACGGTATTTTGATAGAATTCGGAGGTTCTCCTTACGATGTGGAATATCACGATGCCAACGTTCAAATTTGGAGGGATAAAGACGGTAGAATAGTCGCAATTGATATAGTTTACGAGGACGATAGTAAATGATAGTTCTTGATGACTATGAGTTAACTTCTATTAAGCCCGGTATTCTAATAATGAGGGTAGGGGATGAAGAGCTTAAGATCAGAATTTATCCTATACCAATTCACGTGATTAAGAGCGGTGAAAATTACAGCGTCCAAGTAAATGCAGTAGTTTCTGTAGATACTAATCAGCCTAAATTCGGTGAACCGTGTAATCCCCAAAATCTAGTGTTCCACAGAGGTATAGTGCCTAAAGAGGTTAATGTTGTTGAGAAGCCTGAAGTAGAAATAAGCGTAGAGGGTAAGAGAATTAACGTTTATTTGGAGATCACTAACTTAACGGTTTACCCGGATTTAAGGGACTCAGGAGGGAGTCCTTGTGTAATGATTTCATGGAGTTTATTCCAAACTGTGAAATAAGCCAACACGCATTAGATAGAATTAGTAAGCATTTTCAAGTCTTAAGAAACAGAGGGATAGATACTAGTGTTATCATTAATGCTATAAGGAGAGTTTGTAATAATCCTGAGTTCTATGATAGAGAAGAACGAGAGAGTAACAAGAGATATGTTTGCTTTAATCTCCCTCAAGGGTTTTACTTCATTATTGTTTATATTTTAGTTCCTCCTATAGTTAGGATAATTACTGTAATTCTAACTAATAAATATCGTGATGTGCTAAATAAGTGTGGTCGTTCACACAATTTGACAAGTTAAAAATAATTCCATTCCTTATATTAATGCTTTAAGAACCTTATACTATAAGAATGGCATATTATAAGTATCAAATACTAGTTTAGAATATATTTTGATTTTAAATAATATAATAGAATTGTATTTTACTTTTAATATAGGAAAAATTAAAATTGGCTAGATACGTTCTTTTTACAAATCAAGGAAATTATGATTATCTCCTAGATTATGTGATAAGATGCAATTAATCAGATCTATGTAATACAGATCTGACTAATATGTTTTATATAAGGAGCATGAGGCCGAGAGGTTGAATACAAATTCATGAAACGTCAATGAAAGTCCGACCCCTAACTATACCCTTACCTATAGTTTCATGACCTCCGATAACTAAGTAATTTAATTTATTTTTAATAGAATTAAATAATTCTAGAGCGCTCTGTGACCCACCGTCTCTCTTACCATCCTCCCTTACTAACGTCACACTCATGAAATAAGTATTATGAGGAACATATTCCTCAGACCATAAGCCCCTCTCAACAGTCTTTTTACCCCTGTATATCCTTATCCTCCTAACCCTAATCAAAGACCTATTAATAATATCCTTGCCTATATTACCCTCAAAGACGAAAATAGGTTTATTCACACTGGGTGGTATAAGCCTGGAATAGTTGTTTTTTAAGTCATCATTTTCCTTAAACTTAAAATAACTCTCATTAACTATTACTTCCAAGTTTCCATTTTCATCGTCCTTATAGAACTTAACCTCATTATTCTTCTTATCCAGATTACCTTGAGTAAGTGAGGAAACAGCATCAAGATAAGACTTTGCAGTATCTAAAAGCTCAACAGTAGTAGCATAGGCATAAACTCCACTAAAACCCTTGGAGACCGAAATTATCCTAGCTGGAATTAAGAGCAAGACCGCATCTAAAATTGAACTTTAGACGCTTCATCCGCACTCTCATCCTTACCGAATAAATAAAATACATCACCTTTTTTACTATCTTCATAAGTTCTTAAAAGAAAGGACTTTATTGAACCCTTCAAACTTGAAGCGTAAATTGTAGGGTAACCTAAACTATCCCTCTGGAAGGGTAAGTCGATCTCTTCAGAAGCAGTAGAACCGCTGCTAACATGACAATTCGTAACTGTAAATATATAAAAAACATGGGCTTTCGCAAAGTAGTTAGCCATTATATAAAAAATATATTTACTATTATATATCTTTTTTACTCCAATACTTGTGATTTATGAAAAATAACCCCTTTCTTTAAATGTATAATCAAGTAAATAGGACTAGTATCCAGTAAGACCTAAAAGACTTTACGGGTCACCTCAAAAAAATATTCCTAAGTAGGAAAACATGTTCATGGAGACTGAGATAATCCCTCCTAAAGTCCATATTTCAATGAAAATTGTAAGAGGACTGCAATTATCGAGATCCCCCACCTTATTGTGAGGTTTCCTGTTATTGCTCCCTCTGTAAACATGTCCATTCCTACCATTATTGACCCAATGGCATTATTCATTAGAAGGAAAAGGGAGAAAAAATAATTAGGTGTAGGAATATTATTGATACTACTATTAAAATTGTAAGATATAATATTTTCGATTACATAGAACTAACAAGTCATAGCACGTAGGCCTTAGGCTATAAACGCTTACAATTATTATTTTAGGAAGAAAAGATAAATAAAATTTTAGATAGAAACTTCATATTTTTAGGTATAAATGAAATTATAGTGATTATTTCGTCTTTAGTGAATATTTTAAGCCCCCTAAATATTATTATAACGCTCAGGGCTAAAATTAAGTCTATAAACCACGAGTCCATAAAAAACATGAACATACCTATAAACACGGTTACGAGAGTGACACCTATCTCTTTTAGAGATAGATTAAATACATTACTCCTAATAGCGTAAATTATTACTTCCATAGAATACATTATATTAACTATTAATTGCGAAATAGCTGCTCCTAAAATTCCGATTTTAGGAATTAGGAAATACGATGTAGAGACCACGGTTATACCATTAATTACTGCTATTAATATGAAAGGCCTTAAGTCTTTTTTAGAAGCGACTATTATACTTGATAATGATGTAAAAGGAACCGATAATGTTAGTGCCAATAAGAGAATGATCAGAGCTTGTATCCCAGAGGCATATGCTGGGAAAAACTTATAGACTACACTTATAGCAATAGGAATGGAAATAATTGCAGAGAATATAGATATTAATGAAAGCACCTTAAAGGTTAATGCACTAATTTTAGTTTCATTACTTCCCAAGGCTTTGTAATATGAACTTGAAGGTAAGATAACACTGTTAAAATTGCTTAAAAACATCGAAGGGACTCCTCCTACTAACGCAGCGAACTGATATATACCTAGGTAATAAGAGCCTAAAAGATATGCAGTAATTACTCTATCTCCTTGTGTTGAGAGAAACGATGAGGATGCTGATAAATATAGAGGGAAACTCTCTTTAATAAAAATCCTTATACTTTTTAAATCAAGAAATAATTGCATACCGCCAATTTTCCTAAATATAGATAAATAAGATATAATGGTAGAAATTAACCCACCTAGAGTCCAAATGCCTATTAGTAAGTAAATGCTGTTGAGTAGGACTGCTATTATTGACAAGCCCCATCTGAATATTGTAATGACGTAATTTGCTATTGTGTATTCTGTGTATAAATCTAATCCTAGCATTACTGCTGAGGCTGAGTTAAACAAAAGGTAAATGAATAAGTAAGGTATTGCAAATTTTATATATGTAGGAAAGAGGAGAAAGGCGAGGAGAAAAGGAAAAGAAAATAACGGGTAAAATAACATACTACTAATGATTCTCTTATCTATATTCTTTTTAGCATAAAGGTAAGCGGTTTCTCTTGTTATTATAGAACCTCTTATAGGAAAAAGGAAGGCCGCAACTATGATTTCTAAAAGTTGTAGTATAGCTACTTTTCCGAAGAACTCAGGGGTCGAGATTTTTGCAGTTATAACGAAGAAAACGAATGCTACAATTACGTTCATCATTGTTATGCTAATAGACTTTAAGGCATTCTTTATTGGATTCATCCGATTAACCTCTTTCTATGTAAAGTTTTAAAGGTAATTATTAAACTACTATGTAAAGTTTACGTTAGAGGTTAATAGGATATGAATAAATATATATTAAAAGCTAGAATTCGTGATATATTTAACCCTATCGGAAGCGAAACAGTAACTCTTAATTGGATAAAAAGATTCAAAAGGTTAAAGATAGTAGTTTTACCCACTATAGATTTAAATTATTTAAAATTATGTAAATTAAGATCTTTAGATAAATCTCAAATAGAATATAACATAGAAAGCTTAGCGAAAAATGGAATAGAAATAGAAGATAAATTATTAGATTATTACTTAAAATGTGAATTATATAAATGTCAGCAAGAAATTTACAAAAAATACATCATAGATGAGATAATTTTCGATTCAGCGATAGGGTATGACTTTGTGATTAAGTCGTTTATCGATTTAGTTGAGATAATAAATCCTTGGAATCCAGTTAACCCATTTCTGCAAGTATCATTAAAATATTCTAGATTATATTTAGGCGTTTTACGATTTTTGGGAACAATGCCCATCTCATTAAATTTTTATATTAGAAATTTTATTCCTTTATCAAGATTTTTAGGCAATATCACACAGACGATAGGCACACTGCTATATGCGAATATACATAACCGTTGGGCTCATTTAATTAAGCAGAATAAGCAGAAAGTGCATCTTATAACAAATTCTTATGGAACTCTAACCAAAACGAATCTAAAAGATGTGCCTCATTCTGTTGTATTTCCATGGTTAGCTCTAGAAATTAATCCATTAAAATTTGTTTCTTCTCAAAAGGAAAATTATGCAGTATTTTATGGTAGGCCTGATCCTATTAAGGGCATTAATGAAGCTATTAAAGCGTTCAAGTTAGCTAGGAAAAAAGGCTGTATAGACAAACTATATATAATTGGCAGTAATTTAATTAATGATGTTAATAACAATATTTTTAGTTTAGGATGGATAAATTCAAAAGAAAAAATTTATACTATATTATCAAAGGCCTCTGTAGCGATTTATCCATCATTGTCGGATAATTTTAGTATTTCTGTCTTAGAGACAATAGGTGTTGGAACACCTGTAGTTATGTATCATAATCAATCTAATTATGAACATTTTTCCAGGTCTAATTTAGTAAAAATAGTTAAAGAGTTCGATTTAGAAGGTTTAGTTAACGCTATATGCGAGACTGTAAGAAATAGGCCAGAACTCGATAATTATACGATTAATTTAATAAGAACGCATTTGGATTGGGAGACTGTTACAAATAATGTCGAGAATGCTATTATCCAAGCCATAGAAAGGAAAAAATAAAATTCGATTTCAAGCATTACACTTTCTTTTATTGATAATACCTAAAATTTTATAATTATCGATAATACCATATGCTTTACATTTTTTCTCCTTAATAAAGTCTAAAAATGCATAAGAATAATCTATATCATCACTTATAAGAAATCCATTTTTAGCAATGTATGGAAACACAAAATGATACTCGAATTTTTGCCATCTATATGTATGATTACTATCATGTAAAAATATATCTATATACATATTATTTTCCATAATAATTTTTTTAATTGTCTTATCTAAGCATTTTCGTTTAGGTTTAACTATTATTAAATTCCAGATTTTTCTCTCATAATCGGATAATAATGCTCCTACATTCTCATTTATGTCTATACTGTATAGTTTACCTACGCCATTCTTAATTATAGCATTTAAAATAAAGAAAGTAGAAACACCGTTAGCTACACCGCTTTCAACAACTATTTTTGGTTTCATTTTTCTAATTATGCAATAGATTACGAAACTAGACTTCTCTCCAAAGTTAAAAGTTAAGGGATAAGGTAATTTAACAGAAAGCATTCTTTGCTGTAAAAGTTTAGCTAAACTATTAAACTCTTTAAAACACTCTTCATCGTCACCTATGGGCTGTAAATCTAGATCGCTTAATAGTATTATTGGATTATCATAAACCGACAATGTTAATGAAATCTCACTTAAATAAGGATTTCTGAATATTTTTATTTTTTTATAAAAATTAAGCATTACTTCAAAAGCTAATTGCTGTATTTCATTTTCTTTTAAAAATTTAAATATCTTAAGTGGATCCACGCTTAAACACCAACTGTCTATTATATCCTACTTTCAAATACTTAAACAATTTACTAAACTTAAAATCTTTTTGACTAGTGTAATGACCGTGTCTAACTATATTGTTAGTTTAATATTTATAGATAACGAGGAAATGATTTCAATTTAATGTAATATTTATGAAAAATATGTATTAATAAATTATTTTTGTTAAGAAAGATACGAACAAGATGAGACTGCCTAGGCTTTTTTGATAAACTTTGAAATAAATGAAATAGTTGAACATACAGTGCAACCTCATATAATAAGATAAGTATTTCTAGTTAAATTTTTAAATACACGTTAGTTAACAGTATAATATATAAATCATGTTATTTTCTAACAATTATTTGATATGTTTATAAATTTTGTTAAATGAATTGTTTATCTAAGAATCAAAATCATATAGAGGGAATTTAAATATTGTAATTTAAACAATTTAACTCAAGAAAATTAATAAATTAAAAATTTTGGGTTTAAATTCACAAATATTTATCTATAGTCCAGTTATCTTTAGGAATTTTTCCTCAAACTGGTTAAAATTAAACTCGTTTGCCTTATCTATTATGTCTTTTCTCAGTTTCTCTTCATTAAGTGCAACTGGTAAAACATCTAGAAGCTCCCTTAGATTTAAGAATCCAAAGCCATATTTACCTTTTTCGGTTATATCGTCCCATGCTCCACCTCCTTTATAAACTACTGGAATTAAACCACTACTCATTCCTTCAACTATGGATATTCCGAAATGTTCATTAAATTTTGGATGTAAGAGTACTTTAGCCTTACACAAAATTTCTTTTTTTGTCTCTTCTGAAGCATTAGTAATTATAATTAGATTCTCCGGTTTATTTAATATAAGTTCTTGATAATATTTCTGATCAACAACTCTTCCTATTATTATGAATTTTATATTCGGGAAACGTTTCGATGCTTCTATAACATATTCGTAATTTTTATCTCTAGCTATTCTCCCTAAACTAACTACTATGTTTTCTCTATACATATTTTCAGTTTGGCATATTATGGGAGTTACTGGTGGGTATAAAACATAAGGCTTTTTACCTACTAATAAACTAGTATATTCTGCAGTATATGATGAATTCGCTGCCAATATTTTAGTTGATGGTCTAAAGTAGAATGATGATATATAATCGAGAAGATTTCTAATATTTTTTACTTTTTTTATATCAGAGAATTTAAAATATTTCCTTGATGGAAAATGAATGTAACCGAAGTCAAAATTACCTATTAGTTGATCATAACTACTACATATTGTAAAATCATAAGAAAAAATCTTAGATAATAATATAGCAGAATAAATACAATATAATCTTATTATTGAAAATATTTGAAATTGGCTAAGATTAAATAGAGTTCTATAAACATAAATATTACCTATATTATCGATATTATCAATAAAATTCATCTTATCCTTTTTATTAGCTAATGGCGAGTATAGAGTTATGTTATATCCTCTTTTTTTTAGGACTTTAATGATTCCAGTTAAGACAACTCCGCTACCTCCTGAAAGAGAAATAAATAACGGTTCTGGCTCAATAATAGCAATCCTAGTCAATTTGCATGTACATTAGTAGCTTACATATTTAAATTTTAAGAATACGACATAGGTCTTGAAAGCTGAAGATTTTGCATTGATTTAGTGAGATATTAAGAATCAATGACCAGTAATAAATGAAATAATTTAGTTTTATATATATTATTTAATAAAAAGATTATATTCTAAGAATCTAATATCATTGACTTAATTTATACGAATTATTCTACATAATATTTATTCTATGTATTATAAGTTATTTTTAGTTAGATAACCTTACATATATATTATATCAAATCCACTAACAGCAAAACTCTTAATTACACCTTTTGGAGTTTCAAATAATGGCCTCCCAGAAAGGTTTAAGAAAACATTCATTATAAGTCTTTCACCTCTTAAATCATTAAAAGCCTTAATTAAATCGCATCAAGCCTTATTAATATTCCTAGCAACAGTCTGAGGCCTCGCAGTCAAATTAGCAGTATAAGTTATTTGGAACTCTATCATCTCTTTAGCCTTATAGTAGGCCATAAGAATCATACACTTATGCAAGATTAAATTCTTAAAATACATATCTTTATACCCTTCCAGTAAGGAATAAACTAAAAGCTTCCGCGCTTCTCCATTAATATCATTACTAAGCTCTAATAATCCATTCTAATCGGTTATCATACTCTATGTTATTAACCTATAATTGTTCTGAATTATTATGGTCTAATAAGAATGAGATAACAGTCTAATAATTAAAATCTCTTTAGAGAAAGCCAAATAAACGTGACGCAAAGTTAGATTTAAATTTATAACTTCTTTTATTGAAAAAATTTTTATCTCTACTATTTTATCTAAAAATTATAGGCAGCTAGTAATCCTCATCGAATAGGCTTAAGTTTACATAGCCCTTATATTAGATATTGTATAGATAATAGCTGAGTACTATATCATATATTATTTATAAATATAGTTACTTATTGCAAAAATTTTTCCATTAATATACTTCAGATTAGGGGAAATTACGACCACCTTAGGTAGGGTATATTTTACTTTAAAGTTTAGTTCTCTTAATCTTTCGACTATAGGTTTATAACCATAATGATATTCTATTATTATCTGGTAAAATTTACTAATAGAATCTTTACTACTTTGCAATATTAAGGGGTATTCACAACCCTCACAATCAACTTTTAGTATAGATCCTTCTTCTATGTTATATTTTGAAACTATACTATCTAAACTATATACTGGAATTTCTATTCCATATTTTTGATCTACTAAATAAGCTGAAGCGTCTGTTTCCAGATCTGTATTTATATTTACTTTTCCATCATATCCGCATCCAGCATTAACTAATGTCACTTTACTTTCCACATTATTTTCCTTAATGTTTTTCTCTGCAATAGAGAAGATCTTAGGAAAAGGCTCAAAAGCTATAACTTTCTTTGCCCCTTTTAAAGCAAAATAAACTGTACTATCAGCAATACTAGCACCTACATCAATAACTATCCTATCTTTAATATCTAAAGCATCGTATTCATTGAAAACAAAGATTTCTTCAACATTACCTTTTTTCCAGCCATAAAAACGTAATTTTTTGCCATAAAAAGTGAATTCTAAGGTAAAATTATCTAATTTTATATCCTGATACTTATTAAAGTATACAGTATAAAAGTAAGCTATTAAATGGTTACTAATTTCCACACTTCTTCCGTTTCTTAACTTTGCTCGAAATGGATATTTTCCTCTAGCTATATTAAGTAAAACGTCCTTATAATTCTCATAAGTTCTATAATAAGCATAAATTGAACTAAAAATATTTTTAGGATTTACACGCTGAAAGAAAGTATTTAGCTTAGCTAAAAGAATCTCGCTTTTAGTGATTCCCATCTTTGTTACCTTTCACGAATTCATTTATTTTTCCAATTATATATTTTATATCATCTGCACCCAACGACGGATAACTAGGTAAATTCATTCCTATCCTAGAGAGTTTTTTAGATATCGGATAGCTACTTTTTGTGAACTCAACATAGGGGGGCATCTCGTGAACTGGGTAAAAGAACTTCCTCGTTTCTACTCCGTTTTTAGCTAAATACTCAGCCAGCTCATCCCTCTTTTCAGTAAGTATGGAGAAAAGCCAGAATATCGATTTACCATTAGGCGGATCCCTCTGTACAGTAACTACGCCCTCAAGTAACTCTTGATAAAGCCTAGCTATTTCCCTCTTTCTTTCAATAAACTTGTCTATCTTCTTTAACTGTGCTAACCCTAATGCAGCTTGTAAACCGGTCATTCTATAATTATACCCTACTACCTCATGCCAATACCTCTTTTCCTTAGTCATACCGTGATCTCTTAAGATCTGCATTTTTTCATAAAGTCCCTCATCATCAGTGAGACACATGCCCCCCTCTCCAGTAGTTATCACCTTGTTAGCGTAAAAAGAGAAGCAAGCTATGTCCCCGAAATTTCCAACTTTTTTCCCTTCATACTCGGCACCATGAGCTTCCGCACAGTCCTCAATTAAGTAAATTCCTTTTTCCTCAGCTATCTCTTTTAGTTCAGAAACCTTGGCCGGATTACCGTAAAGGTGGACTACAATAATCGCCTTGGTCTTATTAGTTATGGCTTTCCTAACCTTTTCTGGGTCTAACCCCCAATTCTCCTCTTCGACGTCAACTATCACTGGTATCGCTCTATTATAAAGGACTACATTAACTGGAGAAATAAAAGTCAAGTCCGGAACAATCACTTCATCTCCTTCTTTAATCCCTAAAGCTGTTACCGCTAAATGTAACGCTGTTGTCCCGTTACTAGTAGCTACCCCATATTTTCTACCTATGTAAGCTGAAAACTTCTCCTCAAACTCCCTAACTGCTGGGCTAGCAGAGCTTATCCAACCAGACCTTATCACTTTCAGAACTTCTTCCTCTTCTTCCTTCCCAATTTCGGGTTTATAAACCGGAATCAAACTCTCAACCCTCTTGTTATTATATTTAACGAGTTCTCGTCATAGTAAGGAGCGTCAAACGGAATTCTCTCCCCTTTCAACCATTTTCTCCACCTCTCAATATCAGCGTCTACCATCTTTCTCACAAGCTCTCTAAACGTAGTCTTCGGCTCCCAGCCAAGTTTTTGCTTGGCCTTTGAGTAATCCCCGACTAACTCATTTACATCCAAAGGTCTGAAGAACCTCTTGTCTATTTTTACGTACTTAGTCCAGTCCAACCCTACGTAACTAAAAGCCTCTTCTACAAACTCCCTTACAGAATGGCTTTCACCAGTGGCTATTACGAAATCCTCTGGCTTGTCTTGTTGTAACATCATCCACATGGCTTCTACGTATTCCGGTGCATAACCCCAGTCTCTTCTAGCCTCTAAATTTCCGAGCCTCAGTTCGTTAGATAGTCCTAAATATATCCTGGCCACTCCGTTACTTATTTTCCTGGTCACGAATTCTAATCCCCTAAGTTCTGACTCATGATTAAAGAGAATTCCGTTTACTGCAAAGGTCTTGTAGCTTTCTCTGTAAACTTTCGTTATCCAATAACCGTATAATTTAGCTACAGCGTATGGGCTTGCGGGGTTAAACGGTGTTTCCTCATTAATTTTTCCGTCATATTTTGTATTGCCATAAAGTTCGCTTGTAGCGGCGAAATAGAATTTAATTGTAGGGTCTACTTGCCTTATTGCTTCCAATAAGTTAAGAGTTGAAACACCGGTAATTTGGGCTGTGGCAATGGGTGATTCAAAGCTGGCACCCACGAAACTCTGTGCTGCTAAATGGTATACTTCATCTGGTGATGTGAATTTAATAGCCTCTAAAATCGATGAGAAGTCTGTAATGTCTGCTGGTATTAAGTTCACCTTACTTTCTATACCTAAAGCTTGCAACCTCCAAAAGTTTGGCGAACTAACTCTTCTGAAAATACCATAAACTTCATAACCTTTCTCTAAAAGAAGCTTTGCTAAATAAGCCCCGTCTTGCCCAGTGATTCCAGTAATTAGTGCGACTTTTTTATTTCTCATCAAAAGAATACTCATAAGCTAGACTTTAAGAATTTCTTCGCATATCTCTGTAGTGAGTTTTTCAAACTCGTGTGAGAACGCGTATTCTTTTGCTTTCTCTGAAAGTTTTTCCTTAAGGTCCTCGTAATTTTTCAATGCATATAAAAGTTTTTCCTTAAGGTCTTTTACGTCACCTAACCTAGCAGCTACTATAAGGTCTTTTATGTCAACATAAGTGGGTAAGTAATAAGTGACGACCAAAGTACCTCTACTCCAAGCTTCATAAAACGTTATAGGGATACCTTCTACATAGGATGGGAGCACATAAACTTTTGTCCTTGATAGTAACTCAAACTTTTCGTCCTCACTTATATTAGGTTTTAATTCTACGTTCTTGATAGAATTTTCACCAATATATTTCCTTATGCTTTCCACGGTCTTATTATCACCATAGCCTGCAATGACTAATTTATAATTGTCTACTCCTCTCCAGGCGTCAAGCAAATCAAATACTCCCTTAAACTTTGTTAAAGCTCCAAGGAATACCACATCTATATCCTTTTCTCTATCTGAAATATTAGCTAGATACTTCTTATGGACACCTGGACTTTTTTTGACTATTACTAGTTTAGGGTTTTTCCTTAGTAATTGTTGCTCCACATAAGAGTTCTCAGTTATTACACCGTCGAAGAAATGTACTATTAGGAAAATTTCCATTTTTTGTATTATAGTATGAAATAGTGCTCCTAAATCTAGATTATTTCTATACCTAGATATGACAAAATGGTATATAGGAGCTATTAGTTTCACATCTTCTTTGTTTCTTCTTAGAAATTTTACCAGTAGTGCTGGTAGTATGTCTGCAAACATCTCAGTAGAAGTTATAATAATTGTTTTTCCATTATTTTTGTTCAAAATCCTTAAAATATTTTTGGTTTGTTTATATAAAAGAATAATGTCAGATAAGCCTATAACATTTTTATTAGTTACAGCTTCTGATATCGAGGTATACACATTCCGTGAGTCGCACATATTTTTTAAGCATTCAAATATTCTTACTCCTCCCCTTTTTCCGTACTGCCTATGCCCGATAAATATTATCCTCACTTTTCTCGATTCTTTCTAAGGAGGAAAAAATTTTAAAACTAATGCTTGTAGAGAGAATTTCGAAGTTAGGTATATAATATAAACTTATCTACTGAGTGAATAATAATTAAAAGATACTATGCTCAAATAATACTTGCCAGCCCTTTACATAGAGACGTAACTGAATATTTCTCAATCACATATTCTCTCAAATTTTCATAATTTCTTCTAGGTATTATTTGAGTTAACAAACCTATGTAATTATTAATATTGTTAGCATCCATTATTATATAAATTCCATCTAGTTTCTCTACATCATGAAGACCCTCTATCCCTTTCTTAGTAGTTATCACTGGCCTACCGTAAGCCATGCATTCTAAAACCTTAGTCTTTACTCCAGTCCCCGTAGTTAAAGGGATAAAACACACGTCAGCCTCTTTATAATACTCATGTAACGATGGCACTTTACCCACGAACTTTACGTTAGGGGGATAGTCTTTAAACAGTTCCTTCCCATCCCCCACTATTACGAACTCAATATCTTTCACTATCTCAGCGACTTTCAAAATAATTTTAACAGCCTCATAATTTTGAACAGAATACAAATTCCCTACGAAAATCGCTCTCCTAACCTTCTCGTTAGGTACTTCATAGAAGGGAATATTCTCTACATTAATAGCATGCCTCACTACTACTACTTTCCCCTTATTTCTAGTGTATCTCCTAAAAATCTGGGCATCGTCTTCAGAGACTGTTATTACTATGTCGGAAAGCTTAGTAGAGATTGAGTCTAAAAAACCTCCTATCACTCTGCGGAAGATAAAGTTCTTCACTCCCTTTAAGCCCTTAGAAACTTCTACTATGGAACCGTGTGTGTCGTAAATTACTCTCTTCCTCAACAGTTTGGCCATTACAATAAAAGGAAGGAAAATAGAACCCTCAACAATTATTTTGTCGTTGGATTTAATCAGCTTAATTGAGGAAAGTGATTTAAATACTATTTTTATCGCATAAGAGAAATAATTTTTGCCAATCTTAACATTTATAAAATTCTTGCTATTATTAACTTTAGAGTTAATGAATTGTATTACAGTCACTTTATGTTCTTTAGACAAGCACTTGTATATTGTCGAAACCCTTATTAAATAACCGTTGGTAGGGTCATTAATATCGCCGAACGTTACTAGGAGTACTTTCATTAATGTAGTTGTGATAAAGTTTATTAATAAATTCACGTATAAGTGAATGTGTCCATTAGACGGTTTAATAAGGAGTACCTTCTGTACTTAATCCCTTTGATAACTTCAGTTATAGAGTGGTATGTTCTGAATCATAACGACATCCCTCCGGCTTATCCTACAATTCCAGACTCTGTGGAAAGACAATTAATGTTTAGCGTAATGAACGGTGCGTCGTTTACCGGGATAGTGTATTTACTCATAGGTTTTCCATTAGATGTCCTTTACCTTTATTTAGGTGTCCCACTTACCTTGACTTCTACTCTGTGGAACTTCTTTAATTTTGAGGTACTCTTTTTAGGAGTTTTCTTTTCCTCAAAATACTTCCTTAAAAAGTACTTTAACGCCTCTGGTTTTCTCCTTTACTTTACCCCTACCCTAGCCTCTATACCGGTGCCAATAACTTGGTATACTGTTTCTGGGGTAATATATTTCTTCCCTGGAGTTTACGCATTAACCTTAGCTTTACTAGACTACTCGCTCGATATTAGTGAGAGGCAAACATTCAAGCAGGCCCTATTACGCTCAATGATTGCCTCAATTGCGGTCACTTTGGATTTCGCTGATCCTAGAGGAATAGTATTCGGCATACTGACTTTCTTTATCTTTTCCCTCTATTTCTTAGCCTTAAAAAGGGGGAAGAGACTACTCTATTTGAAAGAGTGGGCTAAAGTCTTCTTCCTAGGAATTCTTTCCTTTATATTATTAAACTTTAACACTATTGTATATACGGAGTTCATAAAACCTTATGTACCGTTAGTTGGAGTGTCAACAGTTTATAACCAGTTAGGAATAGCTTTACAACACGTACAGCCGTTTTATACGTTGTCCGGAATAATGTATTGGTTAGGAGCTAATTATTATATTTCTCAATATCATGCGAATTTAATTCTAGGAATAATAAGCATAGCGATAGGTCTTGTGGCCTTATTATTTAGAAAACCAATAACCATTTTCCTAGGAATCATTATTCTTGCAGTAGTCGCTTACAATTACGTCGGAGTTACAATTTTGGGGTATTATTTAGCACAAACGCCTTACGTCGGGTACTTAGTTTACTTATACCCTACTTATTTACCTTCCTACTTCATTGTCGCACCCTTTTACCTTTTAGTCTCTTTTACGTTCTTTACTGTAGCTAAGTATCTGTATAAGGGAAGATACGTTATAGTAAGGGTATTAAAAACTTTACCAGTTTTGTTCTTATTGCTTTTACCGTTTATTTCTTTTTATTCTCCTATAGCCCATTCTATCGAGTCTAATCACGCTATTCCCCCGCCCCAAGCTGTAATAAATAGTATAAATATGATCTCACGTAATGACTCTGGGATTGTTTTAGTTTTGGGAAATTATACTTTGGCGAGTTTTTACACCGGTCTACCTTCAATGCTTTACCCCGCTTATTTTGGTTACATGAATTTTATTTGGAACGGCTTATCACAAGCCGGAAATCCGGCAAGATTTTTATCATACTTTGGTGTGCAATATGTAGTTATACTAAAACCCGGTAGAATCGGTTGTTTTAATTTATTTGTAAATAACCCGAATTTTACTCTTATTTATAACAATACTGGAGTATTTGTATTTAAGAACGACCTATATCAGCCCATTTTAATTCAAAGTGGTGTATATATTGCTTTTAACTTCCCAGAAATTTTAGAACAAGTTTCAGAACTTAACTCATCTTTCGTAATTATTCCGTTTTATTATGTTAATAATTTACAGACTATCTTACCTTACGTTAAGGGATTCATAGGATATAATCTCTCTCCACTTAACCTTATACCTATGCTTATAAGTAATTCCTCTTATGTGATATCAGCATCCAATATATATTTAAATCAATATTTCACTGATGGCTGGGTTCACGACTCACCTTTTTGGACACCAGATATCATGGATGCGATAAGTGAAGGTAATGGAGTACCCTTAAATTTAACCTTAAAAATACCGGATGGTCAATATTACGTCTTTGTTTTACCAGTAGGAGCAACTTTTAATGAGGAAATCAGCGGGAGCATTAAAATATATTCTGGAAATAGTTTGAGCATGTCGTTCAATAATTCAGTATACAATGTTAGCTGGATCTTAGCAGGGAAATTGAACTTAGTAAACCATGAAATTCACGTTATCAGCAATAGGCTCGGAATAGTTAAAATAGTCTTAGTACCGTCTTCATGTTATAATAATTTATTTGATAAAGCTTTATCAATCCTTAAAAGTAGGGAAGAAATTTCTGTTGTTAATAACTCTATCAACGTAGAAGTTGGCAATTATTCACCCGTAGCATATGGGATTTCCGTTTTTGCAAACCCGTGGATAGAATATTTACCATATGCACACGTTGCTGAGGTTAAAAATTATGTTTATGAGAGTAATTATTATTTTGGAACGGCCGAGGTTTATATTTCTTCTGCCTATCCTAGTATAAACCTTAGATATCCTAGTTTATTACCAGAGCTAGTCATTAATTTTGTCTTAGATTTAAGTATTATATCCTATATCATATACTACTTAAGAAAGAGAGAGTTATAATTGTAATTAGCGGCTTATTAACCACAATCTTGGATTTTATTACAGAAACTTTAATTTGTATGAATTGCTCAATTCAGTTTTCCTAATTATTAAAGTAAATTTAAGTTTATTATTAGGAATTATTTTCAATATTAATTCCATAATATGCTATTACTTTTTATATAATAAATTATACTTAGGCAACTATTATTTTATATTTAAGAATACCAAAATAAATATATCGGGAATCATACAGTTTTCAACTTAACGAATCAGTAATTACGAGAGTATGAGATGCCATAAGTTCTCTGGCCTAATTATTTTCCATTAAATACAATTTATAGACACTACCACCATAAATTTAAGATATAATATAATAACATACATAGCTTCTCTCGTAGATAATCCTTCCATGAAGCTATAAAATAGTTTATAAAAATGTCTAAAAAGGCTTAGTGCCCGCTTTATAATACTTGTTGCTAAACGCTATTAGAAACGCTATTTTATGCATGCAAGAATTATTACATCCCGTTTTTAAAAGCTATAGATAAAGTTAATAATACCCTTAAGCAAGTACCTAATATGCTAGTAATTGGGTTTCAATGGCCCGTGGAACATGATCATTCCACCGCTATAATTCAAGACGGTAAATTGATTTTTGCAGTAGAGGAGGAGAGGTTTACAAGACATAAGCACTCAGTAGATGAACCTCCATTAAACTCCCTTAAGGAAGCTTTCAAATTCTTGAAAAAGCAAGGAGTTAAGCCTAAAGACGTTGATGCCTATGCAGTAAATTGGGATCCTTCACTCTTCTCTGCCAAAGATCGTAGATTTAGGGCTTATTTGAGCTCAGTAATTGGAATGCTTTCTCATGGTGCATTAGATTTCGAAGAAGGGTTAATAACATATGCCTTAGACTTAGTTAAAGGAGATTATATGAAGTTGGCTGAACAGCTAATAAGAAAGGCTATTATTGATATAAATGAAGAAGTTCCTTCAGAAATCAAGATTTATCCAGTTAAGCATCACTTAGCTCACGCGGCTTCCGCTTATTATTTTTCCGGTTTTAACTCAGCTACAATCTTAACAATTGATGGTATTGGTGAATATGAATCTACAGTAGTCTGGAAAGTTAAAGACGGAAATTTTGAGCTAGTTCTATCCATGTACGCCTCTTACGCATCTCTCGGATTCCTTTATGAGAAGATAATGGAAGGGATAAAACTTGGTAGGCTGGAAGGACCGGGTAAAGGTATGGGTTTAGCACCTTATGGTAAACGATCACCTTATTACGATAAACTTAAAGAGTTTGTTAAGATCACTCCAGAGGGCGATGAACCTTACGTGATTCTAAACAACGGTAAGGCTATAAAGAGTAAAGACTATGCAAAGATACCCCCCGTATATGATGATATTGCTGAAAAGGTAATTGGTAGTAAAGTTCTTAACTGGAATCCTAAAGGTGAGCTAAATGAAGATGCTGTTAACATAGCTTGGGCAGTCCAAAGGGTTACCGAAGAGGCAGTAGTAGCTACCGGTAAGTGGGCTAAGTCTCATACTGGTGAGGATAAGGTAGCTTTGGCTGGTGGTGTTGCTTTAAATGCTAAGGCTAATATGGAATTATATTACTCCCATATTTTTAACGATATTTTTATTTTCCCTGCTGCCAATGATGCCGGTGGTCCTATAGGTGCTGCTGCTTACGTCTATGAACACGTTTTAGGAGGGAAGATGAGCCATAATAGACTTAAAGACGTTTATTTAGGACCGGAATATTCAGACGATGAGATTAAGAAAGTCATAGAGAGGAGTAAGTTTAAGGCTGAGTATGTTGGTGATGACGTTAATGTTGTTGCTGATTTAGTTGCTAAGGGTGGGATTGTTACTTGGTATCAAGGTAGGGCTGAGCTAGGCCCTAGGGCTTTGGGCAATCGTTCAATCATTGCGGATCCAACTAGGAAAGATTATTGGCGTTTAGTTAATGATATTAAGGGTAGGGAGTGGTGGAGGCCCCTAGCCCCATCTTTGCTTGATGAGGATAAGGATGTCTACTTTAAAGACCCAGTCTCTCACGAGTTTATGATTTTAATGTTCCGCTATAAGAGTGAGGAGGTTTGTGAGAGGGTTCCGGTAACCTGTCACGTTGATCTGACAGCAAGGCCTCAGACAGTTACTAGGGATGTTAATAAAACGTGGTATGATTTGATTAAGGCATTTAAGGACTTAAAGGGTGAGGGACTTATAATGAATACTTCCTTTAACCTTGCTGGTGAGCCCTTAGTTGAGACTCCCCAAGACGCTATAAGGAGTTTTGCAGTCGGAGGATTTGATGCAATGTACATGCAAGGCTGGATAATAAGAAAAAGATGAAAACGTTTGTTCTGTTCTTATTTTTATTGTTATGTAAATGCCTTAGTACGCAATTTAATTTATTTTCGCCTATTAAAATGGTTCGTGCTAATATGCGCTATCAGATTAAGAAGGGTCGTTCCTAAGCCTATAATAAACTATCTGTTTAGGGTACTGAGCGGGGTTGTCTCTGCTTTCCTTTTTAATTTTAGATAGCAACACGCGTTTCGTAGTAGAAAAACGATTGGCCATCTCAATCCTAAGTAACCCAAAAGGGTGCTTTAAGAACTGCTTGTAAACATTTCCTAAATCCTCTATTGCCAACTCTCTCTTCCTAAATCCGGATAATATTTCCTCGACTTTTTCCATGTTTTCTTCATCATGGACTTCTATTTCTATTAGTTCCAAGTGTTTCAGAGTATTTATGCCACCAATTAGTGCTTTGCCTTCAGATCCTTCTATATCCATTTTTAGTATTCTAGGTTTTAGGCCAGTCTCTTCCACTATCTTATCTATAGTAGTAGTCTCAACTAATCCTTCACCATCTTCAGATACATATGCTCCAACGCCTTCGCCTTTTATACTGACCATTTTGCCAGGTTTGTCATATAGTGCTTTAGGAATTACAATTACATTATTCACTTTATTTAATTCCACGTTCTGTTTCAAGATTTTCAGGTTATTTGGTTCTGGTTCTATAGCTATAACCTTTCCTTTATCCTTAACCTTAAAAGATGCTAGGATAGAAAACAAGCCTATGTTTGCACCAGCATCAACAACAACGTCTCCTTCTTTAATGTTGGAGAGTAAAGGGGAGTAAATATTTTCTATTACGACCTGGTAAAATGCTGTAAAGTCAATCCTCCTTAAGAGAATCACCTTAGCAGGTAAGTTCACAAATGGTTTCAGATTAACTATCATGCATTACCATGTAATATAAATTAGGTTTAATAAAATATAGTTAGTGTCTAATACCAAGACCGGATTGCGTATAAGTTATTTACACACTTTGTGGATGAGCTGAATTATGTTAGATCTCATTAAATCGAGGTAAAATCTAAATCTAGCGTTTGATTAAAGTAAATCATGTGGTATCTGATAAAAATTAAAATAATTCACGACATATTATCTATAAAAATTGATTTAACCTTCTAGAGAAAAGATAACACTTATAGATATCTCATCAGTAATAAGGAAGAATTAACTTAAACTCTAAAGGACGATTTTATTACGTTAAACATTCTCGTAAAAGCTATAAATTGTCTCTCTAAACTATAGCGTGAATGAAAATAAGTGTTGTAATTCCGACGCTTAACAGTGAGAAAACCATTAGAGTTGCAGTCAGCTCCTCTCTCAAGGTGGCTGACGAAGTAATAGTAGTTGACTCTTTTTCCACGGACAGAACAGTAGAAATTGCTGAAAAAGAGGGTGCAAGAGTTCTTCAAGTGAGGGGCAGTAGGTTAATAGCCAGGATTGAGGGAGCAAAAATTGCAAGCGGAGATTACGTAGTTAACCTTGATTCAGACATGTACTTCTCTGAAAACTTTAAGGGATTTGAGGAGAAAGTTATTGCATTAGGGGAAATAACTGTTGGCAGAGGCATAGTTCACAAGTTAATGAGCGTGGACAGAGAAATAACTCATAAAAAGTGGGCTGAGAATCTGTCAGTTACAAATGGTGGTATAATTCCCAGAATGTATGATAGGCAACTTCTATTGAAGGCTTATGAAATGATCCCTGAAAATCTTAGGAATAAACTTAACGCTTTTGAGGACAGCGTGATATACTTTAACGTTATGAAGTTGTATAAAGGCAAGGTACAGTTCATTCCTAATGCGGTTTATCACGTGGAAGATGACTCCTTATGGCATTTCATGAGGAAGTGGTATAAGTATGGAAAGAACGCTAAGTTATTGAGGGGGACTGAGTACGAGAGGTTTATTTACGAGAGGAAGAGTAGACCGGGGTTAACTTTGGGAGAGAAGGTCAAACTGCTACCAGTAACTCTAGTTAAGGGGATCCCGTTCGCTTTAGGATATTACTTGTAATGATAGTACTTTTAGAAGGTTTATGAGTTTTACCTAAGGTTTTATAACCACCTAATAATACCCCCAGGGATTATTACTCTTTGTCAGTAACATATCGCTTCCCCTAAATAAACGTCAGCTGAAGACTTTATGAACTCCGTTATGTACCCGCACACGCTTTAATAAAGTCCCAGTGCACTTGAGTAGCCCTAACGTCTATGTATTATTTAAAGTCTCTGTAGGAATGGGAGTAAAGATGAGCGCAAAAGCTGTGCCTCCTTCTTAGACTAATACTCTGTGTCATCATTAGACCCGTAGTTCATGGCTCACTATTAGAGCTAATGTGGGTTCTGAGGAGAAGCTAACTTTGCTCAGTTTGTATGTTCTGATTTACGGTGACGTTAGCCTTAGAGACATTATGAGGAAGTATTACGGTAAGAGTTTGAAAGTGCTGAAGGGCACTCCTTATTCTTTCATGACTTCGGTTAGTAGAAAAAGGAGGGAAATATGCAAGGGTGGAATTTACGATAGGATCGTCTTATATACCCTTTACTTTGTGAGAGGGATTCCGTTCTTATTGGGAGAAATTCTGTAAAGAAGGGGAATAAAAAGAGTTGTAGACACGACTTAGTACTCTTTATAGGAACAACATGCCCACACCTTTTCTGATAAAAGTTACATTCTAAATAAAAATTCAGAAGAGATCACAGACATTTTATAAAGTTTGGAAGCACAGTAAGTTTCTGTTAGCTTGCCGAAGATTTAAAAGTCTCGAGTGTAGATTTATAAACTTGCAAGGAACGGAAACGCTCATAAACTCAAGGCTTAATGGAATGACGACTTCAGAATCGAGGAGGGTGTATGATGGTGAAGTTGTATAAGAAGCGTGAAAGCTAGAGTTTACCCGCGGTTTAATTAAAAGTGATTAGTTACGCCACTGGTAAACACATACTACAAGAAGATAATATGCTTTTCATTAATTAATGTTTTTCTATATGATAGAATATAAAAATAACTTCTTCTTTAGTTTTACTAAAATCTTTTACTCTTTTCATGCTCACTCAAAGCTACGATAAGGTGTATTGTACTAATCGTGATATGAAGAATTGCCAATATTACTAAAATATCTTTTTTTGTAATAAATAAAAAATCTGCTTTTTGATTTATAAATTTTTCTCAACAAAATTTTGTACTATCTAGGCTGAGAATACTACATGGAGGCCAAGGTACTAGGTTAAGCCGTTGTTAGCAGTTTCAGATAAACCGTGAAGTTTATATTATTTCATCATAAAATTTTATACAATCCTAAGACCTTAAGAAGTGTGCCAACGCCTAGGCGTGGGGAAGGAGTGATGAGGCCGAGTGATTAATAGTCATTAAAAGTGGCTATTAGTTACGATGAAGGCCGAACTCTGAAAAACTACAACTCCCATTTATTAGATTAGGATATTAAGTTAATTCTCAATTCCTCAGGAGAGAAAAGAAATATAAATAAATATTAAGAAATTTTTAGCAAATGCAAGCTAACGATATAAATGGACTTAAATCTCTAATCTCTATCTGTTATGATAAAGCTCATAACACAACTTTAATTAGACGTTGCTTTAGCGCAATTTATTTCGAAATTATACTCTTTATCGCTCTTAACTCTCCTAATTTAAGAGATGAGATTTTTAGCAATCAGAACGGAACATTTAACGGGATCAAAGAAGGTAAAATTGTATCAATATTAAAGGATAAGGTATTAGCCAATGCAGTAAGTAGTGGGAAAATCAATGGGGAAGAAGCTAATAATTTCTTAAATTACATTAGGTTAATCGAAAAACTTAGAACTCAAGTGGATCATTTCGGCGGTTTTAAAGATGAGTTGCTAAAAATGGGAATTTATAAAATCCGTATTAAGGGTAAAGATCTTAACGTGCAACAGCTTGATGTTGAGAGACTTTCGAGAGAGATCTTAGTAAACCTATTGAAGGAAACAGAAATACGAAATTAAATAGACTGTTTTCTTCCTCCACCCACATCTAATACTTTCCTCATATACTCCTTTATCTTACCTACAGAATCTATCATTCCAAATACGTCTCCAACTTCCGCCGAAACGTCTACATTATACTTTTTCTTATACTCCTCAATTATTTGATCCCTTATCTTCATTTGTTCCTCAAAGCTGGCGTTAGTGTCCAACAATAAGTCTCCGTAAAAATCATTTAATTCCACATGATACCTCTCATTTCTAAGCTTCAAGGCGAATTCCAAAAGAATTAGCAACTCTAAATGCGCCTTATCGAACCCTTCACCATTTATTTTTTCCCTCAAGAAGTCTATTAGCTTAGGATTTAGTATAATATTCTCAAGATTATTTATAAATTTGTTCAAAATTTCGAGTTTCTTATCACAGATCTTAAGAGCCTCATACAAGCTTACGATTCTTGGGTTTAACGAAAGTAAAGTTATTGAGTACACTACTTCTCTTGGTGAGCACTGAATTTTCAAACTTGTAAGCCCCATCTCATTTTTATCGGATATGTAAAGTATGTAATCTAACACCCTTAACTGCTGTCTGGGTGTTAAACTAGATAATCTGGACAAAAGAAGTTCGAAATGCTCTCGTAAGAGTCGTTTATCCTCAATCATAATTTTTAACAATGAGCTTACATAAACATCGTCAATGTCTAGATCTATATAAGATAGTATTAAATTCAAACCCAATCACTCAGAGAGATGGTATAGAGAACTTACGATACCGAATAAGCTAGCTAAAGTGTCTACAATCTTACCTTGCGACGCATAATACATAGTTCCAGCAGTAGAGTATATGAAATGACCAGCGGAAATTAACTTCCTAAAATTTCCATCACTAAAGATCTCTGCCACAGTTAGACCTATGTTAACTCCATGTATTACAACTCTTGGTAAATTCATAATTTAAAAGTAGTCAAAATTAAATAAAAAACCTAATCTCTCATTTTCAGTTAGGGCGATTCAGGACTCCTTTGCGAATTGTAATATCTCTGTTGATTTGGACTTATTCAATGGAGGAATTACTGAATGTATTTGATCATTTCACGAAGAAATAAAGGTTATTGTACAGGGGGAGTGGCACTTGCAGAACTCTCCAGAAGGGAGTTGAAGGGCTGTCATGTTGTTCGAGGAGGAGCAAAGAGGTAGGAGAGCCTCGGGTGGGGTAGGGAGAGGAGTCAGACTCTTCCCTTACCCTCCTACTTCGTTTGAGGTGGAGCAAGCAGGTCTGCATCGCGACCTGGATCCCAGAACAGGAGATGGCCTCCTTATATAAAACATATTAGTCAGATCTGACTAATACAGACCTCCGTTTGTCCCTGCACTTTCATTTCATGATCGAGTGTAGGGACTTAGCCCATGGGTCATGGGACTCCAACGGCACTGGGCTCACATTTCCGTAATCTCCCCCACCCTTTTTGCCCACATAGGCGTGAGAGATCAATATTTATCAAGAAAAGTTTGTTATAAACGGACAAAAAGATTTCTATCAACGTGAAAAAGGATTCAGCCCCACAGTATCCTCTAACAGCGTTTTAGAGTTAACGTACCAAGAGTCGAAGACCTTACTCACGACATTGAACTCCTCCTCAAGTTTTGGCAGTATTTCCAAGTATGCTTGTATTTTTGTCTTGAATTCTACTTTTTCTCCTCTTTCCTTTAATATTTCTACTACCTTTTGTGGTATGTATGGTATTATCGCTACTATGTATGTTTCGTTTGTTTTCAAGTCCTTTACTGTTATTATTAGTATCTGCTGGCTCGTTGTGTACTTTGCAGTAGTATATTTGTGTTGTGTTTCTTGATACTGGTATTGCGTATTGTTTATGATCGTGTGTGTCGTCTATTATGAGTATGACTGGGTGATCCTTTACTATGTTTTTTACTGCTTTCATTAGGTTTGCTATCTTGTCTAAGTTTTTGAGTAGTGTCATGTAGTCCATGTTTATCTCTTGTGATATTTCGTATGCTCCCTTGCCTATTATTCCTCCTAGTAGTAGTCTTATTGCACTGTCTTTTCTTATGTTCTCTAGTGGGGCAAGTGCAGCATCATTTAAAGCTTTGTAATACGCGTCGTTACTCGGTTTTATTCACACGATATTTTCTAGGGATGTTTTTAAAAAGTTTTCAAGCTTCCCTCAGACTACAAGGATTTTCCAATAAATGCTATTCTTAGATGTTAAACTATTGAATTTTCTTAAATTCAAAATCAAACGTTGATTTAAAAATAAGTTTAACGTTGGTTCTGATAGAAATTGAAACAACTCACAAAACATGTGAAGGAGGAAAAATTAAATGGAGAAAGGCTGAGTGTTTCATTGACATTTAAGGAATTCTTTAGCTGAGCATAATTGTGATTTCATGGGTCTATAACTTCTATTTCATCCTTAACCCTTTCGAAATCCTTATCCGTTGTAATTATAGGCATCTTAAACCTCT
>Ga0326758_100069_pt1 | contig 42275 bp, 39 predicted proteins | sample GCRJH_S_FD_207221 | JGI IMG/M metagenome (GOLD analysis project Ga0326758, IMG submission 207221) | Hot spring sediment microbial communities from Geyser Creek Basin, Yellowstone National Park, WY, United States - GCR.JH_S | ecosystem: Environmental > Aquatic > Thermal springs > Near-boiling... | reverse complement strand
CGGAAGGCGCAAGCTTGCAGCCGCATCCGCCACCATGGGCAAGGCTCGTCAGGCGCACGATGGGAGCATTCATTGTCAGGTCTCCTGCGGATTGCGCCGCGCAGCGGCAGCCTCACCAGCATTCCGCGCACTGCGCGGAGCGGAGAGCGACAACATACTCTGAAATCATAAGCCCGATCGGGCAAGAGATGCAAATGTGCCGTAGCGCCGCATCACTGGCGGCACTCCCGCGGATTAATTTCGCGGGCGTGCTTGATTAATCTTATCTTACAATCTCGCCGGACGTCGGATCGAGATAGAGCGATGTTTTCGCGCCGTTGCGGTCGAATCCTTTGATCTTCCAGCAGCCCTTGCTCTGTTTCGTCTCACGGACCGCATAGCCGAGCGATTCCGCTTTTGCGACGACTTTCTCGATCGGCATCCACTGGCTTGCCGGGACAGGAGCGCAGCGCATTTTGTCGGCAAGCGCCGGTTGGACGGCTGCGGTTGTGAGCAAAGCGAGGGTAGCTGAGATGAGGATCGGTTTCATGAGATTCTCCGTGATCAGATAGTAGCGACTCGGCCCTTATGGCTGATGGAGGCTGTGGTTCTCCTGATAAGCGCTGTCAGGGAGCTGTCAGGAGCGCTCAGATAAGTTGGCTCCAGGGTCAAACCTTTCGGGAGAGAACCATGCCGGCAGCTCTGGCTTTTCTTTTCATAGCGGTGCCGTTTCTTGCGGCATCGGCGCTCGAATTCGAGGGGTTTATTGCACTCGTTTTGCTGTTCTGCGTTGCCGCCGGGCTCGCCGGTCCGCCTCAGAATGGTGCGTCGGTCGCGGCGGCCCGTTTGCGGCGGCAACGTCAGGCGCAGGCGCGAGATGAAGCACAGCGCGTGGAGATCGCGGCGCGGCCCCGGGACCGGTTGGCGGATTTGTCGCGAATTTGATAAAGTGATGTCTGCCCGATCAGAAGATCGAACAGGCTCGACCGGAATCTTGATGATGGTTTGTACGAACCTGAAGTCCCTTGCGTTGCTGGCGACGCTCATAATGGCGGTCATGATGGGTGCGAGCCAGCCTGTGTCCGCGGCGGATTGCAAGCGAAGTCAGGACTGCGCGCTTGATGCCTTCAAGGGTGGGGAAATCAAACCGCTCCCCGATGTGCTCGCGGTGGTGCGCGAGAAAATTCCCGGCGAAGTGGTCAAGGTCGAGCTTGATCGTGAGAAAGGCGCCTGGGTCTACGAAGTCAAAATTCTCACGCCGTCCGGAAAGCGTCGGAAGGTCGAAATTGACGCCAGTACGCTGGCGATCGTCAAAATGGATTGATCGTGCGCGTTCTGGTTGTCGAGGATGAACCGCGGATTGCTGCCGATCTCAAGAAGGCCCTCGAGAGAACGCTTTATGCCGTCGATGTCGCACATGACGGTGAAAAAGCCTGGTTTCTGGGTGAAACTGAGGATTACGATGCCATCGTGCTCGACCTTGGCCTGCCACGCCTCGATGGTCTGTCGGTTTTGAGACGGTTGAGGGATGCGGGGATTGCGACGCCGATCCTGATCCTGACTGCGCGTGACGGCTGGCGGGAGAAGGTCGAAGGCATCAATACCGGCGCCGACGACTATCTCGCCAAGCCGTTTCAGATGGAGGAGTTGCTCGCGCGGCTTGGCGCGATTACGCGCCGTGCTGCTGGTCATGCTTCGCCAGTTATCAAGGCTGGTGAACTCGAGGTCGATACCCGCGCACGCGTGGCGATGTTGAACGGCCATCAGCTTGCGCTGTCGGCAATGGAATATCGGCTGCTTGCCTATCTTCTGATCCACCGCGGACAAACCATGTCCCAAGGAGAGCTTCTCGAACATCTTCATGATGGCGACACCGATCGTGATGGCAATGCAGTCGAGGCGCTTGTTGCCCGCTTGCGCAAGAAGCTTGGTTTCCCGCTGATTGAAACGCATCGAGGGCGTGGCTACTGCATCCCTGCGGATGCTCCATGAGAACGCATTCGCTGTTGTTCCGTCTTGGCTCGGCCGCCACGATCTTGATTGCGCTGGCGCTAGCCTTGGCGGGCTTCGGGCTGTGGCTGATCTTCAATCAGGAAATCGAGCGGCGCGCGACGAACGAACTCGACCAGATTGTGAAATTCGTAGCAGCGCAGGTACGGATTGATACCGATGGCATGCCGGTTGTGGATGGCGTGCCCGCCGACCAGCGGTTTGAGGAACCCTATGGTGGTCTCTACTGGCAGGTGAGCACGCGAGAGGGACAGCGTGCACGCTCGCGTTCGCTGTGGGATACGATTCTACCTGAGCCTGAAGGTACTCTTGATAGTCAACGCCATGTCACCGATCTGGGCGGCCCGGCGGGAGCGTCGTTGCTCGCGGTGGTGCAGGCGATAACCGTGGCCGCGCCAAACGGGCAGGAGGTACCGTTGCAAATTATTGCCGCCATCGATCGCGGCGATCTTGCGGCGGCACGTCATACGTTTCTTCGCCTGCTTGCCCTCTCTCTGATTGCGCTCGGCCTGCTTCTGATCGTTGCGATGGCGATCTTCATCCGCCTTGCGCTGCGCCCGTTCGATCATCTCGGGCAAGGGCTGAAGGCCATCCGCGCCGGAGAAAGTCATGCCCTCGCGGGAACGTTTCCGGACGAGGTGCAACCTGTTGTCGATGATCTCAACCGGCTGGTCCAATTTCAACGCACGGCTGTCGAGCGCGCGAAGCAGCAGGCGGGCGATCTCGCCCACGGCTTGAAGACGCCGATGACGGTTCTCGGTGCGCTCGCGCGGCAGGCCGCGGAAGACGGTCGTAACGATATCGCACAGTCGATCGATGGTGAGGTGCATCAGATGCGGCGGCAGGTCGATCGCGTTCTCGCGCAAGTGCGTGCCAATGCGGGGCCGGCGCTCGGTGGAAAGACCGTTGCGGTGAAGTCTGTTGCCGCGAAAGTCGTTCATGCGTTCGAGCGGCTTGCCGAGGACAAGATACTGCGCTGGACGATCGATGTTGCTCCCGATGCGCGGTTTCCCGGAGCGGAAGATGAACTCACGGAAATTCTCGGTAATCTTCTAGATAATGCCTGCAAGTGGGCGCGGAGCGAGATCCTTCTCACTGCTAACGTCTCCAAGGGAGTCCTTGATCTCTGCGTGGATGATGACGGTCCAGGGTTGTCGGCTGAGCAGGCCTCGCAGATTGGGCGAGGACAGCGTTGGGACGAAACGCAGCCCGGAACAGGCTTGGGGCTTGCGATTACGCGTGATCTTGCTGAAGCCCGCCGCGGATCGCTTGTTATGGTGCGTTCGGATATGGGCGGTGCCCGCGCGCATGTCAGGATTCCGCTCGATCCGATTGCGTAAAGTTTTATCGAGCCACCTCGTGTCGGCGAGGCGTTGCCGAAATCCACGTGACATCGATTCTACTGGAATAAGTGGTCCCGGCCTGTTTTACATATTGTTCGGGAACCCAATCCAATTCCAGTCGGCTGGAATATGAACTAAGTTATTGAGATGACTGCAATAACCCAAGAGATATCCAGCTATCTTTCACATACGGTTCGCGTCATCGATTCCGTTCATGGGCTGTGTTCTGAAATAGAGGCCGCGAAGGATATGTGGATTTCTGCATTGTCCAATGGAGGGAGGGTCTTTTTTTGCGGGAACGGAGGCTCTGCGGCGGACGCTCAGCATTTGGCGGCGGAATTGATGGGACGTTTTTTGATCAATCGCGAACCAATGGCGGCTGTATCCCTGACGGTCGATACGTCGGCTCTTACCGCGATCGGCAATGACTATGGTTATGACAAAGTGTTCTCCCGGCAGTTGCGTGGTCTGGCGCGACCGGGCGATGTGCTCGTCGGGCTTTCGACCAGCGGCAATAGCGCCAATGTCGTCGGTGCCCTTGAAGCCGCGCGCGGCATGGGAGTCAAAACCATCGGCCTGACGGGACGGGGCGGCGGTCGCATGGCTTCGTTGAGCGATGTGCTGATCGCCGTCGATCATGACCGGACCAATCATATTCAGGAAGCGCACATCGTCATCGGACATATGATCTGCGCATTCGTCGAGGCCAAGCTTTGCTCCGCCAAGCCGTAATCCTGTGTGGTGGGTTGGGCACGCGCCTGGGTGGTCTCACCGCGCATACGCCCAAGCCGTTGCTGCCGGTGAACGGCACGCCGTTTCTCGACATCCTCATTCAGGAAATCGTCCGATACGGCTTTCGCGAAGTCCTGCTTCTGGCCGGTCGGTATGGCGAACAAATTCGGGCGCAGTATCAGGACCGGGCAATGTTTGGAGCGCGGGTGCGGGTCATGATCGAGCCTGAGCCGTTGGGCACCGGGGGAGCCTTGCGTTTCGCGCTTGATGCTCTTGATTCGGAATTTCTGCTGGCGAACGGCGATTCCTGGATCGATGCCGATCTCACGCAATTTTCCCGGGCATGGAAAGAGAAGCAGGCCGATCATCCCGAAGCGCTCGCGCAGATCCTTCTCCATTCGATCGAAAATCCTGAGCGTTTTGGGGCTGTCGAAACCCGCGACAGCCAGGTCGTGGCTTTTCAGGAAAAAGGCTCTTACTTCGGTGGAGGTCCGCAGCTCATCAATGCCGGCGTCTATGTTTTTCGTCGAGAAGCGATCGTCGAAGCATCGCCGGGCAAGGCAATCTCGCTTGAGCGCGAGATACTTCCCGCCCTCGTGGCGCACGGTCATGTGCTGTGTGCATCAGCGGGCGAAAACCGTTATTTTGTCGATATCGGCGTTCCAGACAGTTATCGAAGCGCGCAGATCGATTTGCCAAAAGCACGAAAGAAGCCGGCTATCTTCTTCGATCGTGACGGCACGCTGAATCGTGATGTGGGTCATACGCATCGCGTCGAGGATTTTCACTGGATGCCAGATGCACGAGAAGCCGTCGCTTATGCAAACGCGAAGGGCTTCTATGCTTTCGTGGCAACGAACCAGGCTGGAGTTGCCAAGGGATTCTATCCGGAATCCGCTATCGTTCAGTTTCATGATGCAATGCAGGCCTCTCTGTTCGAGATCGGCGGCCACATCGATGCCTTTGAATGGTGCCCGCATCACCCCGATGGCGTCATCGCTGAATATCGAAAGCAGTGTGAGCGCAGGAAGCCCGGCAACGCGATGCTCGCTGATTTGATGACGGCGTGGCCGGTCGATTTATCCCGCTCTATCATGATAGGAGACGCGGAAAGCGATATGCACGCGGCCTCGGCTGCGGGTATCAAAGGTGTGCGATACAGCGGAGGATCGCTTCTTGCTCTCCTGAAGCGTGAAATCGAGGAAGTGGGCGGGACATAACCGATGTGGATTTGCAAGACACCTCTTCGCGCCAGCTTTTTCGGGGGAGGAACGGATTATCCTTCCTATTTCAATTCACGCCCCGGTGCGGTGCTGGGTGGCACCATCGACAAATATGTATTCATCCAGGCGCTTCCGCTCTCTCCGATCGCCGAACAGAAATTCCGCGTGACATATCGCGCGACTGAGAGTGTCGACGAAGTCGATGCCATCAAGCATCCGGTCATTCGTGAGACTTTGAAGCTCTACGGCTGGCATGAGCCTTTGAACATTGCCACGATGTCGGATTTGCCTGGAGGAACCGGACTCGGGAGCTCTTCGGCCTTCACGGTCGGGTTCATCAACCTCCTGCATCAGATGCGAGGGTGTGAACTAACCCGATATGAGCTTGCGCGACACGCCATCGATATGGAGCAGGTCGTGCTCAAGGAAAAAGTTGGTATCCAGGATCAGGTGCACGCGGCATTTGGTGGGTTTGCACGCTATGAGTTCAATGGTGGATCGATCTCCATTGAACCACTGCGGTTGACCACGCATCGCCTTGCGCTGTTCAATGCTTCGCTTCTCCTCGTCTACACGGGCGCCCAGCGCAACGCATCCGACGTCACTGCCGAGCAGCAAGATCGAACAGCCGCGGGACTAAACCTCAGCTATCTGAACGAAATGTATGAGATGACCAAGGTCGGCGCCAGAATTCTAGAGTCTGATGGTGACGATCTCGCGGCTCTCAAAAGATTTGCGGATTTGCTCGATCATGGCTGGAAATTGAAACGGCAACTGGGGGCCACAGTCTCGAACTCATCGATAGACGAGATTTACATGGCCGGCAGAGAACTCGGCGCATGGGGCGGAAAACTTCTGGGAGCGGGCGGCGGCGGATTTGTGCTGTTCATGGCAGATCCATCGCTTCATCCGCTATTCTCGAGGCGCTTTGGTGCGGGCAATGTTATCCCCGTATCCATGGTTACAGGTGGTTCTGTCGTCCTGCAGGTGAACTGAGCGAATATGCCATTCGCCTATGATCTGATCCTTTTGATTGGAATAGCGCGCCTGTTCGGCCATGTCGGTTGTGCCACGAGGATGCCGCAAAGGTTCTCCCAGGGAGTATCTGGTCGACTACCAGAAGAACTGCGTATAGCGGCAGCGTGGTGAGTTGGTTTATCAGCCCGAAATTGCAATAATTGATCTGACGGAACGTCGCAATAAGAGAAGAGTTGGCATGGAGCATCTCGATCTAACCGAGCAACACGAAGAGCGGCCGAAGGTCGAACGGGTCATATTGGTGACGCCGGCGGCTCCGGGCAGCAAGGGGGACGAGGGAATGCTCCTCGGGGCGCTGCGGATTTTGAATTCCGTGCCTGTCCATCTGCTCAATCCCGAGACGGGTCCTCTATGGACGGATGTGTTGAGCAAAAGCGATGACATGTCGTTTGTCACGGAGCACCAAGGCGCGTTTGCTGATTTTCTTCCGAGTATCCGGCCCACCGATGCCGTTTTTGTCGTGGGAGCGGACGTCATTGACGGGACCTGCGGGCCTGATCCAGCTCTTGTTAGGCTGAGTTTTTTGAAGGAAGCGCTGGTGCGCGGTGCCCGTGGTGCGATTGCATGCTCCTTTCGATCGGGTGTTGATCCAGCCATTGTGAATTGGTTGAAAGACCTGCCAGATTCAAGCGTATTTCTGCGGGATGTCAAATCGCTTGAAAATTTTTCTACTCAGGTGGACTCGAGAGCCGAATTCTTTCCTGACCTGTCTTACTTCGCGGCTCCGTCGGAGTTGCAGAGCCGGAGTTGTGATCCGGATCTGGTCGCATGGATTGCCGGAATACATGAGCGCGGCGGAAAGGTTGTCGGTCTGAATTTTAGCGAGCAAATGTTTCGTTCGCTTTCGGACAATCATGACAATGCTGCACGATCCTCACTGGTGACGAATGTTATCAATGAAATTTTGAAGACTGTTCCCGGTGCTTGCTTTGTTCTGATTTCAAACGACAACCGGGATTGGCCTAATCATCTTTCAGACGTCGCGTATCAGGAATTTGCGGCAGAGTCTCTGAAAGACATCGTCGGCATCGATAGGTTCCGCATCCAGGATCCAAGTAGATCGTACCTCGATAATATTGTTCTGATGGGATTCCTTGATCTTTTGGTAACGGGGCGGATGCATCTCGCGCATGCTGCCGTCCGGCAAGGCACTGTTCCGTTGATTATGATGGGTACAGGACGTGGATATACGTCAACGGACAAGATGCGCGGAATGTATGAAACGGTCTTTGAAACCGATTCCGGCGTCGTCAACGAAATCGAGGGATTGGGAGCTGCCATCCGTTGGGCGGAAGAGCGGATGCCTGATCTCAAGACCCGGCTCGGGAAGTGGAATAAAATTTCACGATTCGAGGAAGAAGTCTTGCGTCCGATGCTTGTCCGCTCGCTCGGATTATCTAAGGAGCCTTCAAGCGGAGGTGAGATGCTCGTTGCGAGCTTGCGCAAGCGGGATGCCGAGACTCGTTTGACACTGAAGCAGTGTGAGCCATCTGTGGAAATAGAGCCAGCGCAGGCGGCAACCGAAACTCAGATATTAACGGAGGAGCGAGACAGGCTGCGTGTGGCAACGGACCTGCTGATGACGGAAGGGGACCGGCTCTCGGATGAATTGTTTCGAGCCTATCGCCGGCCGTGGAAGCCGATTCGACGCACCATCCAGCGTGGATTTCTGAAGTTGATTCTGGTCTTCCGCCCGCTGTTGTCGGAGCGGACAGCCGATCGATTTCGACGTTCCATTCAGAAGCGCAAGCCGTCCTTGATTCTCTCACAATGGGCTGAGTTCAAGGCATACGTTGGAAATTCAGCGAGTCTTCAGACGTCAACGGCTTCAGGGCGCATGAAAGCCAAGTTCTCGAAGGTCGTTAAATATCGTCTGTTGCGCCTGTTGTCCAAGTTGGCTCGACCATTTTCGCGGCAGCAGGCTGAAAAATTCCGTCGATCCGCGGACAAGCGCAATCCGTGGCGGTCGAATCTACCTGTTGCTCCGGCCGTTCCAGCGGTCGTGCAAAGCGTAGATATGATGGATGCGTCCCGCGCGTCCCGCATCTTCGTTGCGGACTATCGCTTGCCGCGCGCAGACACGTCTGCTGGAGAGCGAGCGACGGTCGGGTTGATTTCTGATTTGTGCGCTGTCGGGTATGAGGTTGTCTTTGCTCCGACAGATATGAATGCGACGTCGCCTTACCTTGAAGAGCTGCAGGGGTTGGGTGTCGAGGTTATTACGCGCGAGAGCGGTTGCACTTATGCGAGTGACTACATCCGCGAAAAGGGCAAGCAGTTCGGGACATTCTATTTCATCCGTGTGGATGTCGCAGAAGATCTGATTGCCGCCGCTCGTGAGGCCGCGCCCGAGGCACGTATTATTTTTCATGCGCCGGATCTTTATTCCCTGCGTGAGAACCGTGCGGCGGGATTGAGTGGGGATCCCACGGAGAAAAGGACCGCAGAGAAGACCAGAGCCCGCGAAACGGCGATCATGCGGGCTTCCGATCACGTGGTGCTCGTGAGCCCTGCGGAAGTTCCTCATGTGAAGGACATCGTATCGATCGATAAGATATCGGTTTTTCCGGCGCTTTATAGTTCGATCGTTCCTAATCCGCCCGGCTATCGGGAGCGCCAGAATCTGTTCTTTATTGGTGGCTTTGCGCACACGCCGAATGTCGGTGCAGTAAAGTGGTTTGTCGATGAGATATGGCCCGCTATTCATGCGGCGTTGCCCGAAATCGAATTTCATATCATCGGCGCAGAGGCGCCGGAAGATATCGTGAAGCTTGGAGAACGTCCGGGAGTGCACTTTGTCGGTTACGTCCCCGATCTCGCTCCAGTGCTGGCGACCTACCGGCTCAGCGTCGTACCGCTTCTGTATGGTGCCGGCATCAAAGGAAAGCTTGGAACCGCAATGGGTGCCGGCGTTCCGTCGGTTGTAACCACCATTGCTGCGGAAGGCATGAATGTCGTCGACGGGACTCATGCGCTTGTCCGCGATGAACCAGCTTTATTCGCGGAAGCGGTTATTCGTTTGTACCAGGATGAAAATCTGTGGGAGCGGATTGCGCGTGGTGGCCGAGCACTGGTGGAGGACAATTTTGGCGATGCCGCCAACCAAGCCTCGTTCCTTCGTCTTCTCGACCGGGCTGGTGTGTTGCCGCTCGATCTTTACGTCAAATATTGTCAGGGCGTTTCACCTTCGCCATTTCCCTGCCTCGATCCGGAGCAGGCGGTCGATGTGTCGATCATTATACCGGTTCACAACCAATGGACTTTGACAAAGGCCTGCTTGAGTTCAGTGCTGCATGCTTGCCGGGGTACGGGTATCGATTGTGAGGTGATCCTTGCGGATGATGCCTCGACCGATGACACTCTCCGCGCCGCGGAATTTTTCCCTGGCCTGAAAATTGTCCGTCAGGATCAAAATCTGGGTTTTCTGGGCAATTGCAACGCAGCCGCTGCAGGTGCACGAGGACGATATCTTCTCTTCCTCAACAATGACACCGTAGTGATGCCAAACTGGCTGATGGCTCTGATGGCGGCTGCGACGAGATACCCCGACGCCGCGATACTGGGCTCCAAGCTGATTTATCCGGACGGTACCATTCAAGATGCCGGCTCAGTTCTTTTTGCAGATGGTTCTGCCGCGAATTTAGGGCGAGGGCAGAATCGCTACGATCCGCGGTTTTGTTTCGACCGGGATGTTGATTACGCGACAGGTGCATCGATTCTTGTTGTGCGAGCGTTTTGGGATGACGTTGGTGGCTTCGATGAGCGGTATATTCCGGCCTATTGCGAAGATTCCGATCTGGCTATGGCTGCGCGCGCGCATGGTCTGCATGTCACCTATATCCCCAGTTCTGAGGTCGTTCACTTCGAACATGGCAGCTACGGTGCTCAGGCTAGCGTGACTCCGCAAGCTTATCAGATCGAAAACGGTAAGAAATTGTTCGACAAGTGGAGCGTGCAGTTTGCCAGAGACCATCTGCCTGCTTCGGTGCTGCAAGATGCTGAAGCAATTCACGCCGAACGGCGGTCTTCGCGCGAAACGCGCAGGCATAAGAAGCTCAATATTCTGTATTTCAGCCCTTTTCCCTCGCACCCGAACAACCACGGAAACCAGGTCAGAATTCAGTCCCTTGGGCGTCATTTCAAGCAGTTAGGGCATAAGGTTCATTTTGTTTTGCTTGAAAGCGGCATGGTGAACGACAATGCCATCAAGTTCATGCGTAGCACATGGGATACGTTCGATCTGCTACAGAATAGCAGGTCGCTGGAATCGGACGGCAACCCGATTCCCTTCGATCATTGGTATCAGGAGGGGCTTGGAGAAGAGATCGCGGCGCTGTGCCGGAAATACGACATCAATCTCGTTCTCTGTTCTTATGTCTTCCAGTCGAAACTGCTCGAGTATGTTCCTGTGCATATTCTTAAGGTCATCGACACCCATGACAAGATGGGGGACCGGTATGAAATGTTGCGCAAGAACGGACAGCCTCTCGAATTCTTTTCGTGCTCACCGCAGGAGGAAGGAGAATATTTGCGGCGCGCGGACGTTGTTGTGGCAATGCGAGCAGAAGAAGCCAGCTATTTCGATGACGTTTCAGGCCGCGCCACATCCATCGTTATTCCTCACATTGAGAGGCGGCGATTTATCGATCGCAACTTCTCAAAGATTGAGAATGTTGGCGTTGTAGCGAGCCCTAACCGGATCAATCTCGCGGTTGTCTCGGAATTGGTGAAAACGTTGGTGGCTCGGGAGCAGCATGCACCTATCCCGTTTACGCTGCATATTGCGGGTCAGATACGCGAGATGGTGCGGTCGCTGCCCAGCAGGGAGCAAGAGTGGTTCGATCGCCCCTGGATTAAACTGCATGGTTTCGTGCCCAATATTGGAGAGTTTTATCGGGCGGTGGATGTGGTGATCTCGCCGGTCACGATGGGAACTGGCATCAACATAAAAACCGTCGAGGCTCTGGCTTACGGCATGCCGCTCTTGTCCACTGCGTGGGGCAGTAAAGGAATTGAAACGTCCGAGCCGATGCATCGGCACGCTGATCTCGATTCGCTGTCTCAAAGCCTTTTCGATATCTGTCGTAGCCCATTGCGCCTTCAGCAGCTTGCTGCTGCAAGCCGGACGACCTATGAAAAATTCCATAACGATACTGTTCGGTCGATCGACCTGCTGATGCGAAAAGTGAGAGCCTAACCGAAGGTTGTCCTAACGGCGTTGTCGATACAGGAAGCAGGCATGGTCTCCGAGGGCCAATTCGTCAGATTGGCTTGTCCGCAGGGAACGGCGCATTACTTGCGGGCATCCTGCCGCCCGCGGGTGACACCTTTTATCCGCGTGTGGAAAAACAATCCTGCCTCAGTGCCGATTTTTATTCCCGCAGCTTCAGAAACAGAAGCTTGCATCAGCGCCCTCGCCGAGAATGTCGATCTGTATTTTCAGAAAGATGAAATCGACGTTCACGCATGGCGATCATGGTCTTTGTTAGATAATCTTAAATGGATGAAGCTGTCGCGATTTCATGAATCTACGAAATTTGAGGGCGACGGGATCGTTATTCAGCCGTTCCTGCATCGCTCACCTCAGGCGCTCGATGTGGTGCGTGCGGCTAGGACACTTGCCGAATGGGGCTTTGGTGTCTCAACACGTGCTCTACAGGATACCTTGTCCTATGAACTTCTCGATCACGCGGCCGACGCAAGCCGTCGCTGCTCGAGCGAATTTCCTGCAGCGGCCATCGTTGTGCATCTTTACTACGATGAGCTCTGGCCGGATTTCGAGAGCAGACTCTTGCGCCTCTCGGTTCCGTTTCAGCTGCTTCTGACAACGAACGGAGAGTGTCCCGAGCTTTCAGCGAAAGTTTACGCACGGTTTCCGGATGCAAAAATTCTGGCCTATCCTAATCGGGGCCGGGACGTCGGGCCATTCATTCAGCTTTTGCGTGACGGGCACCTAGATCCCTACGGCCTCATTTGCAAGGTCCACGGTAAGCGGTCGGCCGCATCCGGACCGCGCGCTGTCTTTGGCGATATATGGCGTCGCTCGGTGCTAAATGATTTGCTGGGATCCGATGCGCAGGTGAGAACGATCATGAACCGGTTTGCGACGGAACCGGACCTCGGCTTGATCGGGCCTGCGCACTTTCGGTTGCCGAATGAGTATAGGCACTCTTATGGCGACACGTGGAGCAACAATGAGCGACTCACCAAGGACCTGGCCAGTCGACTTGGGTATCCGAGTGAACTGTTCAAGCTCGATTTCTTTGCCGGCACAATGTTCTGGACGCGGAGAGAAGTGCTCGATCTTCTGAAGCCGCTCGATCTTTCCTTCGATAGCTTTCCAGAGGAAAAGGGACAGGCCGATGGGACGCTTCAGCACGCGCTCGAACGCTTGTTCGGTGCGTTACCAAGTATCGCAGTGCCGACAATGAAAATAGCGGAGGTCAACTGGCGAGGTGGAGATTAATCTGGAATGCTGCTCTGATGCGGAGCTTTCGCCTTTTATCTAATGCGCTGTCGACTTCTTAACCAAACAAGTAAACCATCACGCTCCTTATTTGCTCCTTAACGCCTTGCTTCTAAGCCCTTCTACCAAAGGCTGAAAACAGAAGTTTCAGAGGCATGGTATTTTTAAAGTCTTTTACGGCGTCCGATCGGTCAACAAGTGTGGCGCTTTCTCAATTGGCCGCTCAAATCGACGCGACAAAGATCAATCCTGATCTGGTTTGCGCATTCTATGAATGTGAACACCAGGATGACGCAATCTTTGATTTCATAAAGCGCAAGTTTCCGAACGCGGCTCTTCTCGGTGGGACCTCCTGTGGGGGGGTCATGAGCGAGGCCGGATTGGCCGGTGCCAACTCGATTGGGTTGCTTCTGATTGAAGACTCCAGCGGCGATTATGGATCTGCTGCCGTAAAACTTGATGCTGATGTGAGCTCCTGCGCGGAGCGCGCGCTCCACGCAGCTCTGGCCGACGCCGGTTGCGCGGGTGAACTGCCGGAATTGATCTGGATCTACCAGGCTCCGGGGCAGGAAGAGGCAGTGATCGAAGGCTTGCGCCGTGTCGTGGACGACCGATGCCCGATCATTGGCGGAAGCGCGGCGGACAGTCATGTGACAGGCGACTGGCGTCAGATCGGCCCAGAAGGGCCGATAAATGACGGGCTTGTTGTAGGCGTGGTGTTTTCCTCCGGCGGTATCGGCTATGCATTTCAGGGAGGCTATGAGCCGACTGGTCCGAATGGCATTGTCACGCAGGTCGCATATGATGCGGCAGGCGAGAACGGTGTCGTCACCAAGGCGCGCGGCAGAAAGATCATTACAATCGACGGGGAGCCGGCCGCCGAGGTTTACAATCGTTGGATCGGGGGCTTTCTCTCAGAGAAGCTCGCACATGGCGGAAGCATTCTGGCCGAAACAACGATGTACCCGCTGGGAATCGCGTCAGGAAGAATCGAAGACGTTACGCATTATGTTCTGGTTCATCCCCATCAAATTCTAGAAGACGGTGCATTATCCACCTTCGCCGCGATTGAGGAGGGGACACGTCTCTACAGCATGAGCGGAGAGAGGGCGCGCCTCGTAGAGCGCGCTGGCAAAGTCTCCACCGCAGCTGCGACAGCGCTAACCAGTGGGTCTAATTCTCTTGCAGGGGGTCTCGTCGTCTATTGTGCCGGCTGCATGATTGCCGTCGGGGACGAGATGCCGAAAGTATCCAAGGCGGTTGCATCGAGCTTCAATGGTATGCCGTTTATTGGCTGCTTCACGTTTGGAGAGCAGGGCTTTCTCCTCGACAAAAACACGCATGGCAATCTGATGATCTCGGCCATCGCGTTTGGGAAATAACGGAAAATGTCTATGCACGGCGCCGAGGAACTTCGAGAGGCGTTACTGGCAATGCGCCGTGAGATCGATGTTCTGCGCATCGAGGCTACGCACGCTAATCTCCTGCTTGATGCGCTTGATGCCGTTCTGTGTGTCGATGACAGCGTCGATCCGTTCGCCGGTGTTTTCTCAGCTGTGTTTCCGGTGTTCGAGTGTTCATATGCCATTGTGCTGACAGAGAACGATGACAGCGGGAATATGCTGGAATGTGCGACGGCCAGCCATGAGTCGCTTGTCGGGTCGTTATGGAATATGGGGCAGACCTTCAGAAAGGTTCTCGCGGGCCGTATTATTACGACAGTTTCCGGTGTAAGCGACGAGGAGTGGCCAACCCACATTCCTCCTTACCTCTCGAAGGCGCAGCCCACGCTCTATTTGCCGATTCGCGTGCGGAACCGACGTGGCCTCCTTATGCTGTTGCGGGATACGGACGGCAAGGGCTTTGATCGCACGCACGTCCGGCTCGCGCGAAAATTCTCGCTGTTGGCGTCGCATGCTCTTGCAGCCGCGCGAGCTCATCAGACGGAGTCGGAAAGCATCGAACTGAAGCAGCTTGCCGAGCAGCTGACGGCGAGCCAGGAAGAGCTGCGCGTCCGCGCGAATCATGATGAACTTACGGGCTTGCCCAATCGTAGGTATGTCCGAGAGCTTGTTGACGGTATCATTGCGGGCAAAGATCCGAATGATGAGCTCGCTCTGGTGTTCGTGGATATCGATCATTTCAAGCGGGTCAATGATTTCTATGGGCATCATGTCGGAGACAGCCTTCTGAAAGGCGTTGCCGACCGGATCTGCAGTCAGATTCGTCCGACCGATGTTGCGGGGCGGATCAGTGGCGATGAATTTGTCATCGTTCTTGATCCCGTCAAAGAGCGGCTGGATGCGCTGACTATCGTCGAGCAGATCCGGGACAAGCTCTGCGAGCCGTTTGAAATAGAAGGCTTCACGATCAAGACATCGGCCTCGATCGGTGTTGCGCTCTTCCCTTTACACGGTCCCGACTACGAAACTCTCCGTTATAATGCCGACACGGCCATGTATCACGCCAAGACGACATCGAAAGGAAATGTCGGATACTTCAATCGTTCACTAGGCCGGCGTGCAGCAGAGCGAATGTCGCTTGAGAACAGGCTGCGGCCCGCTTTTCAGAATAAAGAGTTTCAGTACGCCTTACAGGCGAAGGTCGGTCTGCGTGACAGTGCGGTGACGGGATTCGAGACCTTGATGCGATGGGTTGACGATGCGAGCGTCGTTCACCCGCCAGGGAAGTTTCTCCATATCGTCAGCGAGCTTGGGTTGCTTGATGAAATCACCCGAATGATGCTCGATCGCCTGATTGACGATCTACCTCGGCTCGATGCCTGTTTCGGAGATCGTGTCACTTACAGTATCAACATTTCGGCGAAGCAGGCCGAAAAGATACCGTTCATGGAAAGCTTCATCGAGCGTCTTGCAAATACAGGCCGTGCGAGGAACTTCATAATCGAATTGACAGAAGATGCCTTCGTTCTGTCGGGCCCGTTTCAGTCGCGGGTGTTCCCGCTCCTGCGTGAAGCTGGGATTGGAATCTCCATCGATGATTTTGGTACCGGTTATTCCTGCCTGTCCTTGCTCGCCGATATTCCCGCCGATGAGCTCAAGGTCGACCGATCGTTGATTTCGTCAATTCATGAAAGGCCGCGCAGCCAAAGTGTGCTGCGAACGATCGAATCGTTGAGTACGGCGCTGGGTATGCGTGTAGTTGCCGAAGGCGTCGAAGCGCCAGAAGAGAGAAGCTATCTGCTCGAATCGACGAGTATCGGTGGTGGGCAGGGGTATCTCTTTCATAAGCCGCAGTTTGTCGATGAACTAGTCGACAACCTGGCACTGAGGCATGCTCAGCTTTGTCAGTTGCCAAATTCGTGGATACCATCTCCGGATATTGCGCCTCGGCAGCTTGGTGCTCAGAATTTGACGAGAGTTTTATGCAGAAAGGATGCAGCAAAATAAGCCGCATCGAATAAATCTCTTGGCGTGTCCTGTTACATAAAGCCAGATGACTCATACCGCCAAACGATAAAATTTCATTGGAATGCAGAACAGTTTTGACGGCGCTAAATAGCTATTCCATCTTATTCGCGTGGCAATAACTTCAGATATGCCTCCTTGGACGGGATGATATGCTTGCGGCATAGTTCGATCAGCGCAGGGCGATCGCATGTTTCGATTGCCGTAATCATGGCCCGGTGTTGGTCGCGGGCGCGCAGCATATGGCTCCGCTGATTGATCGAGTGAAATCGGATCACATGCGCGCGGTGCGAAAAATCGTTGATGGCCGCCGTTAGATACGGATTGCCGCAGTTGGCGAATAATGCCCAGTGGAAATTGATGTTTTCTCGAAACACGCGCCTCAGGTCGCCCTTGCGAACGGCATCATTATGCTTGGCCTGAATCTCGCGAAGTTCATCCAGCGCGGCTGCGGGCAGAGGCAAAGGAATGAGATTGGCCGCTGTCGTCTCCAGCATATCGCGCATTTCATACAAATGCTTGACCGCAAGCGCTGAGTAGGAGCGCACCTGCGCCCCGCGGTTCGGAACGCGCTCGACGACACCTATCCGTTCGAGATCCAGCAGTGCCTGACGAATGACGTGGCGCTTGGCGCCGAACCGCTCCATGAGTTCATCTTCGATGAGACGTTCGCGCGGGTGCAGGCGCCCGAGTACGATGTCTTCTTCGATGCTTTCGACCACGCTGGCTGCCGGCGATCCCGTCTTCTTGGGCAAACTCTTTGATTTGGCTGCGGGGCGTAGCATGCGGGACCGATGTTCTTCGTGATGGCAGTTATCTGGAATGGCAATTTATACAGGTATCTTCCGTGCGGCAATTTGATTATCAATAATTTTGTTGACAATATCGAGTGACGGACCTTAGCTTTGAAGGCATCGCATTGGAATATCGCCGTGTGGGCTTGCTCGCATGGGAAGCTGTGCGGTTTCAAGAAATCACGACAGACCGGACCAACGGTTTGCGATTCATGTTTCTTGGGAGGAATCATGCTGCAGCGCACGTTCGCTATCGCGAGTCTCATCGCAACTTTTGCAATCTCATCTCACCCTGCATTTGCGCAATCCGGCGGTTCGCTGGAAAAAATTGTCGCCAACAAGACGTTCGCGATCGCTTACCGCGAAGAATCCGTGCCCTTTTCGTTTATCGATTCGAGCGGAACGCCGAAGGGTTACGCGATCGATATTTGCCTGAAAATCGCCGATGAAATTAAGAAAGAGTACAAGCTCGACAAGATCGACATCAAATACGTGCCGATCACCCCTCAAACTCGTATTCCAGTGATCGCAAACGGCACCGCCAATGCGGAATGTTCGTCCACTACGATTACAACTGGTCGCATGAAGCAGGTAGAATTCCTGACGCCAAACTTCATTACTGGAACCAAGCTGCTGGTGCGTAAGGGCTCTGGCATTACGAAGATCGAGGACCTTCAGGGCAAGACGCTGCTGGCACTGGCCGGAACGACAAACGAAAAGGCCGCGCTCGCTGAGATCGTCAAGCACAAGCTGAAGGTCAATGTCGTCAAGGTGAAGGACCATCCGCAAGCGCTTCTTAATCTGGAGCAGGGACGCGCAGATGCCTACACGTCGAACGACGTGGTGCTGTACGGCATCCGCACGATGGCCAAAAATCCAGGCGATTACGAAGTTGTCGGTCCGTTTTATTCCTACGATCCGTTTTCCATCATGATCCCGAAGAACGACACGGAATTCCGCGCGCTCGGCCTTCGCGTGATGTCCAACCTGTATACGTCTGGCGAGATCTTTCAGCTTTATAAGAAATGGTTCGAGCCAGGACCGACCAACATCAATCTTCCGATGAACGATGATCTGAAGAATGCACTCAGGCTGAACGCGTTCGCGGACTAGTTTTCTCGCAAACTGACAAGAAGCAGGTCGTGGAGAAACGGGAATGAATTATTCCTGGGACTGGGGAATGCTGTTTCGCGATCCCTATGCCGGCTGGATAGTCTCTGGTTTCTCCACGACCTGCATTTTGGCAATCTATGCCTGGTTGATTGCATTTTCATTCGGGTCGGTCATCGGCGTTCTTCGAACGCTGGACAACAAGATATTGCGAACGGTCGGCACCATCTATGTCGAGATTTTTCGTAACATCCCGCTGCTCGCGCAGATGTTCCTCTGGTACTTCGTGATCCCTGAATTATTACCGGCCGATGCGCAGCGCTATGTCAAGCGCGGCATGCCGGATCCGCAGTTCTGGACGGCTGTCGTGGCGCTCGGATTCTATACCGCGTCGCGCGTTGCCGAGCAGGTGCGTTCAGGTATCCAATCAATTCCTCGCGGCCAACAGAATGCCGCGTTGGCGATGGGATTCTCGCGGTTGCAGGTTTATGGCTATGTGCTGTTGCCGATCGGGTATCGTACCGTGATCCCATCCCTCACCAATGATTTTCTCGGTGTGTTCAAGAATTCTTCCCTGGCGTTGACGTTAGGTGTGATGGAACTGACCGCCACAGCCAGGCAGATTGAGGAATACACCTTTCAGTCGTTCGAGCCTTTCATGGCCGCGACGGTGCTTTATTCCTGCGTCACGCTTTGCGTCATCGCGCTGATGCGTTTCCTCGAGCGCAAGAGTCGGATCATCGGCACCGCATCTGCGGGAGGCCGCTGATGGGTTTTGATGTCGGTGTTCTCCTGCAACACAAGGAACTGCTGTTTCAGGGTTTGATAGTAAGCTTTCAGTTGACCCTTAGTGCGATCGTGGGCGGCATGCTTATAGGCACTTGCCTTGCGATGATGCGGATGTCCAGAATCTGGATCGTCTCGGCGCTAGCTGGCGGATATGTCAATTTCCTGCGATCGCTGCCGCTGATCCTGGTGATTTTCTGGTTCTATGTGCTCACGCCGAAAATCGTAGGTCATCCGATCGATGCCTATTCGTCGGTGTTGATCGCCTTCATTTTGTTCGAGGCGGCGTATTACTGCGAAATCATTCGCGCGGGAATCTCCAGCGTCAAGCGCGGGCAGGTTCAGGCTGGCCTCGCGATGGGATTCTCCTATTTGAGCGTCATGCGTTACGTCATCCTGCCGCAGGCACTCCGCAACATGCTGCCGGTTCTACTGACGCAGGCGATCATCATGTTTCAGGATACGTCCATTGTTTACGTCGTCGGTGTTCGTGATTTTCTGACCACGGCCGACGTCGTCGCCAACAGCACCAACCGGCCGATTGAACTCTATACCATGGTCGCGATTACTTACCTCGTGATCTGCTTCGCTGCTTCGCAGCTGGTGAGCAGGCTGCAGCGGAGATACGCTCTATGATCGAGATGCGTCATGTCAGCAAATGGTACAACGTATTTCGCGTGCTGGATGATTGTTCGCTGACCATTAGCAAGGGTGAAGTCGTTGTCATCTGTGGCCCATCGGGCTCGGGCAAGAGTACGCTGATAAAATGCATGAATGGCCTTGAGGCCTTCCAGAAAGGTGAAGTCTTCGTGGATGGCATTTCGGTCGGTGCCAGGAGTACAAATCTGCCGAAGCTGCGATCACGGATCGGGATGGTATTTCAGAATTTCGAACTGTTCCCACACATGAACGTGTTGAAGAACATCGCACTTCCGCAGATCAAGATTCTGAATCGGAGCCGCGCTGAAGCCGAGGCCCGCGCTGAAAAGCTGCTGGCCCGCATGGGCCTGAAAGCTCAGGCTGAAAAATTCCCCGCGCAATTGTCGGGTGGACAGCAGCAGCGTGTGGCGATTGCGCGGGCGCTGGCGATGGACCCGGTTGCGATGCTGTTCGATGAGCCGACCTCGGCGCTCGATCCGGAAATGATCAACGAGGTTCTCGACGTGATGGTGGCTCTGGCGCAAGATGGTATGACTATGGCGGTGGTCACGCATGAGATGGGATTTGCCCGGCGCGTCGCCAATCGTGTTGTGTTCATGGATCAGGGCGCCATTGTCGAGGATGCTGCGAAGGAGGAATTCTTCGGTACTCCGAGAAGTGACCGCGCGCAGCAATTTCTCTCCAAAATCCTGACGCACTGAAAGACGCCGATGTCGGAACAAATTCATGTTCTCAGCATGGGCGAGATGATGCCCGCGGTGGAGGTCGCGCTCGCGAAGACCTTTGTCGTGCATCACGCTTCTGCGAACGGTATCTCGAACATCGTCACCGAGTTTGGTGAACGTATCCGCGGCATTGCCACCCGTGGACGGCAAAAGGCGGACGCGGCTCTCATTGCAAGTTTGCCGAAGCTCGAGATCATCGCGAACTTTGGCGTCGGCTATGATTCGATTGATTTGTCGGCCGCGATGGAGCACGGAGTCGTCGTAACCAACACGCCCGATGTGCTCAATGATGAAATGGCGGATTTTACCGTCGGCCTTCTTCTATCCACCATTCGCGAGTTGCCGCAGGCGGATCGATATATTCGTGACGGGAAATGGCCGAGTGATGCTTACCCGCTCACCGAGACCTTGCGCGACCGTACTATCGGTTTCGTTGGCATGGGGCGTATCGGGCAGGCCATTGCCAAACGCATTGCCGCGTTCGACGTGCCTATTGTCTATCATTCCCGTAAGCCGCAGGCGGAGATTGCCTACAAATACTATCCCGACCTGAAAGCAATGGCTGCTGACGCCGATACGCTGATTGCGATCGTGCCCGGTAACGAATCGACCAGGCACATGATTGATGCCGATATTCTTGCAGCGCTTGGATCACGCGGCATTTTGATCAATGTCGCACGGGGTTCGGTGGTCGATCAGGACGCGCTGATCGATGCTTTGCGCAAGGGTGTGATTCATGGCGCAGGCCTCGATGTATTCGCCGATGAACCAAACGTGCCTTTGTCGCTGCTGGCGCTGCCAAATGTCGTGGTGCTGCCGCATGTCGGCACCGGCACGGATCACACCCGCACCATCATGGGCGATCTTGTTGTCGACAATTTGCGATCGTGGTTTTCCGGCCGGGGGCCGGTAACGCCGGTCCGGGAAACGCCTTGGCCGAAGGCCGGGTAGAAAATTCGGAGTATTGGAGATGGATTTCGGACTTAGCGGAAAGACGGCGCTGGTTCTCGGTGGTGGCGGTGGGCTTGGCAGCGCGATTGCGCGGCAACTCGCCGCTGAAGGGGCCAATGTCGCGGTAGGAGACATCGATCATGCAGCAGTCGAGAGAACGGTTGCTTCGCTGTCCGGTGGCAAGGGGTTGGCGTTGCCATGGGACCTTGCCGACTTGTCCGTGATCGACAGCAATATAACGAAGATCGAAGCTGCGTTCGGTCCGGTGGACATTCTCGTTAACAACACGGGCGGTCCGCCACCGACTCCGGCGGCAGGGCAGGACCCGGCTCTCTGGGGAAAGAGCTTCCAGCAGATGGTACTTTCGGTGATCGCAGTCACTGACAGAGTGCTGCCCGGTATGCGCAAGAAGAAATGGGGACGCATCATCACCAGCACCTCGTCCGGAGTGATCTCGCCGATTCCCAATCTCGGGATATCGAACGCACTGCGCCTGTCGCTGGTCGGCTGGTCGAAAACGTTGGCGCGCGAAGTTGGCAGGGATGGCATTACGGCGAATATCATCTTGCCGGGCCGCATCGCTACCGATCGGATCAAATTTCTCGACGAAGCGAAAGCCAAGCGAGAAGGCCGCCCGGTTGAGCAAATATCGGCCGAAAGCACGGCTTCAATCCCGGCCGGTCGTTATGGAAAGCCCGAAGAGTATGCCGACGTTGTCGCGTTCCTGGCGTCAACGCGCGCCTCTTACCTGAATGGTTCGACCATCCGCGTGGATGGCGGCCTCATCACGAGCATCTAGAAGGATCGCTTTCAAATGATGGACCCCCAGAATTATCCTGCCACGCTGCCGCTAGCTCAGAACGTCATCGATGTTCTGTCCAAGGTGGCGAATGCGACGATTACAACGATCCTGCTGAAGAAGGGGCTGCGTAATGTCTGGATTCGTGGCTCCCGCCCGCTCAAGCCGGGCCAGAAGCGCATCGTCGGCCGAGCCTTCACCCTGCGGTTCGTTCCAGCGCGCGAAGATCTTGCGACGCCGGCCTCATGGGGCGCCCCGATTTCCACGCGCGCCGCTATCGAGGCTATGCCGGAAGGGTGCGTCACGGTCGTCGATGCGATGGGTGTCACGGATGCAGGCATTTTCGGTGACATTCTCTGCGCGCGCATGGCCACGCGAAAAGTTGCGGCGCTCGTGACGGACGGCGTGATGCGGGACGTTGCCGGTGTATTGACCACAGGATTGCCGATTTGGTGTCAGGGTGCAGCCGCGCCAGCATCGGTCACCGGTCTCACATTCGTGAGCTGGCAAGAGCCGATCGCCTGCGGCGGTGTCGCTGTGTTTCCGAACGACGTCATTGTGATCGACGATGACGGCGCGGTGCTTATTCCAGCGGACCTTGTGGATGATGTGGTCGCGGCCGCACCCGAGCAGGAGCGGCTCGAAGCTTGGATCATGTCGGAGGTCGAGAAGGGAACGCCGCTGCCCGGACTCTATCCGCCCAATGAAACAAATAAGGCCCGTTACGAGGCGAGCAAGAAGGCGTGAGATCAATGCTTCTGAATGCGCAGGCATCAGGCGTTTACACAATTGCTGCAACGCCGTTTCATCCCGATGGTCGATTGGATGTCGAATCCATTGATCGCATGACGGATTTCTATCTGCAGTGCGGCGTCACCGGGATGACCATCCTCGGCATCATGGGCGAAGCGCCAAAACTCGAGCCGGAGGAATCGTTGACGGTCGTCAATCGCGTCGTCAAACGAGCAGGCAAAGTGCCGGTTGTGGTGGGCGTTTCTGCGCCGGGATTTGCAGCAATGCGCGCGCTGTCGCGAGCATCGATGGATGCGGGTGCGGCTGGCGTGATGATTGCTCCAGTGCCGAGCCTACGAACCGATGACCAGATCGTCACTTACTTTGCTCAGGCGGTGGAGGCTGTTGGGGACGACATTCCGTGGGTGTTACAGGATTATCCGCTCACCCTGAGCGTCGTCATGACGCCCAAGGTTATCCGGCAGATCGTCCAAAACCATGCATCGTGCGTGATGCTCAAGCACGAGGACTGGCCCGGTCTCGAGAAGATCAGTGCCGTGCGCGGATTCCAGAAAGATGGTTCGATGAGGCCGATTTCCATCCTGTGCGGCAATGGCGGCCTGTTCCTGGATTTCGAGATGGAGCGTGGCGCGGACGGCGCAATGACCGGCTATGCTTTCCCTGACATGCTGGTCGATGTCGTGAATCTTCAGAAGACGGGGAAACGCGATGAGGCACATGATCTGTTTGACGCCCATCTCCCACTCGTCCGCTACGAGCAGCAGCAAGGCGTTGGCCTCGCGACACGTAAGTATGTCTTGCAGAAGCGGGGTGCGATTGCATCCGATGCGCAGCGTAAGCCAGGAAATGCCTTGACCCCAGCGGCAAAGGCTGAGGTCGACTACCTGCTGTCACGTCTAGCCATGCACGATCCGCGCGCACAGCTCTAAATCATAACATCGGAAAAGGCTCATCATCATGGCTCGCGGCATGCGTAAAGGGTTGACCAGTTACGGCGATCAGGAGTTTTCGCTGTTTCTGCGCAAGGTCTTCATCAAGGCGATGGGATATTCCGATGATGCTCTGGATAGGCCGATTGTCGGCATCACCAATACCTACAGCGATTTCAATCCGTGCCACGGCAATGTGCCAAGCCTGATCGAATCCGCAAAACGCGGTGTCATGCTCGCTGGCGGCTTGCCGATGGTGTTTCCGACCATCACTATTCATGAAAGCTTTGCGCATCCGACCTCGATGTTCCTGCGCAATCTGATGGCCATGGACACGGAGGAGATGATCCGTGCACAGCCCATGGACTCCGTGATCGTCATCGGCGGGTGCGACAAGACATTGCCTGCGCAGATCATGGCGGCAGCCTCGGCCGACCTGCCGACCATCGTTCTTCCGGTTGGTCCCATGGTGGTCGGCCACCATCGCGGAGAGGTTTTGGGGGCATGTACCGATTGCCGCCGGATGTGGAGCAGTCACCGCGCCGGTGACATCGACGGCGACGAAATCGAGATCATCAATGCGCGGCTGGCGCCTTCCGTCGGGACCTGCATGGTGATGGGTACTGCCAGCACGATGGCCTGTCTTACGGAAGCGATGGGGCTCTCGCTTCCTTATACGGCGGCAGTTCCGGCTACGCATGCCGAGCGGCGACGTTTGGCCGAAGCCACGGGAAAACGGGCCGCGGAAATGGCGGTGTCCGATACGCCTCGGCCGAGCGTGCTGATCACTGAGGATTCGATTCACAACGCGATGGTTGTGCTGCAATCGATCGGAGGATCGACCAACGGCGTCGTTCATCTCGCGGCGATCGCCGGCCGCGCCGGAATCAAGTTCGACCTCGACGCATTCGATCGGCTTGGCCGTACTGTGCCGGTGTTGTTGAATCTGAAGCCCTCAGGCCAGCATTATATGGAACATTTCCATCATGCGGGTGGTCTGCCGCGGCTGATGCGCGAATTGCGCGATCTGCTCAAGCTCGATGCGCCTGTGGTCGGCGGCAGCACGGTTGGCGACGTCATTGAACAAGCCGAAGACGTGCCGAACCAGGATGTGATCCGCTCGCGCGAGAAGCCGCTCAAGCCGCAGGGGGCGATGGCGGTCCTTCATGGCAATCTTGCGCCGCGTGGCGCGGTGATCAAGCAATCAGCCGCAAGCAAGGAGCTGATGGTTCATACAGGCCGCGCTGTTGTGTTCGACTCGGTGCAGGACTTGACGGAGCGCATCGATTCTCCCGATCTCGATGTTAAAGCCGACGATGTGTTGGTTTTACGCAATGCTGGCCCGAAGGGCGCGCCCGGCATGCCTGAGGCCGGTTATCTGCCGATTCCAAAGAAACTCGCGCGTGAAGGCGTCAAGGACATGGTGCGTATTTCCGATGCACGCATGAGCGGCACCGCGTTCGGAACTATCGTGCTGCATATCACGCCGGAGTCGGCTGTTGGTGGGCCTCTCGCACTGGTCCGAAACGGCGACAAGATCCATCTCGATGTGCCGAACCGCAGCATTGCTTTGCAGGTCGATGCGGCCGAACTGGAGCGCCGCGCCAAGACTTTGGCGCCGGTCAAGACCAGGGCGAAGCGCGGTTATGCCAAACTCTACGTCGATACGGTGTTACAGGCTGACGAAGGCTGCGATTTTGAATTTCTGGTGGAAGACCCGCGCGCGACATGATCGCCGCCAACAAGAAGTGGGAGTGAAATATGGCTCGTATTGTTTCGGTTGTGGCACGCACTGTTCGTGTACCCCTTGACCGCCCAACCGCCTTTGCCAACCGTCAAGTTCTGGCGCGGGACTATGCTCTGGTCAAAGTTCGTACTGATGATGGCCTGGAAGGGATCGGCCACTGCTACGCCGGGAACTTCGGCGGGAAGGTTGTCACGCTGGCGGTGCGCGAATTGCTGGCGCCGCATCTGATCGGAAAGGAATCCACTGAAGTCGAACTGCTCTGGAAAGAGCTTTATCAGGAGGTGCTGTTGCACGGCCGCACGGGCTCGGTCATGCGCGCGCTGAGCATTCTCGACATTGCATTGTGGGATGTGAATGCTCAAGCTGCCAAGCTGCCGCTGTATCGTTATCTCGGGGCCGCCACGCGCGATCCGGTGCCGGCTTATGGCAGCGGCGGTTACTACCTCGAAGGCAAGACCCCTGAGATGCTGGGCGAGGAAATGGCCTCATATCTGGCTCTGGGCCTGCAGGGCGTGAAAATGAAAGTTGGACGCCTCGATCCGGCTGGGGAAGAAAAGCGGGTGGCCGCCGCGCGCAAAGCTATCGGGCCCGATGCGCTGCTGCTGCTCGATGCCAACAACGCCTGGCACGATGTGCCGACGGCGCTTCGGTATTGCGAACGCTTTGCTGATTATGATCCGTACTGGATCGAGGAGCCGTTCAGCCCCGATCAGATCGACAATCACGCCAAGCTGGCTGAACGCATCAACATCAATGTGGCGACCGGCGAGATCGAAGCCGGACGCTGGCGATTCAAGGAACTACTCGACAAGGGAGGGGCGGCGATTCTTCAAACGGATGCTGCCGTGTGCGGCGGCGTTACGGAGTTCAAGCGGATCGGCGCGATGGCCGATTGCTACGGGGTCAATATGTGCCCGCATTGGTTCCATGACCTTCATCTGCATCTGGTTGCGGCGCTGCCCAATGGCGAAATGGTAGAGTATTTCGCCGACGATCAGGTACTGAACTTCCGCAGGATCATTGATCGGCAACTAAAGATTGTGCGGGGCAAGGGGCTAGCCTTGCCGACCGATCCCGGCCTCGGTTATTCTTTCGACGAGAAAGTCATTGCGAAGCTCGATGCCGAGGCCTGGGCATGAGCAAGACACTCGTTGTCATCGGCTGCGGTCTGATGGGCTGCGATATCGCGGCGATTTTTGTGTCCCGCGGTTGGTCGGTGAGGGCCGTTGATCCAAAAGCAAAAAACTGGGAGCGGACACGCGATCGTGTTGCGCTCTCGGTTAGCCAGCTTGATACATCGGCGAACATAGCGAAATTCTCGCTTGCAACGACTATCGAGGAATTGGAGTGGAGCGGCGTCGAACTCGTGATCGAAGCCGTTCCTGAAAAAATGGATATCAAGCGACAATTGTTCGCCGCGTTGGACCGGCTGGTGCCGGAGAACATCCCGCTTGCGACGAACACATCGGGTTTGCGTATCACCGAAATCGCGGCTGGCTTAGCTACACGTCATCGGATGGGAGGGCTGCATTTCTTTCTGCCGGCGCACATTGTGCCTGCGGTGGAAGTTGTTGCTGGCGAATTTACCGATGCAAAAATAATGGACCGGCTGTTCGACATAGTGACGTCAGTTGGCCGCGTTCCGGTTCGCGTCGCAAAGGATGTGCCGGGATTTCTCGCCAACCGCCTGCAGCATGCGTTGATGCGTGAAGCGTATGCGATCCTGGACGAGGGAGTAGCCACGCCGGAGGATATCGATGCCGCCGTGCGGTATGGCTTTGGCTTCCGCTACATTGCAGCGGGGCCGATTTTGCAGAAAGACCTTGCTGGCTTGGATACGAATTATGCCGCCGGTGTCTCGATCTATCCGTATTTGAACAACGGCACCAAGCCAGGGCGCTCGATCGAGTCACTGGTCGAGGCTGGAAATTTCGGCGCCAAAAGCGGCTCTGGATTCTGGGACTGGACACCAGAGCAGGCAAAAGAGCAGCGGGAAAAGTACGAGCAGACATTATTGCAGGCGGCACATCTGTTGTCGTCCGGCGCGCGGCCTCCGGGGAATGCGCGCAGAAACAGCGGCGAGATTTAATCTCGTAATTCTCCACTAGGTTTGCGGGCGATCGGTTGTGCCCGGCATCAAGCATAGGCAGGGGTGCAACTGGGTGGTAGGATGATGGAGTGATCGTCAGGATGGAATAAATGGGCTAAGCCGCCGAACCAGATCGTCGACATGGAAGATACCGACCGACCGTGTGGCGGCAAATTCGCGACCCTTTTTCGTGTCGACGATGAAAAGGGTCGGCGGTCCATCTGCCTGAAGATAACGAAGAAGTTCCTGACTGTCTTGATCCATTCTCGTGACATCGACCCGGAGGAGCGCGACATGCTCCATCGCGCGCCGCACGTCTGGATCAGGAAGAATCTTTTGGTCGATGATCCTGCAGTAATCGCACCATTCTGCTCCGATATCCACAAGCGCGGCCTTATACCGGGATGACAAAAGGGTCAAACCACTTCGGTAATCGCGGGTGTTTGAGACAATAACACGGATCTTGCCCGCGACCACAGGTGCTCCGTAGATCAACTCGGTCGAACTCATGGCAACGGCGGCCGTCAGTCCGCCGGTTATAAGTTGGCGCCTCGTGAGTACGGTGTGCGTTTGGCGATGCTGATATTCGATGCGACTGTTTTGCCTGGGCTGGTTCATAAGGACACTATCTTCTGGCGTTGCTAGACGCATATTTGGTCCTCGCTTGTCGCTTATCTCAAGCAAGGGCAGGACTACCGGACGACAACCTTCGATCCGGAAGGTGCCCGCCTGTAAAGATCGATCACGTCTTGATTCATCATCCGGATACAGCCTGACGACACGGCATGACCGATCGTGTTCGGTTCGTTGGTGCCGTGGATACGAAACAGCGTGTCCTTACCGTCTTTGAAAAGATAGAGCGCGCGTGCACCCAGTGGATTCCCGATTCCTCCATCCATGCCCTTTGCCCAACGTGCGTATCGTTTGGGCTCGCGCGCGATCATGGCAGGTGTCGGAGTCCAATGCGGCCATTCACGCTTGAATCCGACCTTGGCTGTCCCTTTAAATTCAAGGCCCTCGCGACCAACGCCCACACCGTAGCGCATCGCCTTGCCGCCTTCCCGCACGAGATAGATGAAGCGGCTTTTGGTGTCGATGACGATCGTGCCCGGCGGTTCGTCCGTCTGATAGTTGACTTGCTGCCGGATATTTTTTGGATCGATCTCCGCGACATCGATTGCCGGAACGGCGAATTTTTCGTCCGGCTGTGTCGCGTAAGTGGTATTCGCCGCCAATTGCGATCCTTCGGGGAGTTGCGTGACCGCGACGGGCGATCCGGTCGTCGTGCAGCCAGCAACCGCAAGGCCGACGGCTAGGGAGAGAAAGGCCGCATTTTTGTTAGGTAGACTCATAGGTGGCCTTTGTCAGGTTGGTGCGCCTGCAAGCTCGACAAGCGGGAAGGTTCACTAAGGGAATGAGGGGGATCGGTGGGCGGGCTCGTTCAGGCAGAGCGCACCGCCTCACGTCGCACCCGTGAGCTTGTTGATGTTGGTGTCGAGAGCTTCGGGTGAGATTTCCCCCATGTGCATCGCGGCAAGCGTTCTGTCGGCTTTCAGGAAGAGTGTCATTGGCAATCCCAGCGTGCGATAGTACCGTGGCATCTGCATCGACGGATCGAGCAGGACGTGATTGAGCTTAAGACCCTGCGAGGCGAGGTAGGAGCGGATGGTTTCCGCGCTTTCGCCCTGGTTGACGAAAAGAAAGACGACATCGTTTCGAGTGGCCGCGACCTTGGCGAGCAACGGCATTTCCCGGCGGCAAGGCGGACACCAACTCGCCCAGAGATTAACGACGACCGGTTTGCCTGCCACGTCGCTGATCGCGAGCGGCGGACCTTCCATCTGCTGGAGGACAACTGTCGGTGCGATCTGGCCGGAAGTGACTTTGGCCAACTGCATGGTGCCGGTCGCGACAAGCACACTGGCTCCCAGCGTGGCAGCGGTCGCCAAGCCCGCGTTAACAGACCGGATAAAGAGAGCGCTGGCGAGCAAAGCAGAGACGAGCCCGGGGATTGGCTCGAAACCGCCCTGCCAGATTGCAAAAGCTCTCCAGAGATCGCCGGAAAAGTTTTGCCAATGCAGTGCGACATGACCGAGACGGCCGCCGACCAGACCAGCGATCAGTGCCCATGTTGACCATTTTCCGACCACTGGATCGATTCGGCGCGAGAAGATCGAGCTTAGGAAGCTGAAGACAAAAATGCCGGCCAGGATTGCGATGTGTTGGGTGGGAAAGACAAGAGGGCCGATAGCAATCGCGTTCATTGGGTAGCTTCCAGTTTGGTCGCCGCCGCTTCGAGCGATGCCTTGGTGACGTCACCGACCAGGCGTGTTCCGCTGCTTTCGCGTCCTGCGGCATCGACGAAGATCATCGTTGGGGGACCGACGACCTGAAGGCTTTGCATCATCTCGCGTTGAAGGGGCGAGTTGTCGCTGACATCAAGCTTGAGGAGATTGAACCCTGCAAGCCGTGACTGGACTCCCGGATCTGGCAAAACGCTGCGGTCGATGACGCCACAGGTGATGCACCAGTCGGCGGTCACGTAAAGTAGACTTGGCCTGCCATCGGACGCAGCCATCTTCGCTTTAAGGTCGTCCGGATTGCTGACATCGCGAAAGGAGACACGTTCGGCTGAACTCACCGTTCCGTTGGCTTGCGACAACAGGCTGCCAAGCGGACGAAAAGGATCACCGACGCCGCTGGCAGCGCCGACTGCCAGAAAGACGCCGTATAATGCGACCGCCAAGCCCGCGGTCTTGGCGACACGTTTTCTACCGCTCGCCTCTTCTGTCAATGTATCGAATGCGCCGAGCCAGACGGCCAGGCCGATAGCAAAGAGAGACCATAAGGCAAGCGTCGCTTCTGCGGGCAGCAGTCGTGAAAACATCCAGACCGCCGTGGCGATAAGGATGAAGCCGAACGCCTGTCGAACTCTGGTCATCCATGCGCCGGCTTTCGGCAGCGCAGTGGGTCCGAGCGTGCCGAAGGTAACTAGCGGAATCCCTTTTCCGAGACCAAGAGCGAATAGCGAAGCCGCGCCGATAGCCACGTTTCCGGTCTGAGCAATGAAAATCAGGGCACCTGCAAGCGGCGCCGTGACGCACGGACCGACGATCAGTGCGGAGGTGAAGCCGAGCAGTGCGGCGGATGCCAGCGAGCCACGGTTGCCTTGAGCAAGATCTCCGATTGCGCTGACCCACGTTGATGGAAGCTGTAGCTCGAAGAGGCCGAACATCGACAGGGCAAGAACAACGAAAAGAACGGAAACTGCGCCTATGGCAAGCGGCGACTGCAGTGCCATCTGCAGGTTTTGTCCTGACCAGGCAGCGACGACACCAAGCAGTCCGAAGGCCGTAGCCATCGCCAGGACGTAGGCAAGCGACAAAGTGAAACCCCGGAGCGGCGTAACCGGTTCGCCCTGGCGAGTGATCGCTCCGGCAAGAATGGGATACATCGGAAATACGCATGGGGTGAAAGCGAGCAGAAACCCAAATAGCAGGAAGCTTGCCAGCACCGTGAGAATGCCGCCGTCCTGCAGAAGCTTGCTTATCATGCCGCCGTCTGCCGCGAGGACGATGCCTCCAGCAGAAGTTTTCCCTGTGGGAGCTGCCGCAGGAGGGGCGCTCCATTCCTTTGTCAGCGTCGCTTGACCACGCTCATCAGGATCAGTAACGGCGAGCGTTGTAGCATCGACATGCCGTAGGATCGGCGGGTAACAGACACCTTTGTCCTGACATCCCTGGTAGCGCACTTCGAGTGGGCCGGGAGCGGTGGATGCGATAGGAAGCGTGGCGGTGGCGTGATCATGGAATACGGTCGTGACACCGAATGTCGGATCGTCCTTGGTCTGACCGTTTCCTTGCAGTTCAGGGGCCGCAAGATCCGATGAATTCTGTCTGAAAGTGAACCTTTCTTGGTAAAGATAATAGCCCGGTGCGATCTTCCAGTTGAGCTTGATGTGACCATCGTCCTGGCGTGTGGCCGTGAGCGCAAAAGCCCGATCAATCGGAAGCGGCGGGGCAGTTGTTGATGCCACTTGGCCGGAGGCCTGACTGGAAGCCATGCCGATGGAAACAAAGATGGCGATGAATGCAGACCAAATGTATCGCGACAACAACGGAAACTCCCGGCGCAGATGAGGGCGGCAGGAGAGGTCTGATTTGAAGCTTAAGGCAGCCTTAAGAGTATCTCGAACATCACCAAATAGAGATGTCAGTCATCGCCTGGGCCATAATGTTGAACGCTTTCAACCGCAGAATTTTATCGTCGCGATCGCTGTTCAAAAAGAAATTTCTGTTATTCTGACGGATGTCTGCGCATGGATTCTTGCGGGCCATAACCCATGTGTACAATGATGAGAATTCGTTAGAGCTTGGAGCTCTCAGTTCTTTGCCATATGTGCGCGAGCGTCGGCAGCGACTCGCTTGAACCCATCATAGTTTAACGCTGACGTTACCCTGTACGGTCCAACGATATAAGCTGGCGTGCCTTGAAGGCCCAAGTAATCGGCTTGAGCAAGATTGCGTCTGAGCATTTCTGTTATTTCGTTGGCGTGAGCATTCAAATCGGAGTCGAGACGATTCATGTCGACGCCAGCCTTCGCGATGGCTTCGCGCATCTGTTCGGCTGGAATCTTGTGCCCTGGAATTGCCATCATGGCGGCGTGTGCGACATCGTATTTGCCCTGATATTTGGCTGCCAAAGCCCATTGAGAGCCCTTGATGGAGGCCTCCGTCAGGATTGGCCACTCTTTATAAACAAGGCGGATCTTGCCGTCCGCTTTAACGAAACGCTCCAGCTCTGGTTCTGATTTTTTACAGAATGGGCAATTGTAGTCGAAGAAGACGACGATCGTTAGATCGCCGTTTTTGTTGCCTGTCGTGGGCGCCGCGGGATCGTTGAGAATGGCTTCGCTGGATGTATCGGCTTCGTTTGCGTGAATGGGCTCGACGATTGAAACCGCTCCCATCATAGCAAGGATCAGCGCGAGCGTGCGTATTGAGGGCGGTTTGAGCATGTCCGGCATCTTCTCTGGTTTTTCAAAGTCGCTATGATTTAGATTGGGTCGGCTACCTTAAGCCAGGCTTAAGCTGCCATTTTTATTGGCATTCCAGAGGTGGCGATGAGAATTCTTGTTGTTGAGGATGATCCGGTCATAGCAAGTGGCTTGAGGAACGGTCTGGGTCTGTCGGGGGGCGTCGTGGACGTCGTTTCGACTTGTGCCGATGCGCGCGAGGCTGTGTTGTCGACTTCGTTTGATGCGATCGTTCTGGACGTCATGTTGCCAGACGGTTCAGGCCTGGATTGGCTGGCCGAGCTTCGGAAAAGCGAAGACAAAACACCTGTCATTGTGCTTACGGCGCTTGACGAGGTAAGTGACCGGATCGGCGGGTTGGATCGAGGCGCTGACGATTATCTGGGAAAGCCATTCGACCTCGACGAACTAGCGGCTCGCGTGCGCGCTATAGCGAGGCGGAAGGAGGGTAGGGCATCCGCACATCTGGTCAGCGGCGATGTCGTTTTAGATCCCGCTTCGTTGACGGCGACCTCAGTAAACGGTGAAGCCAAGCTCTCTCCCAGGGAAGCGGCGATACTGTTGGCTCTGATGAAGCGCCCAGGTGACATTCGGTCGAAGAATGAACTCGAAGCCGTTATGTATGGCTGGCAGGAGGGGGCCGAAAGCAACACGGTCGAAGTTCACATTCACAATCTCAGGATGAAGATCGGTCGAGATACGATCGAGACCGTAAGGGGCCTCGGTTATCGAATGAAGGTCCGCTCGACATGAGCTCGCTCCGTATTCGACTATCTTTGGTTCTGCTGGTTGCAACCGGATTTGTCTGGCTGTTCGCATCGGCTTGGATTTATTCGGAGAGCAATGCCGAAATCGAGAGAGTACTGGATACCCGTCTACAAGAATCAGCTCGGATGGTTGCCTCGCTCGTTATGCCGAGCAATGCCAGCGACGTTGATCGTTTGGTGGCGAAAGGAAACGCCACTGCCCTGTCAGGAAGGTACGAACATCAGCTGTCCTGCCAGATTTGGTCGTTCGATGGAAAGTTAATAACAAAGTCCAGCGGAGCACCCGATGAAGCGCTGGCGGGCACGGTTGATGGATTCACCGAGCGTCTCATTGGAGGAGAGCCCTGGCGGGTATTCACCGTAGAGGATCATGAAAAGGGTATTCGCGTTATGGTTGGAGACAGCCTGACGCTGCGGCACCGTCTTATTACAGACCTTCTCAAGGGTTTGCTTTTACCGCTCGCGCTGATCATCCCTTTGCTGGCGTTTGTTATTTGGGGGAGTATTTCTGCTGGTCTCAGGCCAATTGATGCCATTGTCCGTGAGTTAAGGTCGCGTAGCGCAGATGATATAAAGCCATTGACGTCGAAAAATTCCCCGCAAGAAATACGCCCGCTCGTTGAGGAATTGAATAAACTATTCGTGGACGTCGATGCCGCGCGACAGCACGAACGTGAGCTGACGGCCTTTGCAGCCCATGAACTGCGAACGCCTTTGGCCGGATTGAAAACGCAGGCGCAAATTGCCATCGCGACGTCCGATCAACACGTGCGCGAAGAGGCATTGCGGCAAATTGTTTTTTCGATCGATCGTACTAGCCGCCTAATCCAGCAAATTCTGACCACGGCAAGGATCGACGCAGCCGTAAGCACCGGTCGGTTGAAATTAGTCGATTTGCGAGGTTTGTTGCAGGAAATCATTGCTGAGCATCCATCCGGAAAGCACGATATTTGCCTTGAATTGGATAATTGCCCTGCATCAATCGAAACAAATCGCGAATTGCTCATACTCGCTCTGCGAAATCTCCATGAGAATGCAATTCAGCATGTGCCAGTGGGTGGTTCAGTAATTTGGAGTTGCGTCGTCACTGGCGGCCGTCGCGTCCTCGTATTAAAGGACACAGGTCCAGGCATTCCCGAGGACGAACTCCCGCTCGTTTTCAATCGTTTTTTTCGTGGGCGGCACAAAACCGGCATCGGTAGCGGCCTAGGCCTGGCTATTGTCAATATTGCACTTAAGCGATTGGGCGCAACTATTGTTTTGAGAAACCGAGACGATGGAAGCGGCCTGCACACTGAAATCACCCTTCCAGAAATCCAGCGCAGTGGTGACAACTTCTCAATTTGAGCGAGGACTCAGTCGGAGAACCTGCCGTAAGCAGGCAGAGGATGTGGCGCAGAATATATGCGCAGGGCATTCTTTCGCGGAGGGAACTGAAACCAATCGGCCGCGTTCTGCGTCGATAGGAGTTCGATCGAGAATTCGCTCCAGCAAAAAACAGTGAATGGACTTCGAACGGTGAAAGCGAAGCGGAGGCATCTCCGATGTGGATGTTGGATAAAAAGCCTCTCCTGCACAAAGCGGATAGTACGGTAGCTTCTCCAACTTTGATTGCTGTGGCTCTTGTACTTTTCTTCACCGTCTTTCTTGCGCTGATCATTCAGCGCCATGAAATGGTGATCGAGGCCATTGGAAACTATTGGCTTGAGCCTGTTACGGTGAGTCCATAGTTTCTGAGGTGTCGCGCACTGGTGGTCGGATGGAGGGATTTGTAGTGATCCGGGCTCCGTCCACAGCAGTGATGGCAGCAGCGCTGATCGCCGTTATGTCGGATGCGGCGACCGGGCAGATGCGCGGCCATGGCGGTCCGGTGCGGTCGGTCGCTGTTTCGCCCGATGAACGAAGCATTCTTTCAGGGAGTTTCGATACATCCGTGATCCGCTGGTCGGTTGTGACCGGGTTTGCGGAACAGGTTTTGCGTTTTCATTCAAGTGCGGTGAATGCGGTCGTATTTCTCAGCGACGCTCGCATGGCGAGCGCGGGTGCTGACGCGCAGATTGCGGTCTGGACCGTCGGCCGAGCGAAACCGGATATGATCCTTTCAGGCCATGAGGCGCCGATCGTCGCGCTTGCCGTTTCGCCGGATCGCACGATTCTTGCGTCGGCGTCGTGGGATAGCAGCGTACGGCTCTGGCCGTTGGATGGCAGCGGCAAGCCGCGCGTGCTCGAAGGGCACACGCAGAACGTAAATGGTGTTGCCTTCACGCCGGATGAGCTGTCGCTGGTCAGCGTCGGATATGATCTCACGTTGCGTATATGGCCTTTGGCCGGTGGCGCACCGGATGTCGTTACGCTGCCGTCGCCTCTGAATGCTGTCGCGATCGGCCCTGACGGAGGGATCGCAGCCGGCGCCGCGGACGGAAAGATTTATTTTCTGACCGGGAACGGCAAGATCGAGAGCAGGATCCAGTCTGGCCGGACACCCGTGATATCACTTGCGGTTTCGCCGGATGGCGCGTTGCTGGCGGCGGCCAATATTGGCGGCTCAGTGGAGATCATCAATCGCAAGACGCGAACTGTCGAGCGCACGCTGGTCGGGCCGGGGTTGCCGGTCTGGTCTGTCGCATTCTTTGGAGATAGCCGAACATTGCTGACCGGCGGCGCTGATCACACGATCCGGCGTTGGAATGCGCTGACCGGGGAGTTGCTTGGGTCGCCGGTAGTTGGTGCACCGGGGGATCCGCTGGCGGCGTTCGCTGGCGATCATGGTGCGGAAGTATTTCGTGCCTGCATCGCCTGCCATACTTTGTCGGAGAAGGACGGGGCTCGCGCTGGCCCGACGCTGGCCGGCATCTTCGGCCGCAAGATCGCATCGCTGCCGGATTATAATTTCTCCGAGGCGCTGAAGAAAATGGATATCGTGTGGACGCCCGAAACCGTGGCCAAACTGTTCGAAGTAGGACCGGCGACATACACGCCCGGCACCAAGATGCCGGAACAGCGCATCGATTCACCGGAAGATCGTAAGGCACTCACCGATTTCCTCGCCCGTGTGACCGCGAAATAGTCAGTTCTTTGGATTCTGGTCGCGTGCGCGCAGATAGTCGTCCGTGGTGCGCGGTGCCGGACGTTCGGGAACGCCGGCAAACGGATCGAAGCCTTCCTCGCTCATGGCAATAACGCGGCAATCGGCGCACATCCTGATGGCATCAACACGCTTGTTGGCGCTGGGATACATCCAGTGCCGGCCTTCCAGCTTTGCTGCAACCCGGTCAATCGTACTTTTGACGCCGAACGGCTTATGACAGCGGATGCAAAGCGCCGGCTCTTCCTCTTTGATCGTGCGGGCGAGGGCGGTGGTCGCGCGAAAATCGATCTGCGGTATCAGTTCGATCACTTTTTCCGGGCAGGTCGACTGACATAAACCGCATTGCACACACGCATCTTCCGCGAACCGCAGCATAGGCCGATCGGGATCGTCGGACAGCGCACCCGTTGGACAGACTGAGACGCAGGACAGGCAAAGGGTGCAGCCGTCGACTCGAACGTTGAGGGTGCCGAACGGTGCCTCCTCGGGCAGCGCGATGATGTCGACCGGCGCGGGCGCTACGCGATGCAATTCCTGCAAAGCGAAGCGCAGCACGTCGCGTTTTCGTCCGATGGTCTTGAAGGTTGCCGGTTGCTGCACGGCCGGGGCGGGCGTCATTGCCCGCAGGATTGTGTCGAGTTGATCCGGATCGTCGGTCTCAATCGTCGCGACCCGTTCGCCGCTGAAGCCAAGTCCACGGAGAATTGCTTCGGCGAGCGCGGTGGTTTTCGCAAGCCCGCCGGTCTCGTGGCGAGGACGCGCTCGCAACAACAACCGAAGGTTCGAGGCACCATAGGCGAAAGCGGCGGCAATGGTTTCCAGCCCGATCTGGGTAACCTCATTGATGGCGAGCGGAAGCACGTTCGCGGGGAGGCCGTCGCCATGGCGTGCGAGCGCCTCGATCAGGGGGGCACCATGGTCTCCGTCATGCAGCAGCAGGATGGGATCGGTGCCGCCGGCCTGGCGATAGGCTGTCAGCATCGCCCGTAATTTGTGGATCAAGGCGTCGGCGGGAGGAAGCGCATAGGCGGCGGCCCCTGTCGGGCATGCCGTGGCGCACTGGCCGCATCCGGCGCATACCTCCGCATCAATAATGACATGATCACCATTGGGCGTGATCGCGCCGGTCGGGCAGAGATCGAGGCAGCGATGACACCCCACGATGTTCGAACGCGAATGGGCGCACAAATCGGCGGTGAAGTTGATGTAGCGCGGCTTGTCGAAGCTGCCGACAAGATCGCGTGCCTTCAGGACGGCGCGCAAGGTTGCGGCCGGATCGTTCGGGTCGGCCCGTAGATAACCGTCGCGCAGATCGTGCGCTGGGAACAATGGTGCGCCGCCCGAAAGATCGAGCACGAGATCGCAGCGGGATATGGCGCCATTTCGTGATGGTTCAAAGACAAGTGTGTCGCGTGAAGACGGCAGCGGGCGCGCGTAGTCGTCGACAGTTAGTTCAAAGGTGCCGAGATGCCCCGCCGCGTTGCGGATGGTTCCCTTGACCACGGGAAAGATCGTGACGCTCGGCGGCGTGAGCTCTCCCGGCTTGTCGATCAGGACGGTGACATCGAGCTGATCGGCCAGCAGCTTGCCGGCTTCGATCGCGCTTTCATCGCGGCCGTACACGAGGATGACGCCTTCGCTCGACAGGTTGACGAGCGGAAAATCCGGCTCGCGCTCGGCCGCAGCCGCGAACAGCGCCGCCATTTTAGGGCCGGCCCGTGCGCCTTCGTTCGACCAGCCTGCTGTTTCGCGCACATTGACAAAATCGATCGACGCATCGCATTCACCAGCTAATTCCGAAAAGCGCGGAGCTTCCTGGGTGCAGCCGACAGTGACTGCCGCGCCGTCCTGCAGGGCTGCGCGGAATTGCTCTGTCTCGGCTCGGCATAAATGGCGAAAGGTGGATACATCGGCGCTGATACACGCCTTGCGCACGGCACTCGCATCGAGGCTCATCGTATCCTCGCACGAGCACATCAGTATCTTACGTGGTCGGTCCGCCATGGCCGCCGCCTGCGTTTTCGATACGGGACTCGTATCGAAGACTTGAAGCCTATAACTATACAGGGTTGATTGGAATAGTAGCCGGAGGTCGTGTTACCGCATGCGAGTCCGCGCCCCGTTCGAACAGGTACTCAGTCTTCCGCCGCCGTTTGAGCTGGTGACGCTGCGCGAGCGGGCGAGCGCATTTGCCCATGCGGTGGAGATCGCGCCGCAGCGCGGTGCCGGAACACTGGTTTATGTCGGCCGTTTCGATCTTGCCGAATTCGCTGTAGTTCTGGAACCGGAGGAGCCACTAAGCATGGCGCGCCGGGCGTTTTATGCCGGCATGGTCGCACTGTGCGACGCACTGCTTGCCTACGCGCCGCCGCAGAAAATGGTGACAGTCGACTGGCCGGACACTATCCGGATTGACGGCGGCTTGCTCGGCGGCGGGCAACTCGGATGGCCGCCTGGTGCGCCGGAAGATGAGCCGCCGCCTTGGCTGGTGTTCGGGGCTATGGTCCGCACGGTGTCAATGACCGGCGAGGAGAGCGGTGTTCATCCGCTGGCGACTGCGCTCGAGCAGGAAGGTTTTGATGATGTCGGTGCGTCGAACCTCACGGAAGCGTTCGCACGTCATCTCATGGCAGCTATCCACGGTTGGCAAGTGGATGGGTTCGATAGCGTCGGGCGAGCGTTTGTCGAGCGCCTGCCTCGTACGGCTGACACTCATTATCAGATAGCTGACAATGGCGACCTGCTCGTTATGCATGCGGGAAGGACCGATGTCGGGCGGAGCGTTCTGCTGCCGGCGTTGCGCGCGCCTTCGTGGCTCGACCCGCAAACGGGAGGGCCTCGGCTGTGAAACTTTTAAAGACGGTTGCCCTTGATCCATCAGACACGTTTGTATTCGACCCGGCAGCCGAGCCGGGGGAATGGGCAGTGTCGGGCGCTTTTCGGTTCTGGGGAGACAATCCCGATACGCTGCAAGGCAAGGCGCGCTCGGCGTTTCGTGGCGGATTTCTCGGGCTGCAATCATGGGGTTGGTCAACGCTGGTGGAGATCGTCGAAGTGACCGACAACGATCGTGCCGCCGTGGTGGAAATGCTGGCGCAACAGCTTATCGACCGACTCGGCGCGCCCGATCTTACGACTGCGCGGCAAGCGGCAGAGGAGGAGGTGAGCTTTGCCGAATCCCTTTGCAATGAGGCCACTGGCATCCTGATCGCAGTTCATCGTACCGCGGAAGGTGGCGAGATCCGCGAAAGTTTCCGTGCGTTGCGGTCGCGCGGCAAGTCGCGACATCAACGCGCGTTTGCGTTTCTGGAAGCGCAGGACGATGAGCAACCGGCGGATGACATCGATCTTGCGAGTATGGAGCGCGAGCGCAAATGAAAGATTTCTGGATTTCCTGCGGTCACCATCTGCTGGATCGAGAACCGGGCGGGGGACTCGTCGCGACCGATGAGTTCCTCAAGGCGTATTTCATCCGGCCCGAACTGATGCCGCCGGCCGAAGCCTGTCAGGCCGAACGGCAATTGCATGCGGCCTTGCTGGCCCAGCCGCGACGTCCGGTAGATGCGAATGAGGTTTCCGCAATCGTTGATCCCGATGCGCGGGAAAACTGGCAGTTTGTATTGGATTTCCGCGAGTTGCTGCTGAGTCATCCTACGCTCGAAGCGGCCTATCTGGCGCTGATGCGCGGCGGGGCCGTCGCGTTGCCGCCGCTGTTCGTCAGCCAGTTGACGCACGTCATCCTGCGCAATGCGCTCGACGGTTGTGACGATCCGTTCGTTTTGCGCGCCGGTGAATTGTTCTTCCGGCCTCAGCGCGTCACGGCCAATCAAGGGTCCCTGCTGGCAGTCGACGAGGAATGGATCGGAGGCGAAAACCCGGTGCCAACGACGCCGCTATTGGCGCTGCTTGAAATTTCAGAAGAAGCTCAGATCGACATCCTCGATGAGGAAAACACCGGCGATTATTGGCAGCGCAGCGACATGTTCGACATGGGACTCGATCTTTCCGCGGGCGGGCGGGGTACGCTGGCTGTTGCTGAAGTCATGAGACGCTGGATCGCGCATCTGCTCGCGATCGACGTGATAATTGAGCCGCTCGCTGAGCTGCGCGACGCCACGCTGACCTGGTATGTCGGTCTCGATTCTGAGGCAACGGCAATCGGCAACCGGCTCTGGAATGGCGAGGAACTCGACGACCAGACTGCTGGCCGGGTGGCAGGGCTTTTCCGGCTGACTTTTTCAGATGACATCGCCGTCAGCCATGGTTTGGAGAATGAACCGATTTATCTCATCATGGCGACGACGCCGGAGAGAATATTGCGCATGAAACCGCAAAACCTGATCACGGGTTTGCCGATCAAGCACTTGGAGGCGACCAGTTGAGTCCTGCCGCGGTTCCACTGTTGAGCATTCCTGTCGGAGTGGTGGTGGAGCGCCGCAAGGCAGCGTCCCAATGGACTGATTTTATTTGGCGGGCGGTCGGGGTGTTGCCCGGTGAGCCGGACATGGAAGCCTGGACGGTGCTGCGCGAACAGGATGATGTCACGCTGTTCTATGTCGGGTCCGCCTTGGTTGACCTCTACCGTTCGGAAACCGAGCGCTATCGTGAAAATCTTGCCTCCGGTACCCCCAGCATCTGGGTGGTGATGAGCCCGTCCGAAGGGGAGTGGCCCTATGCGGTAACCGCCGCTACAGCTGACGCTGCCGAAGGCGAGAGTTTTACCGAAGCGGCGACCAACCTTGTCGAGCCGGTGCCGATGCCGGAGATCATTCGCGATGCGATTGACCGCTTTATCGCCGGACACCACGTTGAACGAGAGGAGTTTTTCAAGCGAAGGCGCGGCCGCGCTGATCCTGAGGCGCTTGCGAGACGCCTGCAGAAAGGTCGGACGAATGAGTGACGATGACTTTCTCAGCCGATGGTCGCACCACAAGCGTCTTGCGGAGTCTTCGCCTGAATCCTTGTCTCAGTCGCCGGTTCCCGATCCGCCGGTGCAAGAAGACGAAGGATCTGCCGTAAATTCTGAAGCGGGCAAACCTGTCGAGGCGCCTGACCTTTCGGCATTGCCGCCGCTGGATGCGATTACAGCGGCAACCAATGTCACGGCATTCCTGCGCAAAGGAGTTCCGCTCGCGCTGACTCGTGAAGCGCTCCGCCGTGCATGGCTTGCAGATCCCGCGATCCGCGATTTCATCGGGCTTGCCGAGAACGCCTGGGATTTCAATGATCCAAATGCGATGCCGGGATTTGGGCCGCTCGATTACACCCCGGAGCAGGTGCGTGATTTGGTTGCGAGGATCGTCAGTGAGCGGAAGCCGGTGGCTGGGGACGATGCGAATTCTGCTACGCCGCAACTACAGCAAAACGTCGTCAGTCCAGCCGATCCGCCGCCGGAGAGTTCTCCTGACCGCGAGACAGCGGCCGATGCACCGGAGACAACTATCGACCAGATCAAAAGCGATGGAGGGGTGACGGGAACCGGCACCACAACGCCGCGAAGTTTAATTGTTGGCGAGCAGGCTCATTGTTCCGTTGTGCGTCGCACTCATGGAAGTGCGTTGCCGCAATAGCTGCGGCAAAGAACATAGCCTCACCCTATAAGCTTTCCATTGACGGCCACTATCTCGCGGGCCTAGCTTTGAAGCATTCCAAAGTGAAAGGCGCATATGGCGCTCACTTGAGGAAAATGAATATGCGCGATTCTGGATTAGATCGGGCAATTCAACTGGCGGGAGGCGTCGCCGAGCTCGCCCGCAGAATAGGCATACGCCAACCCTCAGTATCGAACTGGAGTCGGGTTCCTGCCGAACGTGTGACTGCGGT
>Ga0326758_100068_pt1 | contig 42730 bp, 44 predicted proteins | sample GCRJH_S_FD_207221 | JGI IMG/M metagenome (GOLD analysis project Ga0326758, IMG submission 207221) | Hot spring sediment microbial communities from Geyser Creek Basin, Yellowstone National Park, WY, United States - GCR.JH_S | ecosystem: Environmental > Aquatic > Thermal springs > Near-boiling... | reverse complement strand
TAGCGGTGCAGCTGTACATGTACGTCTACACCATACAGCCCAACGCCTACTGGGTCATCAAGCCCTACATGCACGGCTACATGGGGATGATATCGTGGGAGGAGAACCCAATGGTAGGCGGCGCTGACGACAGCTGGTACTTCTGGTGGGTCAAGGGCTGATAGAGGCGCTGTTAGCTATATCATTTTGTTTTTATTTATTTTTTAATGCCTACTGTAGTCCTTTGCGTTTTTAACCCACGTGTGAGGTTCCCGCTGAGAGGGGAGCAGGGATAAAGCTCTGGCAGTACATAGTTAAGAGGCTACTTTACTACATACCCACCCTGATAGGTCTGACAGTCATAGTCTTCGCCCTCATGCACGTAGGGGGCGTCTACAAGCTGATAGCCGTCTACATAAACCCGAGGCTCACGGGCGCCGCGAGGCAACAGCAGATACAGATGCTGATACAGAAGTTCCACCTCAACCAGCCCATTTATGTGCAGTACTTCTACTGGCTGGCCTCCGTCCTCCAGGGGAACCTGGGCTACACCAACACGCCCATATTTAGCGGCCCCGTCACCCAGGCCATAGCCCTCTTCTTCCCTAACACGGCCCTCCTGGCCGTGCTGGGCGGCATATTGACCTGGGTACTCGGGATACCCCTCGGCACGTGGTCGGCCGTGAGGAGGGACAAGCCAGACGACGTCGCCATAAGGGTCTTCTCCTACACGCTCTACGGGATGCCGATATACCTGATAGCGGTGATCCTCATAATAATATTCGCAGTTTGGCTGAAGGTCCTGCCCATCTCTGGCACCGTGAACCCCTCGCTCTTAGTAGGTCTGCCCTGGTACAGGAACGGCATATCTTATCCCACCCACGTGCTGCTCATAGACGCCCTCATACACGGCGACTGGTACATAGCGCTTGACGCCCTTAAGCACATAATCCTGCCGTCACTGACGATAGCCCTCGCCGTCATGGCAGGCGTCATAAACATACTGAGGGCCTCCATGCTTGAGGTCCTAGAGCAGGACTACGTCAGGTTCGCGAGGAGCAAGGGGCTGCCGGAGAGGATAGTGATAAATAAGCACGCGAGGCCCACGGCGATGTTCCCCGTCTACACGAACTTCGCCTACACGGTCGCGGGCCTTCTGGGCGGCGTGGTCATAGTAGAGACAGTCTTCAACTACCCAGGGATAGGGTACTGGCTGACCCAGTCTATGCTTAATAATGACATGGGTGGCATAATGGCTGGGACCCTTCTCTTCGGAATAATATTCGTGACGACGAGCCTGGTCCTCGACATAGTGTTCGCCCTAAAGGACCCGAGGGTCAGGCTAGGGTGAGAGCATGGCTAAGGGAGGGCTTACGTCAAGGATCCTCACGCCTGAGAGGAAGCTGTCCCTCCAGGTGTTCTTCTCGAACAAGTTGGCCGTAGTGGGGCTTGTCATAGTTCTCGCGTACGTCGCTGACGCGCTGATAGTTCAGTTCGCGCCGTGGCTGATAGGGCTGAAGCACCCGTTCGAGGTGATACCTGACTACAGCAACCCAGTGCCCCAGCCCCCCTCGTGGAAGCACCCCTTCGGGACAACGTACCCGGGCATCGACCTACTAAGGGCGGTCATAAAGGCCATAAGGCTTGACCTGGGCCTCTCCGTAGTTGTTGTGGTGCCTGGGGCCCTGCTGGGCATTGTGATAGGTATTGTGGCAACGTACTTCGGCGGCTGGATTGACGACGTCCTCATGAGGCTCACCGACATATTCTTCAGCGTCCCCTACCTAGTCCTGGCCATAGCCATAGGCTACGCCCTAGGCAGGACCATAACCAGCATGGTCATAGCCCTCATAATAGTCTGGTGGCCCCTCTACGCCAGGTACACGAGGAGCGTCACGCTCCAGGTCAAGGAGCTGACCTTCATAGAGGCCGCCAGGGCCGCAGGGGCGAGCAACTACAAGATCATGTTTAGACACATACTCCCCAACGCCCTGCCCCCTGTCCTGGTGCAGATGTCTATGGACCTGGGCACCATAATGATCGTGATATCAGGCCTGGCCTTCATAGGTTTCCTGCCGGTCGCTAACATACCTGAGCTCGGCTACCTGACCACGCTGGGCCTCAACTACATCAACACGGCCCCCTGGACGGTCTTAGTGCCTGGCGTCTTCATAGTTATTTTTGCCGTGTCTGTCTACCTGCTTGGCATGGGCCTCATGGACGTGATAAACCCGAGGAGGAGGAGCTCGCTGTGAGCGGTGGCAGGGAGCCAATAGTCACGGTCAGGAACCTCAGGCTCTGGTACTACACGAGGAGGGGGGTCTACAAGGCCCTCAACGGCGTTGACCTCGAGGTCATGAGGGGCGAGGTGCTTGGTGTAGCCGGCGAGAGCGGTTGCGGCAAGAGCACGTTGGGCCTCACCATAATGGGCCTCCTGCCCAGGAACGCCGCCATAGTTGACGGCGAGGTCTTACTCGACGGCTTTGACGTGGTTAAGCCCCTCAGGGAGTACTATAAGAAAGCCAAGAGGTTCAGGCCTGACAAGAACGAGGACGTCCTGAAGAGGCTGCACAAGGAGATGACGAGGATCAGGGGCGTTAAGGTGACCATGGTCTTCCAGGAGCCCATGACTGCCCTAAACCCTGTCATGCCTGTAGGGTACCAGATAGCTGAGGTTTTGCTTCAGCACAACATGTCCCTGCTGGCCAAGAGGAGATTGGCCAGGGCCAAGGCCACCAAGGACGACGTTAAGGAGGCCCTGAACTTCCTCAGGGCCAACGACTACGCTGGGCTCATAGAGTACGTGAAGGCCAAGGGGCTTGAGGGGCTTGAGGACCAGATGTTAGCCATCTGGAGGAGGAGGGACCTCCACGACCTTGTTAAAGAGATAAGGATCCTTAACATGTGCTGCGACCCTGTTAATCCAATAATTGAGAGTGGCCTTAAGTACACGGCCAGGACCAACAAGCTTCCCGCAGCGCCTGTTATCAGGCAGCTCGTGAGGAGGGAGCTCGTGAAGGAGGGCTACAGGAAGGCCGCCGAGTTCCTGGGCCTCCTCGACATGCCTGAGCCCGAGAAGGTCGTCAGGATGTACCCTCACGAGCTCAGCGGGGGCATGAGGCAGAGGGTGGTGATAGCGACGGCCATGATAAACAACCCTGAGCTCGTGATACTTGATGAGCCCACCAGCGCCCTGGACGTAACGGTCCAGGCCAGCATACTCGAGCTGCTGAATGAGCTCAAGCAGCAGACCAACGCGGCCTTCATCTTCATATCACATGACCTGAGCGTCCTCTACCAGGTCTCAGACAGAATAGCCATAATGTACGCAGGCAAGGTCGTTGAGGTCGGCCCAAGGGACGCGGTGTTCAAGGAGCCCAAGCACCCCTACACGCAGATGCTCATGGAGGCCGTGCCGACCCTTGAGCCCCACGAGCTCAAGGGGATAAAGGGCGAGGTGCCTGACCTCAGGAACCCGCCCAAGGGATGCATGTTCCACCCAAGGTGCCCATACGCAATGCCAATATGCAGGGAGAGGGAGCCCCCGATGGTCGACTTAGGGAACGGGCACAGGGTCTCGTGCTGGCTTTACTCTGGGGGTGAGAGGAAGTGATAATAGCCGGCAGGGGCCTCAAGGTTTACTTCCCAGTCAAGGGCGTCAGAGGCGCCTCCGTTAGGGCCGTCGACGACGTTGACATAGAGGTCGGGGAGGGCGAGATTGTAGGCCTAGTGGGCGAGAGCGGCAGCGGCAAGACAACGCTTGGAAGGACATTAATCAGGCTGATTGAGCCAACAGCTGGCGAGGTCCTCTTCGAGATACCTGACCATGATCTCGAAAGATATGACGAGGCCAGGGAGAGAGATGACGTCGAGACCATGAAGTTGATATCATCCAAGTACTCAGCCCTCAGGCTCAAGGGCAAGGCGCTTAAGGAGTTCAGGAGGAAGGTCGGCATAGTCTTCCAGGACCCCTACTCCTCACTGGACCCCAGGCTGAGGATAGCTGACATAATAGCCGAGCCGATGATCGAGACAGGCGCCTATGATAAGGACAAGGCCATGGAGAGGGTAGTCGACCTCCTCGAGGAGGTCCAGCTGCCCCCCGAGTTCGCGGACCGCTACCCCCACGAGCTCAGTGGAGGGCAGAGGCAGAGGGTGGCCATAGCGAGGGGCATAGCCACAAACCCCCGCTTCGTGGTCCTTGACGAGCCCACCAGCGCCCTGGACGTGTCCGTGCAGGCCGAGATACTCGAGTTGCTGAGGGAGCTGAGGGAGACGCACAAGATGGCCATGCTCTTCATAACGCACAACATATCCGTGGTCTCATACATGGCCGACAGGATCTACGTCATGTACGCGGGCAAGGTTATGGAGAAGGGCCCGAAGGCCGAGGTCATAAGGAAGCCCGCCCACCCCTACACCCAGGCCCTCATATCAGCGGTGCCAGAGGTCGGGAGGCAGATGAGGAGGGTTGTCCTAAAGGGGGACGTGCCGAGCCTGGTGAGCCCGCCTAAGGGCTGCAGGTTCCACCCGAGGTGCCCTGTTGCCATAGGTACCTGCGGCTGGACAGCTGACGAGGTGGCTGAGGCCCTGAGGAGGGTCCTTGAGGCAAGGTACCCTGAGCTGTCCCAGAGGGCTAGGCTGAGGCCCCTGGGCGAGCTGGAGCTTGAGGTAAAGGGCCTCAGCGCTTCTGAGCTAAAGGACGTTGTTGAGAGGGAGTCAGAGTTCAACAGGGCCCTTAAGTCTATCCAGTCAATGTCGGAGGAGGGCGGCAGGGTAGTGGTCAGGCTGACCAAGTACTCGGAGCCCCGCATGATTGAGGTGGCCAGGGGCCACATGGCCGCCTGCCACCTTCTCTCGGCCTCCTCATAACTGGCCCTCAGGCGAGGGCCTGACCCCTTTTATACCTGAACCCACAAAAGAGGGATCGGTGGCGGGGGCAGGGCCCCCAGGGGTTGCAGAGTAAAGGGGCCCTGGGAGGAACCCCCTCCCAGGACCTCCTCGCCTCTGCAACCCTATGCCATCCGCCAAGGACGGACGACCCCCACGGGCCGTCCGCCCAAGACGGATGACATAGGCCCCGTCCCCCGCCACCGCTTCTTGACCACTAAGTAACCCTTAGGACCAGCTCCTCGCCGTACCCAACGATCACGCGCCTGAACCCCCTCAGGGCCGAGTCAAGCTCAGGGTCCCCCGTGTCAACCCTGAGCGACCTGAGCCTGAGCGCCTTAGACTTGGCCGCCACAACCACTATGTTGTCAACGCCTACCCTCCTTATAACCTCGGGGCTCAGCTGCTGGTTCCCCCTCCCCAGCAGGAACCCCTGTCCCCCTATCGGCGACACTATGACCTTGGCCTTGGGGTACCGCTTTAACAGCTCCAGCATGCCGGCCTCGTTCAGGTCGCGGCCCACGAGCCTTCCATCGACGACAGCGTCGAAGCCGAGGAGCGTCTTGTTGATGCCGAGCTTCCTGGCTATGGCAGCCACCGTGGAGCCCGGGCCAAGTATGTAGAGGACCCCAGGCTCCATGTTCTCCACGACATATGATGCTATGGCCTCCAGCTCCTCCTCAGCGTAGGAGGCCGCCTCCTTGCCTGACCTGACAACCTCATCGGCCGCCGGCACCAGGGCCGTGCCGTAAAGCCTCAACCTCAGCTCGTCCCTCCTGAAGGCCTCCTCGTCGATGTCCAGCACCTCGACCCTCTCGACCTCAACCTCTCCCCTGAGGAACCTCTCGGCCGCCACGGCCGCCATGGCTGGGGTCTCAGCGAAGACGCCGCTGTACATCTTGACCCCGCTCGGGACCCCAAGCACGGCCACCCTCTCGTCAACCACCTCAACGATGTCCCGCGCCGTCCCGTCTCCCCCCACGAAGACTATGAGGGGTACCCTGCCCACGGCCTCCCCGGCGCACCTCCTGGTGTCCTCAGCTGACGTAGGCCCCTCCCGTGGCGCGCATCCCATGACCTCAAGGCGGCCCCCCAGCCCCGCCTCCCTGGCCTCCGCCTCGCCCATCTGGCCAGGCGGCGCCAGGACCCTGATGTCAGGGCTTAGCGACCTGAGGAACTCCACGGCCCTCCCCGGAGCGACCGGCCTAGCCCCAAGCTGGAGGGCCCTCAGGTAGGCCTCACCGTCAGTGCCCTTCAGCCCCACCCTCCCGCCCATGCCGGCTATCGGGTTAACTATGAGGGCCAGCTTCGCCTCCACGGCCCCTTCTCCGGCCAGGGGCGGGGGAGCCGGCTTTTTCACCGGTAACCCCTTCGGTGCCGAGGTTGAGGAGGAGGTCGCTCAGCGAGGTCATAGGGGCCGTCATAGTGCTAGCTGTCGTGGTCCTGGCGGCCCTCTCCCTCCTGAGGCTGGGCTCGCAGGTGGTCCTTTACGCCGAGAGGGTCTCTTCATCTCAGTTCGCCAGGGAGGCCCAGATGTCGTCACCCCCTGAGATGAGTGTCGTCCTCAGGAACTCAAGCCTCTACCTCCTGGTCAGCTCGTCAGTCCCCCTCAACATAAGCTACGCGGTGATACAGGAGGCGGGCAGAGTCTACGTCGAGAGTGTTGACGAGAGCGTCTCAGGACAGGCCCTCCTGAGGCTCCTCACCAACTACAGCTGCCAGAACGTCAGCATATTCCTCGTCAGCTCCACAGGAGCGGTGTTCAGGTACGAGCCCTACAACGACCCCCTGCTCATGGGCAGGGCGCCTCAGGGCGTTGACTACTTCAGCTGCGCCTTCCTCAACTCCACGGGCCCCTCAAGTGCCTCCTCGGGCCCAGGGTACCAGCAGGTCTACCTGGGGCCTGACTCCTTCAGGCTTCCAAACAACGTGGTGCTCGTAGGTCTTCAGGGCAGCGGGGGCTCCTTTGAGAGCGCAGGGAAGCTCCAGGTCAAGGTCAGGATGAGCGGGTGGTTCTGCAGTGAGAGCGTAGTGGCAAGCGTCAGTAACGTCAACATCTCAAGGTCCTTCAGCGGCCCAATAGCTTACCTCGGCTGGGTTAACGTGAGCGGCGTCAACGTGAGCCTCCTCGCCTTCTGCCAGGGGTGGAGCACGGGCATCGTGATACTGCCCGCCTCAGGCTACGTCACCTTCAGCGCTGTCGTGAACGCGAATGCCACGGCTCAGACTCACTACACCGCGCCCATAGGCCCTGTCACTGCCGCAGCCCTCGGCTTCACGGGCAACTTCACGGCCAGCGGCTCCACGAAGTTCCTCTGGTCAGGCTGGACCAGCAGTGGGTTATACTACTACTGGGGCTTCTACTCGCGGGCCAGCGGCAAGGGGACGACCCCAGGGCCCATCGCGCTGCTCATAGGCTACAACCTCAGCTTGGCCAGCGGCAGCTTCGCCTTGACTGCTACCATAAACGCAACGATCGTGAAGTTCACGGGCAACGCCAGCCTCACCCTTGACGTGCCCGGCCCCGTCACGTTCAAGGCCTTAAGCCTCTCGGCGTCAGGTTCGTACCCGCCCATGATCGGCGCCCTCATGAGCTCCCTACAGTACGTGACCCCTCCGATCCACCTGACCTTCTACACGCAGGAGGGCGCCGTCACGAGGCCTGTCAGCTCGGGGGAGTTCTTGGTGCCGTTCTACCAGGTCACCGTGGCTATGCCTTACGGGCCCTCAGGGCTGCTCGAGGTAGGCCCCCAGCTCAAGCCTGCTAACAACGGCTGGATCGCCTACGCTGTTAACGTCACCCCGTTCCCCTTCATCATACCAACAATGTTGGAGCTCAACTCGACTGAGGTGGAAACCTTGGTGCTCGTGTCGCCAACGTGGCTCAGCGACCCACTTCAGGTAGGGCAGTTAACGGAGGACGGCCCGGTCATAGCTATACCTCTCGGCGTAGACCCCCTCAGCTGCGTCAGCCCCATGGTTGCGCGGCTGAGCCTTCAGGGCTACCAGGCCTACGTGGGGCTCCCCTGGTCCAACCTGACAGAGGGCACAACCCCAGGTGCCTACCTGCTGTACTGTAAGGGGCAGGGCGGCTACCTGGCCATAATATCATAATAGGGGCCCGCGAAAAGCCCTAGAGCGGCCTTGGAGTCGCTGGGACCAGAAGTAATATATGACGAGGCCCGCTGGAGGACCCTGGCCGCCAAGAGGGGCAGGGCAACGCCTGTCCTGAGGGCCCTCATGGGGGCAGGCCTCGAGGCCTACGTGTTCGGGAGCGTGGCTAGGGGTGACGTGAGGCCGGAGAGCGACGTTGACGTCGTTATCCTTGACCCAGCGCCGCCCTACCTGGTCGAGCTGGCCATCGAGAGGGCAGGCCTCAGGGCCTACAGCAAGGAGATAGTCCAGGCCACCCCCTCCTACGTCCCAAAGGCCTACATATACCTGGACCCTGATGAGGAGCTTGTCGTCAGCTTCCCCCTGGCCAGGATGAGGCCGAGGGAGCAGGAGTTCTACAGGTGGGGAGGCCTACTTGACGCCAAGGGGGTCCTGGAGGGGAGGAGGGTGCCTGGCGTCAACAAGGAGTTAATAGCGATAATCCCTACGCCCAGGGGGCACGTTGAGGTCCCCGTGGCAGGCCATGAGGGGGAGGTGGCCAGGCTCCTCAGGGTCTCAATGGACATAGTGAGGGAGAGGCTCAGCGTCCTCGGCAGGAGGAGGGAGGTGGGCAGGACGGGCACGTTCATAAAGGAGGAGGTGCCTCCTGACGAGCCCATAGAGGAGGCCGTGAGGAGGCTGGCCGAGAGGAACGAGTTCTTCAGGAGGGCCGTCACGGCCTGAGCTCGGCTTTATAAAGGACAGGGCCAACAGGCGAAGGGGACCACCATGAGCGAGCAGCCTGTCCGCATAGCGCTAGTGGTGTCAGAGTTCAACTATGACGTGACCAGGATCATGGAGGAGAAGGCGATCTCACATGCAAGGTTCCTGGGCGCCGAGGTGCCCATAGTCTTCAGGGTGCCGGGGGTCTACGACTCCCCCTTCGGCGTGCTCCAGGTGATCAAGCTCGACTACGTCGACGCTGTGGCCGTCATAGGGGCCGTCATACAGGGCGAGACAAAGCATGACGAGGTGGTGGCCAACCAGGCCGCTAGGGCGCTCATAGACATAAGCCTCCAGTACGGCAAGCCCGTGACCCTGGGCGTCATAGGCCCAGGCGCCTCAAGGGTTCAGGCCCTCGAGAGGGCCGAGGAATATGCCAAGAGGGCCGTTGAGGCCGCTGTCAAGCTCGTGAGGAGGCAGAGGGCGCTGGCGGGCTCCAGGCCTGCCGCGGGCCAGACGCTCACGGTGGGGTGAAGTTGGAGGTAAAGCTGACACTGGTGGAGCTCAGGGGCTACAGGGATTGGACTGAGCTCCTTGGGAGCGACAGGGAGTGGAGGATACAGTCAGCCCAGGCCAGGCTATACGAGGTGGCCTCAAGGGCCTCCGCATCCGCCTCTGCCCTGGCAGTACCTCTGAGATATGACTACATACTGCTCGTCACAACGGGGCTTGAGGAAACGGAGGTCAAGGAGGTAGTTGACGAGATAGCCGCGGCCGCCCCCGTGAGCGTGAGGCACGCCTCGGCGTGCGCTCAGAGGCCCACTGATGCCGTCGCCAAGGCCTTCAGGGCCCTGAGGGGAGGGCTGGCTGACCCCTGCCTCGGGGACCTGACGGTCATAGCTCACGTAGACCTTGACGATGTGACCTCCCTCACCGAGTCCACAGACCCTGTCGAGGCTTATAGGCAGGTCCAGTCGCTCCTGAACGGCGTGTCCTCACTGGCCTTCCCAGCCGGCGGCATAGTCCAGTACCTCGGGGGCGACAACATACTCGTCATAATGCCCACCGAGGGCTATGAGAGGCTCGCCTGGGACCTGGCCTCGCTCGCCAAGGTCAAGGTGGGGGTAGGCGTCGCGCGGAGCGGGAGGGAGGCCTCAGCGTTAGCCACCGAGGCCCTTGACGAGATAAGGAGGAACAGGTCCCTGGGGCCTGTGAGGGTTAGAACCTCCGAGGTCCTCCTCAGTACACGATCCCCCTGAAGGCCACCCTGTGAGGTCCCCCTGGGCCCCAGGAGTACCCCTCGGGCCTGAGCGTGGGCCCCGCGAGCTCCTGTAGCCCCTCCCTCTCCTGCCCAACCCATATCATGGCCCAGGCCCTGAGCAGGTCCAGGTCATCCAGCTGCCTGCGGGCCCTCTCGCTGACCCCTATATCAAGCCCTTCGTTCACGTGAACCCTCGATATAGGGGTGACGGGCCCACAGGTGTACATCAGCACGAGGCCCCCGTAAAGGGTAGCGTACCAGAGGGACTTGAGCTCCCAGCCCCAGCTCGGGTCGGGGCTGAAGGGGCTGAGGGAGCTGTACTGCTCCTCCAGCCTAGACGATATCAGTGGGTCAGGCCCGAAGGGCGCGCTCTCAAGGACAGCTGACACGGCCAGGCACCTAGACGAGGCCAGGATGACTGCTGGCCTGACCTGGAAGGAGCTCAAGGGGCTCAGCCTCACATGTGTATGGTTGTCGAGGCGCCGCCCCAGGCTCCCCCTACCTCGGCGTTGAAGTAACCCACGATGACCGCGTACTCGTTGACCAGGGTCCTCACGGTCCCCCCTATTGACGAGGGGTTTATCTGATCCTCATACAGCACCCTGCTGACAACTATGGTGTCAGGGCTCTCAAGCTGAGGCTGGAATATCACGACGCAGTCGGGGCATACACTAATGAGCCTTGTGAGGAGCTCTGTCATGGACTTTAGCCTGTCCCGCTCTGGCATAGAGTTCATGGCCGCCTTGTGCTGGTCCGCCACCTTGACTATCATGCTAAGCACAAGCCTCTCAGTCTTCGTCTTAGGCTTCTGGACCCCTATCATGACCCTCAGCGGGGCCTTGACCGTGGCGTTCAGGGCCCACTCTATTGGCACGTTAGGGGGGACCTGAACCTCCTCAACGTCTATGTCCTCCTCCTTAAGCCACCTCATGACGTCTTCCTTAAGTCCCAAGGGGTATCCCCCAACGCCACCATAGCATACACTTATAATCCTCCATGAAGAGTTTACCTCTCAAAAGTCAGCTTGGTGAGAGCATGAGGGTAGACGACCTGTTGGCCAGGCTTGACAGGCTTAAGGAGTTCCTAACGGTAAAGCCCCTCTACTGGGACTTCGAGACCAACGAGTTCGTGTGGCTCGACACAAGGCAGATCCCCTGGGCCGAGGTCTACGTTAGGACCAAGGACTACAGGAGGGTGGCCCAGGCGATAAAGGACATGGAGATCAGGGGCGCGCCCGCCATAGGAGTCTCAGCGGGCTTCGGGATGGCGCTGGCCGCGGTCCACTCTAAGGCCTCGAGGACCGCTCAGCTGATGGAGGAGCTCAGGGTCGCCAAGGAGGTCCTATCCAAGACGAGGCCGACGGCCTTCAACCTGTTCTGGGCCCTGGACAGGGTCATGAGGGTTGCCGAGGCTACCGCCGACAGGGAGGACGACGCTGACGCTGTGAGGGAGGCAGTCATGAGGGAGGCGCTGACCATGTACGTTGAGGACGTAGAGAACAACGTCAACATGGGGCGCCACGGCTCCAAGCTGATAGATGACGGGGCCAGGATAGTGACCCACTGCAACACGGGCTCCTTGGCCACGGCCGGCTTTGGCACGGCCCTCGGCGTCATAAGGTACGCCTGGCTTGAGGGCAAGAGGATAAGGGTCTACGCCGATGAGACGAGGCCCCTCCTGCAGGGCGCCAGGCTCACCGTCTGGGAGCTCAAGAAGGACGGCATACCTGTGACGTTAGTAGTTGACGGGGCCTCGGGGCTGCTCTTCAGGAGGGGCATGGCGGACCTAGCCATAGTGGGGGCCGACAGGATAACGCTGACCGGCCACGTAGCCAACAAGATAGGCACCTACAACCTGGCCCTCGCGGCCAACGCCAGCGGGAGGCCCTTCTACGTCGCGGCCCCGACCAGCACGGTACAGCCAGTTGAGGGCGAGGAGCACATAGTCATTGAAGAGAGGTCGCTCGACGAGGTCAGGACCGTGCTCGGTAAGCTGAGCATAACAGTCGAGGGCGTTGAGGCCTTTAACCCGGCCTTTGACGTGACCCCTCCTGAGCTCGTGACCGCCATCATAACTGAGAAAGGGGTGGCCAGGAGCCCATACACCAGGAGCCTCAGGGAAATCCTCGGCTTAACGTAACAGCCGATTGTTTAACGTTTTTAAGCCCTAAGGGCAGCCAGCGCCTTGGCGAAGGCCTTGGCGAGGATACCTTGTACTGTAGATGAGCTCAAGCCCCCAGCGGAGGGTGAGTTCGCAAGGTATGAGAACGGGAGGCTCATAGTCCCAGACAACCTCATCGTGGCCTACTTCAAGGGCGACGGCATAGGTCCCGAGATCGTTGACAGCGCCATCAAGGTCTTGAACGCGGCCGTTGAGAAGGCCTACGGCGGCTCCAGGAAGCTGGTCTGGTGGGAGGTGGCGGCGGGTGACCTGGCCGAGCAGGAGTGCGGGAACAGGCTGCCTGAGGCCACCCTTCAGGCCTTCAAGATGGCCAGAGTCAACCTGAAGGGCCCCCTGACAACGCCTGTCGGCGGCGGCTGGAGGAGCATAAACGTCGCGATAAGGATGGCCCTTGACCTCTACTCCAACGTGAGGCCCGTCAAGTGGTACGGCCAGCCGGCCCCTCACTGCCACCCAGAGAAGATAGACTGGGTGATATTCAGGGAGAACACGGAGGACCTCTACGCCGGCATAGAGTGGCCCGCCAACAGCCCCGAGGCCCAGAAGGTCAGGGACTTCCTTAAGAAGGAGTTCGGCATCGAGCTCACGCCTGACACGGGCATCGGCGTAAAGCCGATATCAAGGTGGAGGACGCAGAGGCACGTGAGGAGGGCCATGGAGTGGGCCATAAGGAACGGCTACAGGCACGTGACCCTAATGCACAAGGGCAACATAATGAAGTACACGGAGGGCGCCTTCAAGGACTGGGCCTATGAGCTTATACTGAAGGAGTTCAGGGACTACGTGGTGACGGAGGAAGAGGTCAACACCAAGTACGGCGGTAAGGCCCCGCCGGACAAGATAATAGTTAACGACAGGATAGCCGACAACATGCTCCAGCAGATAATCACGAGGCCGGGCGAGTACAACGTCATAGTCACGCCTAACCTAAACGGTGACTACATAAGCGACGAGGCCAACGCCCTGGTCGGCGGCATAGGCATGGCCGCTGGCCTCGACATGGGTGACGGGATAGCCCTCGCCGAGCCTGTTCACGGCAGCGCCCCCAAGTACGCTGGCAAGAACGTGATAAACCCCACCGCCGAGATACTCAGCGGCATGTACCTGCTGAGCGACTTCGTTGGCTGGAGGGAGGTCAAGCTGCTGGTCGAGCACGCGATAAGGCAGGCCATAGCTCACAAGCAGGTGACCTACGACCTGGCCAGGGAGATGCCAGGCGTCCAGCCCATATCAACAACTGAGTACACAGATGTCCTGGTAGGCTACATAAAGGAGGCCGACCTCAAGGCGCTGAAGGGCCAGTAAAGCCTCCTTACTTATCTTCCCCTTTTTCTATCGTCTCAAGCAGACCGCACAGCTCACCAAGTGACCTGATCCTGTACCTCGCAACGCTCAGCACCGCAGGGTCGTCACCCATGGCCACGGGGTAACCCACTACCTTCATGGCCTCAACGTCCCACTTCGAGTCACCTACGTACATCGCGCTCTCGGGCGGGACGCCGAGCTCGTAGAGGACTGCCCTCACGGCCTTCGCCTTGTTGACCCCTACCACGGGCAGCCCTCCGGGCACGAGGCGCCAGTGCTTGTCGAAGCTCAGCTGGTTAGCCACCCAGATGTCAGCCCCTACCGCCGCGGCGACCCTGGCCACCAGGAGGTCGATCCCCCCGCTTACGAGCGCTATCCTTCTGCCGCTCCTGTGGACGCAGCTGGCCACGTCCTGGGCCTCCCTCCTTATCGGGATACCTGAGAGTATCTTCTCAAGGTCCCACCTCGTTATCCTCCCTCCAGTTGCCTCCACCCACAGCTGGGTGTCAAGCCTCATCCACTCCGCGTAGTCTATCTCGCCCCTCTCGAACCTCTCCGCTATCTCCCTGGCCCTCTCCTGGACCCCAAGGGCCCTGTGCACGAAGCCCCAGCTGCTGTCCACCTCTGTCAGGACGCCGTCAACGTCAAAGATAACGGCCCTTACCTTCATCGTTGCACCACCACAGCGTGCCTCCCCTTCTGGCGAGCGCCTCGGCGATAGCTCCTGGGTCCTTGCAATAAAACATATGGGGCCTCAGGGAGTCCGTGGCCCCCGCCATCCCAAGGGGGAAGAGGCCTTCCAGGAGCTCTATGTATGAGGCGAGGCCGTCCTCGGCTGGCCTGCCGTAGCGCCCAACCTCATAGTAAATGAAGACGGGCCTGGCCAGTGGGCTTGAGGAGACGCTGTCTATGTGCCACCACACCCTCTGGGGCCCCCTCACGTGCCTTGACACCCTGGCCCTGAGACCTCCAGGCCCCCCAGCGCTGCCCACGTATATGAGGTAGCCCCTCTCTGCCTTGGCCAGGACCCTCCCGCGCCTGTCCCTTATCTCAACGGGTCCCTCGAGCCTGAAGCAAACAGCGTAGACGCCCTTCTCGGCGGGCAGGGGAGGGCGGCGTCCGCTACCCCGGAGAGGCTCATCGCCAGCGGCTCCCTCCGGGCACAACTTACGTCACCCGCCGCCGAGGGACTGAGGGCGCCTGAAGTTAAAGTAGTGTCACGCTCTCCCGGGCGCGGGCTAGACCTTGAAGGTGCTGATAGCAGGCCTCATACCTAACGACGCCGGGAAGACGGTCCTGGCAGCTAGCCTGGTCAAGGCCCTCCTGAGGGAGGGCGTCTCAGCGACCCCGGTCAAGCCCCTCGGCGCCACTGACCTCTGGGGGCACCCAGAGGCGCTAAACAGGTCAAGGGAGGCCAGGCTCGTGGTCACCTGGGACGGCTACATCCTCCACAGGGCATCAGGGGGAAGGCTGCCAATAGAGGTGATTAACCCCATAGGGGCTCTCCTGGCGCCCACGCCCCCCTCCAGGTACAGGAGCAGGTCAAGCTATGAGGCCTCCCTCGTGGAGCCCTACAGGAGGGCGGTGCTGACGAGGGTCACGGGCTGCGCGGGGGGCAGCAGGTCGCTGCACCTGGCCAACGCTGACGCCCTGTCAAGGGTCCCTCAGCAGGTCAGCGAGGCGCTGCAGGAGGTGATCATGTACCTTACGCCTCCCCCTACGCCGGCCAGCGACGAGGCCATAGCGGGCATATTCTCAGGCGCCGGCTCAACGGCAGCCGACACCTGCCTCGCCATGGCTGAGGCCTCCAGCGACGCGGTGATAGTGGAGTCAAACAGCGACGTAGTTGCCCCAACGCCCTCATCGTCATATCCCTCCCTGGCCATCATGGTGGCGCCGGGGGAGGCCTACCTGGTTGAGGGGACCAGGCTCTCAAGGGCCCTTGAGGCCATAGCCATGTCAGGCAGGCCATGGGCGGCGAAGGCCATGGAGGCGCTTGAGCTGACGGGCCACCTGGGCAGGGTTGACCTGCCCCTCCTCGAGGACCCTGACGAGGGCTACCCGCCTGACGTTATCTCGCCACTCGTCGAGGCCGTGAAGGGCATGCTGAGAAAGGGCTGATGAAAAATATGAATCCCTCTTCACATAAGGTCTAGACTCTCTAAAAAGAGAAACTTTAAAGCTTTCTCTAGCAATAGAATTATATGGTGAGCGGCGTGGCGCTGTTCGTCGACATACTTGACATACAGCTCCAGGTTCTGGCCTGGGGTCTCCTGGCCGGCGCCTCCTGGGTCCTGCTGAGGTTCGGGATGCCGAGAGGGGAGACTGAGAAGCTTGACAAGGGCTTCGGCTACGCCTTCTTCACGATAGGCCTCTACGCCTTCGTAACCGGCCTCTGGGCGACCTTCGTGTGGCCGCTGCCCAGCAGCTACAATATTGTGCTCTCCGACCCCTACGCGCTCTTCGGCATAGCCTACCTGGCCCTCGGCCTCGCCCTGATCTACGGGGCTGACCTCAGGGGCGTCATGTATATGATAGCCTTCCTCTCGCTCTCCGTCTTCATCTACGGCGCTGACATCTACAGTCACCACATGACGCTTGAGCCTGCCGCCGCAACAGCCATGTACATCTTCATCGCCCTGGCGGCCCTCCTGAGCCCCCTGCTGACCTACAGGAGTACCTCGAGGTGGTTCGCCTACATAGAGATAGCGCTCCTGGTGATAGGAGCTCTCTTGTCGGCCTACATAGGGGCCTCAGCGACATTTGAGCACACAGCCGACTGGGTCAAGTGGGTTCCCTTCTACGGCTGACGAGAGCCCTAAAAGGGGGTTTTCCTTGATATCTTTTTTCGTTTATATTTATATCCTAGCCGGCAGCGGGGCTGAAGGACTTGCCGCTGCAGCTCCCGAGCCGGGAGGGCATCATACGCTTTGACCCAGCGACGGGGAGCTGGGCTAGGCTCAGTGAGCTCAAGAAGTCGGGCCTGGCCGAGGGCTTCAACATAGTCTACTTCAGGAACCTCATGTGTTCGGCCTGCCGCCTCCTGGACATTAAGTTCCCTGACCTCGTCGACATGTACAGCTGTAGGGCAACCATAATCGTGGTGACCTGCATGTGGTTCTCCAAGCTCTGCCTCACGCGCGCGGCCAGGAGGGCCTTCGAGGAGTTCAAGGTCAGGGAGTCGCCGACCATCTACGCGGCCCTCGTCAGGGGAGAGTCCGTGGTCAGGGAGGCTGTGATCATAGGGACCCTCTCGCTGAGCGAGTACAGGTCCTACTTAGCCAAGGCTATTGGTTTGAGGGCGTGTAGTAAACTTAAATAGAAGAGGTGTCAGCTAAAGAACTTGTGAGACCTTGAATAACCGCAGGAGGGCGTTAGCCCTAGGTCTCCTCGTCCTGGTCCTCGCAGTTGTGGTCGTTCCCCTGGCCAACGTGCCAGTCGTGCTCAAGCCAGCCAGGGCCCAGCAGGGCTCTGGCCAGGTGTACTCAAACTTTACCGTCTCGTGGAGTGGCAACCTGACGGTGTACCTGTACGGGGTTTCGCCCTCCTCTAAGGTGCTCCTCTGGTGGGGCATAGAGCCGTACCCGCAGGGGCCGTGGTACACGACCAGCGGCAAGCCGGGCAACATGGAGACGCCGATGACCTATAACTCCACGCTGAAGGCGTTCGAGGCCACCATAGGGCCCTTCAAGAACGGCACCTGGGTGGCCTACGTCTTCAACGTCAACGGCACGATCTGGATAAACTACGAGGGCCATTCCTTCTGGAACTGGAACGTGATAATTAACCCTCCCATGAACATAATAGGTTACACCAAGGCCTGGGTGCTTCCCAACGGCTCGATAGTCATAACTACAATAGGCAGACCCCCTGACGAGATGATACTCTGGTGGGGCCTCACCACGGGCCCCCAGACCGGCCTGCCCTGGTACACAACTGCAGGCACCCCTGGGGCCAACCAGACAGTCATGACATACAACCCGCTGTGGGGCAACTACACCGCCATTATAGGTCCATTCAAGCCAGGCCAGTGGGTGCAGTGGGTCTACCACGACGCCTACACGGGCTGGTGGATACACAACAGCAACGTGAGCTCGAGCGCTAACTTCGCAATACAGGACGTCTACACGCCGGTCCACGCCGTGGCCATGCACACCAGCCAGCTCGTCTACAAGGTCGGGCAGCAGGTGGTAATGAACGTGACCGTTCAGAACGAGGGGCCGGCCATGAACTACACCATAGCGCTCCAGGTAGGGACTGAGGTGGTCTCAAACAGGACCGTTGAGCTGCCAAGCGGGTACTCCAACCTGACCTTCGCGTTCCCAGCCAACCTCCCAATGGGCATCTATAACGTCTTCCTGCTGGTAGGACTCAAGGGCATATGGCAGAACAGCACCGTCGGGCAGCTCTACATAGTTAACACCACCGGCAGGAAGCCTCTGAGCGTCGTGATAGTCTGGAACATGCACCAGCCCCTATACCTTGAGCCCAACGGCACCTGGGGCCAGCCTTGGGTTCAGTGGCACACGGGCCAGGACCTCTACTGGAACGGGAGCCTCGTGGGCGCCTACGAGCTTCAGGCGATGCTGCTTAACGAGTTCCCAAACATAAACGTGACCATAGACTTCACGCCAGTTCTCCTGTACCAGTGGGAGGCTTTCCTGCACCAGAGCAGCCCGACCTTCACGGGATCAGGGGTGCTGATAAGCCATGACCAGCAGGCCACGGAGGAGACCATAGCCCTCTACAGGAAGCTAGTACAGGAGGGCAGGCTTCAGGTACTTACGGTGCCCTTCTACCACCCGCTTGAGGCCATAGTCTACGACAACGGCTGGCAGTCAGACCTCCTGGCCCAGCTCCTCATGGGCGAGAACATGACCTACACCGTCTTCGGCGTGAGAGCCAACGGCGTCTGGACGCCAGAGATGGCCTTCAACATGGGCCTGCTATGGCTCTACGCTGACGCAGGCTTAAACGTGACAGTACTTGACTACCAGGCCTTCGTCCAGATGGCCCCGGCCCTCACCGTCGTGAGCGGCAACATGAGCCTCGGCCCCTATGGCATCTATGTAGTGCAGAACTCCCTGGGCCAGAGAGTTTACGTGCTATTCAGGGACACCGCGCTCTCCAACATGTTCAGCTTCATATTCTTCAGCCAGTCACCCCAGCTCACCCAGCAGATGCTCCTCCAGTACCTAGTGAAGGTCTACATGGAGCACCCAGGGGCTGTGGTCGTGGTGGCCCTTGACGGCGAGAACCCGATAATATTCAACCCGATGCCTCTGTCCGCTGAGAACCTCTACGCGATCTACCAGGCCTTGTCAGAGGCCGAGGACGAGGGCTGGCTAGTGACCCAGACGGTGAACCAGGCCATAGAGACCCACCAGGTGGCGGCCGTGCTTACAAACCTCCCAGAGGAGAGCTGGGCCACCAACCTAAACAACTGGAACAACGGCAACCCGGCCAAGGTCTACATATGGGACAACGTGAGCCTAGCCAGGGAGTACCTGGCCGCGTACTCGGCCATGCTAGGCATGCCCATATCGCCTGTGGTGCCGCTTTCCTTCGCCCACGCGCCCAATGCCAGCGTGAGCGCCTTTGAGGCAATGACTGGCGAGCCAGCTTACGTCACTGTGAACGGGGTTACCTACGCGAACCCGCTCTACATGTACTACACTATGTGGAACTGGCTCTACGTCAGCGAGGGCAGCGACTGGACCTGGCAGGCGGGGCCGCCCAACAACGGGCCGCACTGGTTCTGGGTCCAGCCGGTCATATACGACCAGGCAATAGTGAGCTACGTGAGGCAGGCGTTCTCGAAGGTGGCGCCATTCAGCGTCGTCACTAACGGGCAGGGCAAGGTCCTCATAAGCTTCTACAACAACCTGACCTCCGCCCAGGCCCCGTTGCCTGTCCACCTGTACCTGGTGATATCTAATGGCACAGCCAACGTCAGCGAGTACGTGACGCTCGGCGAGCAGGTCTCAGCGGTCACCGCTAACATAACTGTGGCCCCAGGCTCTGCTGTCACCGTCTACCTCTACGCGCCCGTGACACAGCCCGAGCTCGGCGCCGCGATGACCCCCGTGTCGAACAACGGCCTGCTGATAGGCGAGTACACACTGACGGCCCAGAAGGAGGTCGTGACTACGACAGCCCCGCCCTCGCCGTCAACCGCGTCAACCTTTACTACGCCGAGCACTACAGTGACCGTAACAGAGACCTCAACGGTGACTACATCAGAGACCTCAACTACTGCGATCTGGGTAGTGGTAGGCATAGTCATTGTGGCCGTCATAATAGCTGTCCTGCTAGGAGTCTCGAGACGCTAAGCCTGGCGTAATGCCTATCCTTTTCTTTTATCTTTACTTAAGGCAGCCTTACTGGCGCTATAGTTATGAGGCTCAGGAGCAGTAGCAGCGTCAAGAGCTCAACGGCCGCGGCCGCCTCGCGACCAGCCCTGAACCTTGAAAGCGCTTCCCTCAGGGCCTGCCCTCCATCGCTCTCTACGCCGAAGCCCGGGAGGGGGAAGGCTAGGGGCGCGGCGTTCACGAGCGCCAGGCCGAAGTTCACCACGTACATAGCTGAGACGAAGCTCATGAGCCACGGAATCGAGAAGGCCTGTACCACCTCTATGCCGAGCCTGGTGTAGCCGGCGGGCTTGAACACCGTGAGGTTCCTGAGGACCCCCTGATACAACACAGAGAGGGTCACGACAGCCGCCCCGGGCCCCTCGGCCCCTGACCTGATAAGGGCCCTGAGGCCCTGCTCAACGGTCCTCACAGGGGTCCCGTTAACGGCAACTATAACCATGTCCGGCTGAAGCCCAGCGTGTGAAGCCGGCGAGCCTGGCTGGACGCTAACTATCTGAACGCCGTTAGCCAGGTGGGCCGCCAGGTAGCCGGTGAGGTACATGAAGGCGAGGCCGAGGGCCAGGTTGGCCGCGACGCCGGCCGAGTATATCATGGCCTTTGACCTGACCCTTGCAGCCTTCATGGCCTCCTCGTCAGGCTCCACGAAGGCCGCGGGTATGAAGGCGAGCAGCAGGAAGCCGGCGCTCCTTATGGGGACGCCGACGGACCTCGCCACGACCGCGTGGGAGAGCTCATGGACTAGGACCGCCACCCCAACGGCCAGAAGTATGTAGATGAGCTCGTTCAGCCCCACCGTGACGCCAGGTATCAGCGGCACGAAGCCCTCCTGGGAGGCGGCCTGAGTCGGCGCTATGTACCTCCCTACGAACAGCGTGGCGCTGACGTAGTAGAACAGGGCCGCTGAGACAATGGCGAGGGGCACCGAGACCAGGCCGTAGGCCCTGATCAGCCTCGCCCTAGTCCCCGGCGCATAGGGGGCCCTGCTGTACCTGAGCCTGTAGACCAGGAGGAAAGGGTATACCGTCAGGGGTCCCCTGGTCCCCCTGACGACGAGGTATAGGACTAACCAGGCGGCTATGAAGGCGGCTGCTGTATAGGCCCAGGCAGGGATCATCTCCAGCTCCTCAGGTACTCCCTCTGCGCGGGCGTAAGTTCGTCTATCCTTACACCCATGGTCTCCAGCTTGAGCCTGGCGACCAGCTCATCCTGCTCACGGGGCACGTCATAGACCTTCGGGGCCAGCCTGCCCCTGTTCTGGACGTGGTAGAGCACTGAGAGGGCCTGGTTAGCGAAGCTCATGTCCATCACCTCGCTGGGGTGCCCCTCGGCCGCTACCAGGTTAACTAGCCTGCCCTCGGCCAACAGGTAAAGCCTCCTGCCGTCGGGGAGCCTGTACTCGACAACGTTGGGCCTCACGGCCCTCTTAGAGACTGCTATGGACTCCAGGTCGGAGACGCTCACCTCCACATTGAAGTGGCCCGCGTTGGCCAGGATTGCGCCGTCCTTCATCTTAAGCATGTGCTCCTTAGTTATCACGTCCCTGTCCCCGGTGGCCGTTATGAAGACCTCGCCCACCTCAGCGGCCTCAGACATGGGCATCACGTCGAAGCCGTCCATCACCGCCTCAAGCGCCCTTATGGGGTCGACCTCGGTCACTATAACGCGGGCCCCCATCCCTCTCAGCCTCATAGCTATCCCACGGCCCACCCAGCCGTAGCCCGCGACCACGACCCTCTTGCCGGCCAGGAGCGCGTTCGTGGCCCTGAGTATGCCGTCAACTGTGCTCTGGCCAGTGCCGTACCTGTTGTCGAAGAGGTACTTGGTCAGGGCGTTGTTCACGGCTATCACGGGGTAGAGGAGCCTCCCCTCGGCCTCGAGGGCCCTCAGCCTTATGACGCCCGTCGTGGTCTCCTCGTTGCCCCCTATTACGTTCTTGCCAACCTCAGGCATGGACTGGTGTATGGTCACGTGAAGGTCAGCGCCGTCATCTATGACTATGTCTGGCCTTGCCCTGGCCGCCTCAGCTATGGCCCCGAAGTACTCCTGCTCGTTCATGCCCCTCCACGCGACCACCGTGATCCCCTCCTCCTCGGCCAGGGCGGCAGCAACGTCGTCCTGGGTTGAGAGGGGGTTGCTTGGGGCCAGGAACACTGAGGCGCCCCAGTCCCTCAGAGTCCTGACAAGGGCCGCCGTCTCCTTAGTCACATGCAGGGCCGCCGATATCCTCAGGCCCTCAAGGGGCTTCTTCTCCCTGTACATAGACCTCAGCTTCATGACGACAGGCATGTGGGCCTCAGCCCACTCTACCTTCAGCCTGCCCTCCTTAGCTAAGGAGGGGTCCTTGACCTTCGAGCTCGACAAGGCCTCCCACCGAGGCCGAGGGGGAGAGGGCCATTAAAAAGAGATATAGATTTCAGAGGCTTGAAGTAAAGGGCGCCCTGCCCGCGTACGTAGCCACTGGGCCGAGGTAGTCCTCTATCTCAAGGAGCCTGTTGTACTTGGCAAGCCTCTCGCTCCTGGCTGGGGCCCCTGTCTTTATCACGCCGGCCCCCACGGCCACGGCGAGGTCAGCTATGAAGGGGTCCTCTGTGTCACCGCTCCTGTGGCTTATGACAGGCCTCACCCCGGCGTCCCTCGCCACCCTCACGTACTCCAGAGTCTCAGTAAGGGTACCGACCTGGTTGACCTTCACCAGGGCGCCGTTCGTCGCCCTGGCCTTTACCCCCTCCCTCAGGTACCTCACGTTTGTGGCGTAGAGGTCGTCGCCAACTATGAGAACCTTTGAGCCGAGCCTTGACGTTATCTCAGCGAAGTGCTTCACGTCCTCCTCGTGGAAGGGGTCCTCAAGGTAGGCTACGCTGAACTCCTCCACGAGCTGCTTGTAGAGCTCCAGCAGGGAGCCTGCGTCGTAGTCCTTCCCGTCAACCCTGTAGGCCTTCCTCTCCTGGTCATAGAACTGGGAGGCCGCAGCGTCAATGCCTAACATGAAGTCGGAGCCCAGGGTATAGCCTGCGGCCTTTATGGCAGCGCTCAGGGCCTCCAGGGCCTCCCTGACCTCCTTCATGGGCGGGGCGTAGCCTCCTTCGTCCCCCACGTTAGTGGCCCCCTTGCCGTACTTGTCCGCCAGGTAGGCCTTGAGCGCCTTGTAGACCTCGACCGACATCCTCATGGCCTCTGAGAAGGTGCTGGCCCCAACCGGTATGAGTAGGAACTCCTGGAAGGCCAGCTCGTTGCCCGCGTGGACGCCGCCGTTTATCACGTTAAGCAGCGGGGTCGGGAGGAGACGGGCTGAGGGGCCTCCCAGGTACTCAAAGGGCTCAAGGCCAGCGCTGGCCGCGGCGGCCTTGGCCACGGCTACGCTCACGGCGGTGGTCACGTTGCCGCCAAGCCTTGACTTGTTCGGGGTGCCGTCGAGTTCCACCAGGAGGCCGTCTATCCTGGCCTGCTCCCTTGAGTCGAGGCCTATCAGCCTTGGGGCGACGAAGGTGTTGAGGTTGGCAAGGGCCTGGGAGACCCCCATGCCTCCCCACCTCTTCCCCCCGTCCCTGAGCTCAACGGCCTCCTTGCTGCTCTTGCTGGCGCCGCTGGGCGCTATGCCGACGCCGACGCCGCCCTTGGTCCTGACCACAGCCTTAACAGTTGGGTTGCCACGGGAGTCTAGGGCCAGGACGCCCCTGACCCTGGTTACTATGAAGTCCTCCTCAGGCAAGTCCAGGCCCTAGCTTCAGCAGGACGGGACCGAAATAAATGACTACCTCCTCATCACGAAGAGCAACGCTGCCACCACTATTGCAACGGCCACGACAGCGGCCACCGCGAGGAGGGAGCCCGCGACAACAGGCCTCTTTGGGCTTAGGTACACAGACGTCTGTGAGGGCACCATGAGCTCGCCAGAAAGCCTGAGCGTCCCGCTTGAGCTCGTCAGGACAGCCTGGTAGGCGTAGGACCCCGACGGGAGGTAGATCGTCAGGCTCCTGGCCTGGGTTGGGCCCGCGGCCAGGGTCCCGTTGATGTAAAGCCTCCAGGAGCTCACACCTGAGGGCACAGCGAAGGTGACGGCATATGATGTCGGCAGGGCGACCGCCAGGTTAACGGTGCCGTTCAGCCTCAGCAAGCCAGAAGGCCCCCTGAAGGTCAGGTTAGCGCTCCTCCAGAGTACTGAGTAGCTGGCGGGCCCTGAGGCCAAGTACGCTGAGGCGCTCCCCGTGCTGAGCCAACTTGTCACAGGAGTTCCGTTGACCAGGAGCTCCCAGGCGCCTCCCGGCGGCAGGCCCTGCAAAGCCACACTGAGCACCGATACCGGTGACGTGACGATTATATCCAGGGGTCCCTGGGCAGGGGCCAGAGCAGGCGGCTCCCTGAGCTCGCCACCGGGGTAGCTGAAGACCAGCTGGTAGACCAGTGGAGTTGACGGCAATGGGAGCGTGGCGTTGGGGGCTGAGGTGAAGGGCAGCGCCACGGTGCCGTTAACTATCAGCTCCCACTCGACGCCAGACGGGAGGCCCGTGACCATAACGTGGGCCTGCCTTATCGCCGAGAACTGGAGGCTCAGGACGCTGCTTGAGCTCACAGAGATGATCTTTGAGGTCGCCGTAACGTTGATGCCCAGCGGGTAGTCGTAGTAGACCGCTGTGACATTGTAAACGCCCTCAAGCAGCTCAAGCGTCGTTCCCTGAGGCCCTAGGGGGCCTACTGCCGTGTTGTTGATCACGAGCCACCATAACCCGCCTGGGAAGCTGGCCGGGACGAAGCTCACGGAGTAGAACTGGACAGGCATAGTTATTGTGGTGTTCCCTGTCAGGTTGAGCTCGGAGCTCCACAGGGTAACGTTAGCCCTCGGCACCTGGAGGAAGGCCACCACGTCTACCTTGTAGATGCCCTGGGGCAGGGCGAACGAGAGCGCCTGAGAGGTCCCCTCGGCCACCTTGATGCCGTTAACAAGGACCTCCCACGTGACGTTCTGAGGCTTCGACGGGAACAGGACATCAACTCCGTACTTGTAGAAGGGCACCACCAGGGTCTCGGACCCGTTTATGAAGAGCCTCCCAGAGGTCACATTAATGTAAGTGGACAGGGGCGAGTAGTAGACCGTGACCGCGTAGCTGTAGTTGCCTGCAGGCAACTGTATAGTCATAATGGGCAGAGTTGACGAGGCCACCTCCTTCCCGTCCAGCACGAGGTACCACTTGATGCCCTGAGGAGCGCCCTGTAGCTCGAGCGTGAGCGAGTAGAGGCCGGCGTAGAACTGTATCATCGAGTTGGTCGTCACGTTAATGATGCCCTCTGAGGCCACCGTGTACGTGCCCAGAGGGCCGTAGTAGGCGACGACGCTGTACCTGTAGACGCCCGCGGGGAGCGGCAGGACCTTGACAGCGCTGGTCGTGAGGTTTATCACCGTTGTCCCGTTGATCACGAGGGACCAGCTGACGCCTGGCGCCTCGTCAATGGCCACGGCCGTCAGGTTATAGACCTCTGGCCTAAGGGCCAGGACCTCGTTGGAGCCAAGGTATATGGTGCCCTCAGACTCTATGACGCTCTCCTTCAGCGGAGCGTAATAGAACAGCACCTTGTATGAGTATATGCCTGCCCTCAGCGCCACCGTGACGGAGCCATTATAGAAGGGTCCCAGCGTGGTCCCGTTAAGTACCAGGTACCAGGGCGTGCCGCTTGGCAGCCCCTGCTGCAACACCGTGAGGGCATATGTTGTTGGGTAGGGCACGACCACGAGCTCGTTGCCTGTCACTGTGAAGGTCCCCTTGGCAAACAGGCTCGTGGAGTAGGTGCTGGCGTTAAACGAGTAGGCCGCGTAAGAGTAAACGCCTGGCCCCAGGAGCAGGGTTATGTTGCCAGTGGAGTAGGGCGTCTGCAGGGAGGAGTTGATCACAATATACCACTCGAGCCCAGAAGGCAGGCCGAGCGGCCAGAGCTTGACGGTGTAGGCTCTCAGCTGAATAGTCTCGTTGGAGCTCAGGTCAAAGACGCCATGACCCAACGGCACCCATTGGCTAAAGGAAGAGTTATAATATGAGGCATTGTAGGAGTAAACGTCCTCGGGTAGCCACAGGGAGAGGTTCCCTGTGCCCTCAACCATGAACGTGCCGTTGATGTAGACCCTGTACGTGGCGCCCTCGGGCAGGCCCGCAGCCGTGAAGTCAACCCTGTAGACGTTTATGAAGACCGTGTAGTTGGAGGTAAGGTCTATCACGCCGCTCCTGACGGTCAGGTACTTCCCTGAGCTGCCGTTGAAGTAGGTTATCATATATGAGTAAACGCCTGGCGACAGGTAGAAGTTTATAACGTTAGAGTAGTTAGTCTCAAATATCGTTGAGTTTATGACAACAGTCCAGAGGAAGCCCTTTGGCAGATATGAGAGGACGAACGAGAGCCTGTACTTAACCTGCTGAGCCTGGGACGTCTTAAGCACTAGTGGCGCGAACAATAGCAGAACCCCCAGGACTATGACTAATAGGGCCCTCGCGCTCAAGCCGCGGACCTCTGAGATTTTGGGCGACCAGGAAACCGAAAAATATTATTCTATCTTGCCGCTGCAAGCCCTTTTTACTTACCCCTGTCAGAGCGTCTAGGGAGGGCCTTTGCCAAGGGGCGGCAGGAGGCAGGCAGACCCCTTCACGTGTCCGGTCTGCGGCCTCAGGGTCACGGAGCCTGAGAGGACTTGGACAGTGGTCTCCCCTATCCCTGACAGCAAGGGAAGGGTCACGATAACGATAATGGGCTCCTTCAGGTGCCCCAACGGGCACACCTGGAAGGCCGTGATAAAGAAGTTCAAGAGCGGGGGCGAGGAGGAAGAGGAGGGCGGAGGCGAACGTGAGCCAGGCGAGGTGATAACCCTGGACCTCTCTGACATACAGGACTTTGACGAAGAGTCACCTCCTCCTGAGTGACCTGCTGGTGGGACTAGACAGACGCTTTAACTTTCAGCAAGCCAAGGGGTTTTCCGTCAACGCGTCCTCTGACAAAGGCGTGACCCAAGTGACGTTACAAAATATATTCTTTGAAATAGGTAATACCTTAAACGGAGGACATGACGAGGAGGGGACAGCAGGTCTTTGAGAGAATAGTTGTTGATCACGTTGCGAGGATAGCTGCCGGCCTCGAGGGACCCGACGGCTTCTACTCGCCCCTGCTCTCAGGGCACGTCCAGGAGGCCATCAGGCTCGTGGGCCTTAGGCTGAGGAGGCCAAGGGGGCTGCCCATAACGTGCCCCCTGTGCGGCGAGGGCTCCGGAAGCTTCACCCCGAAGGGCTACTACCTTCACCTTCTGAGGGCTCACCGCCAGGAGCTTCTTGACCTTGTTCAGACGGAGGCCTTAAGGATAGCAGGAGCCGCGAGAGCCGCGGGGCCCTGACTATCCTCAGCTGCCCGCCCTCGAACTGAAAGAGGACGTACTCGACGTCCTCCTCTGCCTTCATGGGGCCGTCGTAGAGGTAGATGTCGGGCGGGGCGTCATACCACTCCACAGAGTTCAAGGTGAGCCTCTCAAACCCTTCCTGCTGGGCCTGGGACAGGTGCTGAAGCCTCAGGACGCCGACCCTGGTGAGCCTCTGAGGCGTTGGGGAGAGGAGCCTTGTGCCCGTCCTGTCCTTAACCCCCTCGCCTATCACGTACCTCGTCTCCCCTCCCTCGGCCTCGACTACGGCGAAGTCCCCCTTCCTTGACCTCATGGCGCTCTCCGCGACCTGAAGGGCTGCGTCAACGCCTTTTGCCTGAACTTCGACCTCCTCGGCCCCTGAAGGCGCCAGGGCCTCCACCTCGACGGGGCCTATTGTCACCGTCCTCCTTTTGAACCACGTGACCTTAACTCTGGCCAAGACCTGTCGCCTCAGCTGCCCTTAGCAGCGTTTACCCTGGGGTAACAGCTTTTACCACAAATTAAATGCTTCAGTTGTACCTCGCTGTATCTCTATACCTTAAAATTTTCTGACACACCACTTAGTAGCTGGTGTCCAACCTTGCAGGGCGGAACCAAGCAAGCGCCCGTGACGGCGCTGAGGGAGGAGATGTACGAGATACAGGGCGAGACGGCCTTCACGTACCTCCCCATAATAAGGCAGCTCGAGTCAAGGGGGGTCAAGGTGATAAGCTTTGGCATAGGCCAGCCTGACTTCCCCACGCCCAAGTACATAAGGGAGGCCGCCAAGGACGCCCTCGACCAGGGCTTCACTGGCTACACCGAGACCGCGGGCATACCTGAGCTCAGGGAGGCCATAGCTGACTACCTCAACGAGAGGTACGGCGCTGGGGTCAGGCCTGACGAGGTGCTCGTGACTACAGGCACTAAGACGGCCATATTCATGGTAGGCGCCGCCTACCTGAGGCCTGGGGACGAGGCCATTGTCATAGAGCCCAGCTACTACGCCTACGCCCAGGCGGCCAAGTTCTTCGGCGCTAAGCCCGTCTTTGTGCCCATGGACTTCAGGCCTGGCGAGGGGTTCAGCCTCGACATAGCCAAGGTGGAGAACGCCATAACGCCCAGGACCAGGCTGCTCTTCCTCAATAACCCCCATAACCCGACCGGGGCCGTGCTGCCGCCTAAGCACGTCGAGGAGCTGATGGAGCTGGCCTCCTCGAAGGGGATAATAGTCGTGGCTGACGAAATATATGACAACTTCCTCTACGACGCTCAGTTCAGGAGCACCATAAGCGCGGAGGGCTGGAGGGACTACCTCATATATATCAACGGGTTCTCGAAGACATTCGCCATGACTGGGTGGAGGCTCGGCTATATGGTCGCCAGGCGCGAGGTCATAGAGAGGATGCTTGACCTGGCGGTCAATATCTACAGCTGCGCTAACAGCATAGCCCAGAAGGCAGGCGTCGCCGCCCTGAGGGGTGACTGGACGCCTGTTAAGGAGATGATAGCCGAGTTCAAGAGGAGGGCTCAGGCCCTCTACTCATCGCTTAAGGACGTGCCCGGCTTCGAGCCCTACATGCCCTCAGGGGCCTTCTACATGTTCCCGAGAGTCTCTAAGCTCATGGATGCCCTGGGGACGAGGAACGTGTCGGAGCTCGTTAACAGGCTCCTCTACGAGAAGGGGGTCCTAGTCCTGCCCGGCACCTCGTTCCCTGACAGGGCTGGGGCCGAGTTCGTGAGGTTCAGCTTCGCCACGTCGATTGAAAACATAGTTGAGGGCGTCAGGAGGATAGCTGAGTTCGCCAGGGAGGTCATGAAGTAACCCCTGAAGCAAGCCCCTTATCCTCCTTCAACGGACCTTTTTCAGGCGAGCGGCCTTGCCCGGCTTCATGGGTCTGGTCACGGACTTTGGGGGCTCGGTCTATGACGGCGTAGTTGAAGCCGTAGTCAAGTCCATAGACCCAGGGGTCCAGTTGGTCAGGCTTGAGACGGGCGTGCCGCCGTTCTCCGTCCTCGCTGGCAGCTACATAGTCTACTCGTCATACCGCTGGCTTCCATCTCGCTCAGCCCTGGTCGCCGTGGTCGACCCAGGCGTGGGCACCGCCAGGAGGGCGGTGATAGTTGAGACCAGGAACTACACGTTCGTGGCGCCGGACAACGGCGTCATATATGAGGCAGCCCTCGAGGACGGCATAAGGTCAGCCTACGTTATTGACTACCAGGCCGTCAGGAGGGAGGCCTCGAAGAACGTCCCAGCCTTCCTGACCACCCCCCTCTCAAGCACCTTCCACGGCAGGGATATCTTCGCGCCTGCCGCCGCACTGATCCTAAGGGGCGTGGACCCCTCCTCCATAGGGAGGCCCGTAAGTCCTTCGACGCTCACGGCCCTCAGGCTGAGGAGGGTCATCAGGAGGGGCGGCAGGCTGAGCCTGACGGCGGTCTACGTTGACAGGTTCGGCAACGTGGCCCTGAGCGCGACCCCAAGGGACCTAGCCATAAGGGAGGGGGCCATGGTCAGGCTCTCCAGGGGCGGCTCAGCTTTCCTGGCGAGGAGGGCCAGGACATTCGGTGACGTTAAGCCTGGCCAGTGGGTCCTCTACGTTAACAGCTTCGGCTTCTGGGAGGTGGCCATCAACCAGGGAAGCGCCGCCTCCGCCCTCCAGGTCAGGGTCGGAGACGAGGTGCAGCTCGAGCTCATAAGCTAGCTCAGGCCCACGCATATGGAGTCGAAGGGCTCGAGGGGGCCGTCTAGGGCCTTTCTAGCTGGGGACAGCAGGGGGTCCTCGTCAGCAGTCCCCTCAGCTATCTCCACGAGGAGCTTTGACAGGGCCGGCGACAGCGTTAGCCCGGCGCCGTCTAGGCCAGCTATAACGTATACCCTGTCGTCAACCTCTCCCACCACGGGCAGGCCGTCAGGCCCTGAGGCGCAGGGCGCTGACCATGACGACACGGGCCTCATGAGCTCGGCGACGGGCATCCTCCTCGAGACCCTCTCAAGCACCTCATAGGGTTCTGAGGGCTCGTACCTGAAGCCGTCCTCAAGCCTGCTCAACGTGCTGTCAGGGCCTCCGACTATAGCCCTTTTGCCCGACTCCGGCACCACGTAGAACTCGTTGACGTCGTCCTCCACTATCATGTTGGGCACCCTCTCGCCTTCGACCGAGTGCGCCGAGCACCTGTACAGCCTCAGGTCGACCTTGACCAGGGAGGGGGTCCAGGGTCCCGCCGCCACGAAGTAGGCCTCTGCCTCTATTGGGCTTCCGTCGAAGTACAGCCTCCCGCCCCTGCTGGTCACCTGGCCGCCCCTGAACGTGACCCCCCTTTCAGCAAGGACTTTAGTCAGAGCGTTGACAGCGTCGCCAGCGTTCACGAGGCCCTGCATCATGAATATCGCCTTCTCGCCCTCACCCCTCAGCAGGCCGTCCACCTCGTCAAGCTTCATCACCTCGGCGACCGCGCCGAGCCTCCTCAGCTCTGCCGCCACGGCCTCAGCGCATCGGCAGAGCTCCCTCGTGGGCACCCATATCGTGGGCGTCTCCCTGACGCCAACCCAGGAGTAGTGATCTAGCGCCTCCATAGCGTACTTGAGGAGCGGCACTGGCAGCTGAAGGGAAAGTATGCCGGCTGCCCTTGACGAGGCGCCGTAGCCTGGGTACTCCTTCTCGTAGACTGTGACCTCATACCCCCGTCGAGCGAGGTGATAAGCCGTCCAGAGGCCGGCAAGGCCGGCCCCTATAACGGCAACCCTACGGCCACTACTCAAGGTCGCACCTTCTGGGTAATTACCTAGAGCTGTTGAGGCTCCAAGGCTTATTAACCTTGACCAAGGCGCTAACATCCCACGACGGTGGTTAAGGACCTCTTGATGACCCTTTGCTCAAGGCCTAGGCTGTCATAAGGGGAGCGTACTCCCTCCTCTTGGGCGAGGGCTAATCTTTATTAAAAGGTGTCAAGAAAAACCCACAGGTAAGGCTACTTGCTGATAAGGTGCAGGAACGGCATCTACGTCAGCGTCGGCGTCTGTAACGGCGTTAAGGGCGCCAACGGCGACGCCCACTGCCTGGTTTACCTGAGGCCAGCAGAGGGCGGCGTCAAGCCCCTTGCCTCAGCTGGCCAGTCCACTTCAACTGTGCAGGGCTCAAGGTCGAGCCGGATCTATGCGACTATAGCAGTGCTCATGGACGCAGTGCTTGCCTTCCTCCTTTTTCAGCTTAAGAACCCGGCCAATGCCCCCTACCTGGCGGCGGCCATAACAGCCCTGACCGCTGGCGTTGCGATATTCGAGGCCAAGAGCTCGTCCAGGAGTCAGCGCACCGTAGTGACCTCCGTCTTTACGAGCAAGGAGGAGCTGTGCAGGGCTGAGGGCGTCGAGTTCACAGCCATAACGTCAGCGGAGCTTCTCCTCAGGGAATCCAGGGGCGTCGTGAAGCAGGTCAGGGTGTCACTAGCCAACGGGGCTAGGGCCACCATTCACCTCACTGATAAGGAGCTCGAGGAGCTCAGGTCACACATCGCACTGAGCCCCACGCCCACTTACTGACCTAGGCCTGGCCGGGGCCCTTGATCAAGGGCTACGAAGCCATGGCTTCCGCAGTTCTAGAAGACCCCGTGGAGGAGCCCTCCGTCGACCGGTATGGCAGCGCCGCTCACATAGCTTGCCCTCTCGCTCAACAGGAACTCAACTACCTCGCCCACCTCCTCTGGCTTGCCTATCCTGCCCAGGGGGACGTCGGCCATTTCCGCCTTCAGCTCCTCCTCGTAGCTTACGCCCTTCGCCCTTGCCCTGCTCTCTATGACCTGCCTTGACCTGTCGGTCTCAATGTTGCCCGGCAGAACCATGTTGACCCTTATGCCGTACTTGCCGAGCTCCCTGGCCAGGGTCCTGGTGAGGCCTGCCAGGGATATCCTTATCACGTTGCTTAGGGCCAGGACCTCGACCGGCTCCCTTATGGCGAAGCTCGAGAGCAGCACCACGCTCCCCCTTGACCTCTTCAGGTGCGGCAGCGACTCCTGGATCAGCCAGACGGCGCTCAGCAGGAGCTGCCTTACCCCCAGCTCCCAGTCCCCTGGCGAGAGCTCCTCGAACCTGCCGGGCCTGGGCGGGGGAGCTATGTAGACAAGCCCCTCAAGGCCCCCCATGGCCTTGACGGCCTCTGAGACCAGCCTCACCACCTCCTCGCGCCTCGTTATGTCGGCCGTGACGCCGTGAACTTTGCCGAGGGGTGAGAGGGCCTCTAGCGCCTTCCTGACGTGCTCCTCCGAGCTCCCGTTTATCGTTACCTCGTGGCCCCTCTGGAGGAGCACCTTGGCCACGCCAAACCCTATGCCCCTGCTGGAGGCCGTGACCAGGACCCTCATGACCTGCACCGAGGGGCCTGGGGAAGGCCAGGTTAAAAGCTGGAGCTAATAGGCCCCGCCCAATATCGTAGACTGGCCCCGGTGATGCGCGAATCCGGCTGACTCGGTGAGGACCCATTGCAGCGCTGAGGGGCCTCACGCCCTACGTAGCTGTTTTAACATTCATATATGTTTATTAAGTCGTCACCGCAATCATCATATACAGGAGGTACGTAACCGAGCGCTCAAGATGTGGGGTCCCTGGGGTGGCCCTGAACGCCCCCAAGCCCGATGAAATCCCGAGCGGGGTGCGGGGGAACAGGGATGAGGCGATGACCGTAAGGCAACGTGAACCTGTATGAGAGCTGAACCCCAGCTAGGCCTTACCTTGCCACAGTCCCCTCAACCCAAGAGATGTAGTCGGCCAGCCCCCTCTCGACCCTCAGGGCCAGCACCTCCGGGACCTTGTAAGGGTGAACCCTCCTTATGACCTCCTCAAGCCTGCCGTAGGCCTCGTCGGTGGTCTTTATGAGCAGGAGGTCCTCCTCGGCCTCCTCGAGCTTGCCCTCCCACCAGTACGAGCTGTGGACGCCGCTAACCACGTTAACGCAGGCAGCGACCTTTTCCTTCAGCAGCTCAAGGGCTATCCTCCTGCCCTCACCCTTTGGGGTCGTTACGAGGACCAGTAGGACGGTCATGATGACCGCCAGCGGTGGCGCCTTCACACGACCTAATAAGGTTGCCGGCCTTCTAATGTGAATTCGGCCTCAGGCAGAGCCCTTTACGTTAGCAGAGGCCCTTCTGGGCAAAAGCGACGTTGACTTCGGCGTTGAAGGCCCTGAGGAGGCCCTTAAAGGGCCTTTCGTTCTAGGGCGGCTCCCTTGAGAGGAAGCCCTGCGGCTCGGCCACGTAGCCCAGTATGCCCAGGAGCTCCTCGCCCTCCGAGGTGGAGTAGCCTATGAGCCTCAGCTCATCGCCTGGCCTGAGGACCTCAAACTCCACAAGTATCCCGATTGGGTCGTAGCCCCTCGTGTAGACCTCCTGGAGGACTAGGACCAGCCTCCTGGAGCTCCCCCTCCAGAGCTCAAGCTGTTGGACCCTCGGCTGAGGGCTCTGGTTATAGAACCCGAAGACAACTATCGCCTTGTCGGCCGGGATAACGGTCCTCAGCAGCTCGTTGACCCCCTTCCTCACGCTGAACCTCCAGTCGGGCCCGGGAAGGCCCAGGTCCTCGGGCCTCAGCTGCCTCACCACCAGGCTCCTCGGCATGACGTGCCTGAGGAACGCGACGCCTGCCTGTATGGCCCTCTTCCTGGCCTCGAGATAGACGCTGTACACGGTCTCCCTGGGCATTATCGAGGCGGGGTAGATCAGCGCGTACTGCCTCTGCTCAACTCCGAGGCCTGAGACGTCAATGTCCTCAAGCGACGTCTCCTCGCTCGTCAATCCCTTCCCCTTTCGGCAAGGCGCCTTGATAAAGGATTAGTAAAACGCTTTATGTCGGCAATCTATGTATATATTAATAATAGGTCTGCCCTCTATGCATTAAGAAGGCCATGATGGACAACTACAGGCAGAGCCTCATCTACCTGGCAGCGATGAGGACCGTGAGGAGCGTGGCAGCAGGCATAATATACGTAGTCTTCACCTACCTAGCCAAGGAGGTCCTCCACATATCCATGTTCGAGCTGGGCATCATATACGCAACGGCGGGCGCCGCGACGGCGGCCCTCTCGGTGGTTGTGGGCTACATGACTGACCTCATAGGCCGCAAGGCCTCCCTCTACATATCATCAGCGCTCCTCGTACTCACGCCGCTCGTGCTCCTTGTCCACCTGTCCCTGGCCACGGCCTTCGCCGCAGCCATACTCGGCGGCATATCGGCCACCGGGGCGATGGGCGCAGGAGGCGTGGGAGGCGTCGTGGGGCCCGTCCAGAACACCATAATTGCAGACCTCACGAAGGACCTGGGGAGGACCAGGGTCATATCGCTCCTGTGGTTCATAGGCAGCCTGGCAGCAGCTGGAGGAACCCTCCTGGGCGGCTACTTCAGCTACTGGGACGAGCTGGTCATGGCTACCGTCATAGCGGCGGCCGCTATGCTCCTGATACCACCCATGAAGCTACCTGACGTAAGGGCCAGGGGCCTCTCAATGAGGTCAGCCTCCAATGCCTTCAAGTTCTCCATGACGGGCCTCATGAACGGGCTGACGAGCGGACTTACGACGCCCTTCATACTTCCCATATTCGCTTACATCTACCACGCGCCCAGGGCCCTGGCAAGTGACGTCGTTGCGGCCGCCTCCCTCGTGGCCACCTTCTCAATGCTCGCGGCCCCTGAGCTTGAGAGGAGGATGGGGTTCCTGAGGAGCATAACCATTACGAGGGCCCTCACCATACCCATAATGCTGGCCTTCCCCTTCGCGGGCAGCTTCTGGGTTGCGGCTGCCCTCTACCTCCTCTACCCTATGTTCAGGGTCATAGCGATCCCCGTTCAGCAGTCCTTCCTCCTTGAGCTAACTCCGCCTGAGGAGAGGGGGAGGGTCTCGGGCCTCAACCAGGGCTCAAGGCTCCTCTTCTCCTCTGTCGGCACCTACGCGGCGTCGCCCTTCTTCCTCGACGTGTCTGAGGCGGGGTCTGTGGCGTCAGAGGCAGGGCCCGTGCCCATGTACGCCGTCCCCTTCTTCCTCTACGCAGTCCTAATGGCCGCTAACATCTATATGTACTGGAGGTTCTTCGCTAAGGACGAGGCGAGGCTCGCGGCCAGGAGGCAGGGCCTCGCCCCAGCCTTAGAGGGCTGACCGCTGAGGAGGAATGCCTTGAGGGTTCAGGACAAGCTGGCCGCCATATCGGCCATAAGGGTGCTCGGCCTCTCGCTGACCACGCCCTTCATAGGGGTCGCGCTCGAGGAGGCGTACAGGGTGCCGCTGGCCCAGGTATCCGCCTATTACGTTATACTAGCGGCCATGGGGGCGGCCGGGCAGGTCATTGGGGGCCTGGCCTCAGACAGGGCTGGCAGGGTCAGGGTGATGGCCCTCTCGGCCCTCACCGCCTTCGCCCTCCTGGCAGCGGCGACCGCCCTCGCCAGCAGCTCCCTGGCCCTTGAGGCGCTTACCTCTCTTCAGAGCTTCTTCTCAGGCTCCTTCGCCTCAAGCAGCACCGCCCTCATAGGGGACTACTTCAGCGAGCACGCGGAGCTGGTCAAGGCCTATGGCAGGGTCAGAGTAGGCGCAAACCTGGGCTGGGCCCTGGGCGCTGTCGTGGGGGGCTCCCTCTACCAGCTCCTGGGCCTCAGGACGCTCCTGGCCTTCACCTCCCTGACCCAGCTTAGCACGGTGCCGCTGATCCTGGCCATCCGTGAGCCGACCCCCAGGTCGTCTATGAGGCTTGAGGCCCCCTCAGGGCCCATGCTCCTCTTCCTCGGGCCCACATTCCTCACGTTCATAATAGCGGGGCTCATGGGCTACCCGTTAGTTTACTACTTCTCCGTGACCCTTGACATGGGTACGGCGCTCGGAGGCTCGCTCCTCGCCCTCAACGGCGCCCTCGTGGTCCTGCTCCAGGACAGGGTAGCGGCCCTGACCTCGAGGCTGAGGCCCTCGAGGGCCCTGGCCGCCGGCATGGCGATCTACGCTATAGGCTATGCGATCCTCCCGGCCGTGAGGGGGCTGCCGGAGGCCCTGGCGGACATAGCCCTCATAACGGCGGGCGAAATGGTGGCCCTCCCGGTCTCAAGCGCCGTGGCGGCGAGGCTCAGCAGCCCGTCCTCAAGGGGGGCCCACATGGGTGTGTACGGCCTAACAGGATCAGTGGCCAGGACCCTGTCGTCCTCTATCTTCGCGGCCCTGCTCTACGCGCTCCCTCCCTCCGAGGTCTGGGGCGTTGAAGCTGTAGTGGCTACGGCCTCAGCCCTAGGCTACCTCGCCGTGTTACGCTAGCCGAGGACCTTAGGGAGCTCGTCGCTGTTCACTATCGTGGCCCCGTAGACCCTCCTGTAGTACTCCTCCCAGTTCTTATCTATGCGGGCCGCCACGGCGTCCCTGACCACAACCACCTTGTATCCCCTGAAGAAGGCGTCAGCGGCCGTGTGCCTCACGCATATGTCTGCGTCGAGCCCCACCAGCACGACAGTGTCGACGCCCAGCGACCTGAGTATGTGGTCGAGCGGGGTGCCGTAGAAGCCGCTGTAGGCGTGCTTCTCAAGCACGTACTCCCCCTCCCTCGGGGCCAGCTCAGGCACCACCTGGGCCCCCCAGGTGCCCTTCATGGCGTGGGGGCCCCAGAGGGGCATCTCTATGTCGGTGCTGTAGTGGGAGTCGTTCACGTATATCACTGGCCAGCCCCTCGACCTGAAGTGCTCAAGGACCCTCCTGGCGGGCTCAACTGTTGAGGCCGCCTCGGGAGTCTTAAGGGCGCCGTGAACGAAGTCGTTAAGCATGTCAATAATCACGAGGGCGGGCCTCAAGCTCTCACCGTGAAGAACAGCTGTTCTCCAGGAATATAAGCGTGCCTCTGGTGCCTAACCGTTACCTCTGAGGCCATCTAGGCGGGGAGCCCTTAAGCCCCTCCTGGACCTAGACAGCTGGGCAAGGCCCTTGGCCAGGCCCATATACGGCCAGGGCTTCTTCCACGTGTCAAGGGAGGCCATATTCTACACCATAGTCTTCGACTACGCTGACGAGGAGATGGAGTACCAGCGCCTCCTCTCAGGCCCGCCTGAGGCCCTGAGGGCCGAGGAGGAGAGGCTCAGGTCAGAGATGCAGTCCCTCATGGACTCGGAGAGGGTCATAATAAACGGGGAGAGGGTGAGGCCCAGGGTCATCGCGGCCAGGGCCGAGGTGAGGGGGGAGCCGAGGAGGTCAACGGCCACCTTCCTCGTCGAGATGCCGTGGAGGCCTAGGACGGGGGTCAACGTCTACGAGGACTTCTACGAGCCCGACGTGGCCGAGTACGACTACGTGGTCTACTGGCTCATGCCCCCGTGCGCGTCGATAAGGAGCTATGAGATGCCAGGGAGGGTTAGGATTGAGGGGAGGCTCCTGGAGGTGAAGGTCAGGGCAGGCACCAGGGTTGAAGGCTATGAGAGCATAGCCTTTGAGCTGCCTGAGGGCTGCCTCACAGCAATCTGACTGGCACGCCCAGCCTGGCCGCCACCTCGGCCTGCCTTGAGTCAGCCGTGACCAGCTCGGCCCCAAGCCTGAGGGCGGCAGCTACGAAAAGCGCGTCCTGCATAGTCAGGTCCTCCCTTGACGATATCTCGAGGGCGTCCTTAAGCAGCTCCCTGAAGCCAATGACCTTCAGGCCCCCTCCCTCAGCGAGCCCCTCAAGGGCCTTCGCGGCGGTGGCGGGGTCGACCTTGCCCGCCCTGACCCTCCTGGCAAGGGCGTTGGCCGCCTCGACGAGGGCCAGGTCAACTATAGCGGCGCCTTCCCTCATGGCCTGCTCCACCTGCTCCCAGCCGTCCTCCCCCAGGAGGTACTTGACGAGGGCTGAGGAGTCGAGGACCCTCAAGTGAGGCCACCTGAGACCGGGGGCAGTATGGAGATGAAGTCGCCGTCCGATAGCCTCACCTCGCCAGCCCTGGAGGGCTCAGCGCTTCTCCCGTTGACAAGCACGAGCACCCTCCCAGCCATGGCTGACGTTAACCTGGGGCCGTGTATCCTCCCCAGCTCACCCAGCAGGTCAGCCAGGCTCGAGCCCTCTGGCAGCTCGAGCTCCTCCCTGTGGACGCCAGCTGCCTCGGCCAGCTGGCCCCCGAAGAGCACCGTGACCCTCAAGGCCTAGCTCACGAGCCCCTAGGGGCAGGGTAGGGCACTATGGGCACCAGCGCCTTCTCCTGGAGCTTGGCGAAGAAGTACCTCTTGAAGTAGGCTGCGTCGTTCACGTCAACGTAGGCCAGGGCGCCCTCGGGGCAGGCCTTCACGCAGGCCGGGTCGCCGCCGCAGAGGTCGCACTTGAGGGCCTTCTTCTCAAGGCGGTCTATTGTTATGACCCCGTACGGGCATACCATGACGCACCTCTCGCAGCCGTCGCACCTGGACCTGTCTATGACCACGGCGAAGGTGTTGGGGTCCCTGTATATGGCGTCATGGGGGCACACGCCGTCCATCTCGCAAAGGCCGCACTGTATGCAGAAGAGCGGAGCGTCGAGGGGCTCCCTCTCGAGCCTGAGCACATGGATTGCCGAGAGCTCCGGGTCGAAGACCTTGAAGTGCTCGAAGCTGCAGGCGAGCTCACACCTGCCACAGCCAGTGCACTTCTCGGGGATCGCTATGAGCTGCTTCAAGCTGGGTCCCTCTCAGGCTGGGCCCCAGGAGATATATTACCCTGACCTCCTCTCAGCCCCAGTAAGGGATGAGGTCTAGCCCTCCTTGACGTTAAGCCATCTAAGGTAACGCCAGGCCGCGATGGTCAGGAGGGGCTAGGACTCAGGCATTGACTTCGAGGAGGCCTACAGGAGGATGCTGGGCCACATGCTGAGCTCCAGGAGCCCATACGACGTGGTCCTCCTAGTCCAATTGCGCAACGGCAGCCGCGTGGGTGAGGCCGTAGAGGCCACAGTGAGGTTCTGCGAGGCTGGCCAGGACCAGGTCCTCGTGAGGGTCAAGAAGCCAGGGATGGCGACCAGCGCCTTATGGTCCTTCCCGAGGAGCTGAGATCAAGCGAGGGCAGGCAGCTGCTGAGCGAGGCCTGCTCCGCGCTCTCAGCCCTCAGGAACCCAAAGGCGGCCGTCAAGGTGTACTGTAGGAGGGCCTACGGCTTCAACACGCACAGCCTTCGCTACGCCTTCGTTTCCTACCTGCTGAAGAGGGGCGTGTCGCCCTCCATAGTCGCCAAGATAACTGGCCACAGGTCACTTGACCACATCCTTCACTACACCGAGGTCAGGCTCGCTGAGGAGGTACTGGCTGGCCTCAGGAGGCCCTGAGGCGGTTGAGCAGCTTCAACGTGTGGTCGCTTTCCCCAGAAGCTTCTGGGGAAAAGGCCATGGATGCCGTGAGGGGCGGCTGGCTTCCTAGAAAAGGGGGCTGAGGCGCCTCGCCAGCTGAAGGCCAGCGCCCTGACCTTAAGGGCCGCAAAGCTATTTACCTTATCATAGGCGCATACCAGCTTGAGGACGCTCTCTTGAGGACCAAGAGGGCCCTGGCCCTTGTCATTGCCATCATTGTCTCGGCCTCACTACTCGCTGGGCTCTACCTCCCTGAGCTGTTCTACAGAGGGAGAATCATAATAAGGGCCTACGCGATCGGAAACGATGGGAACCCGACCCAGCTGACCAACGCCTCGTTCTCAGTCTGGGCCTGGGCCCCTACACCTAATGGTACCGAGTTCATTCCAGTCTTCAACGGCACAGGGGCCCAGGCCGTGATAAACCTCAGCAGGTTAGTCAGCTGGGCCGAGGACTGGGTGCGAGCCTATGGCAAAGCAGCCATAAGGTCATTTGAGCCCTCGATAATCATTTGGGTCTCGTACTCTATAGCCCTGCCCAACGGAAGCGTCGAGCTTGTGACCCAGCCCTCCTTCCAGCCCATGAACCTCAGCCTCCCGCTCAGCGGCAGCGGGGCCGTGATAGACGTTATGGTGAGCCACCCGTTCAGGACCATCGTGAAGGCCAGCGGCGGGGGAGCTGGGGTAGCTGTGAGGGGCCTTGGTGAGGCGTCGCCAGGGCAGACCACAACGACGACCGTCAGCACCACGCCAACTACGAGTACACTGTCAGCCACATGCGGCCGCACCGGCATATGCGACGTTTGGTACCTGGCACCTCACGTAATTGCTTGGTACCCCAACGACACGGGCATGGCCCCCATAAGCCTCGCCATTGCCTTGGCGCAGCCCAGTGATGTTAGTGGCAATGCGCCTATGACCATAGGTATAACGGTGGCCTCTTCAAATATCGGTCAGTACACTATAAACGGCCTCATGATAGCTGGCAGCGCGTTCGACGCCGCTACGGATGATTACGAGGAGACGGGGAGCCTGTTCCAGGCCGTCAGCCAGCTTTCCCCGCAGCTGGGGGCCACGTTCACGTTCACGACTGAAGGAGGGGTCACAGAAGGTAACGGCACAGGGGTCGAAACCGCACCGAGTACAATCGTACCGGGTACTCGTGACATAGGCCAGCTCTACATGGTTGGCCAGGTGGCGCTGGTCAACTGGACCGAGTATTTCACTATCTTGCCGTACGGTCCCAGCCAGCCGACGGGAAACTGGTACCTCGGCCTCCAGCTGACGGAGTTTAAGGCAGTGGAGAACAGCGGCGCAGAGGCCCCAGTGATCTATTATTGGCGGGCCTACGACCCGTGCGTTAACCCGAGCGAGTGGGCCTACGAGCAGCAGGTCCTCATGCAGGACCCAGGCGACTTCTTTGCGTTTGGCATGAACTCCACGTGCCCTCTGCCGAACACGCCAGCGCCCGTCATATGGCAGGACTACGCCGCGAAGCTGACGCATTACGCTAATGTGAGCCCTGGCAAGTCACTCTATATATCCTACGTGAAACTCTCCGTTAACGGGGGCGAGTCGCCCCTGGGCATAGGCATTGACGCAGGCTCGGCCATAGCGTGGACTATAGCAACGACCCTTATGGAGAGCCAGCCAGAGATAGGCGCTGCCGTACTCGTGATAGGGGCGCTCCTAGGCTCCTTCCAGTACCAGTACCAGTTAGTGGCGGCAAGCATAAACAGTATTACAATAACCAGTTACTTCTCGCCCCCGTATAACGTTAGCGCGTACTACAGTAACCTGACACCCGTGTATACCGTCAGCGGCCAGAGCTTCACCCTGCCCAAGGAGCTGATACTCATAAACGTGACCTCATAGCCTGAAGGCTAAGGGGGCGCCTAAACGCCTTAGTAAAAAGTTTTTACTTCTCCTTTTTGGCATGAACCTCTAAACCTCAACCTCAGCCCTTCTGCCTCTGCGGGCAGGGTAACTCACGCCTGGGAGGCGCCGTAGATGGGCTCCATGCCGCTGGGTCCTGCGGGCGAGGCGGAGGTCCCTGGGCGCGAGGGTGACCATAAGCTGATGATGGTGAGTCCTAGGGACAGACGGCTGGGGCAACCCCTCGAGGCGCCTCGAGGGGCTCACGTGAGCTAATTTCATTTTCCACAAGCTTGTGGAAAACGACCTAGCTGGGTTGCTCGAGGGGCCTGACGCCCTGTTACCTTACGCCATTTAATAAACGCAGGACTTACATCAAGGCCTGGGGCTCCGCGTTAAGGCCCTCCTCAGTCACCTGTTCAAGCCTTGTAGTAACATATAATAGCCGGTTTGGTGAGGTCCCCTTGATGGGGTCGACCTTGAAGTACTCAACCTACCTGATGGTTGGCGCCCTGACCTTTGACCTCCTGGTAGCCGTTGTCTACCTTATAGTGGCCCTGGGCATAGGGGCCCCGGCCCTCGCCAGCGGCTTCTACGCCTTCCTCGGGGCCCTCATCTTCATACTCATAGGTATGGGGGCCTCGCTCGGCCTGACAGTGGGCGGCTACAGGAGGTCAATGCTGGCCGTGAGCCTTGTCTTCAACCTGGCCCTGGCGGCCCTCATGTTCTACTTCAAGGCGGGCCTTGTCCCTGAGGCCGTGACGGCCCTGGTGGCCCTCGTCAACATCGCGGCCTCAGCCATGGCCTACTCCTCCATGGGGTCGGGCAGGGAGGTCAAGCTGCCAATACTTGGGGTCTAAGCCAGCTCATGACTGAGAGCTGAGCGAGGCCCTCCTGAGCGCGACCCTTACTGCCAGGGCAGTGGCCGCTGAGGCGAGGGCCAGGAGAAGGCCGTACCCCAGGGGGCCGGCCAGGAGGAGGGTCAGCGGGGGAGGGGAAGAGGGGACCGAGCCGTAGTAGGAGGTGTTCTCAAAGGCGGGGAAGCCCCCGACCCAGGCCACGGCCGTCACGTTCAGGTAAGCTGCGTCAGGGGGGACGGCCTCAGAGGCCACGCCTGAAGGCGAGGGCCTCAGGACCTGCCTCACCAGGGAGCCCCCATAGTAGTACTCAACTATCACGGTCCAGTTAGCGCAGGTCGGCCAGACGGAGGCGTAGGCGACCCCTCTGGCGGCCCTGACCAGGGCGGTGGCCGTCATGGCCTGGCCCCCTGAGGCGCCCTGGGTCTCATTGAAGGCCCAGAGCGAGGGGTCCGGCCTCACCGCTACCCCCTGGGCCGAGGAGACGCCCTCAGCCGTCTGAGACCCCTCAGGCCACATGGCCGGGAAGCAGTAC
>Ga0326758_100067_pt1 | contig 42862 bp, 42 predicted proteins | sample GCRJH_S_FD_207221 | JGI IMG/M metagenome (GOLD analysis project Ga0326758, IMG submission 207221) | Hot spring sediment microbial communities from Geyser Creek Basin, Yellowstone National Park, WY, United States - GCR.JH_S | ecosystem: Environmental > Aquatic > Thermal springs > Near-boiling... | reverse complement strand
TTATGAGAAAATAGCTAATACTGCTAATAAACTAATGGATTTGATAAACAATGGTGAGGCTATATATGAATGCTTTAAGACCAACAATAGAAAATGCATTAAACAGTAACTATTGGGCTACGAAACCGATTCATAGGATCCTTGTGTATACGGAGCATGGGCTTACATCCGAAGTCGTGGAATCATTTTTCCAGGAAGTTCCTTGTGAACGTATCTTCGATCCATTTGTTGGTTCTGGAACGGTGGGTGTCGAGGCACTCCTTAGGGGCCGCACATTCATCGGCTCAGATAGTAATCCCGCTGCCGTGATTACATCATTAGCTAAGCTTAACCCTGAAACGCCCGTAACGCTAAGGCCCCTTCCACAATTATCGAAATATTACAATGATGTAATATACGAATCCCTCCTAGAATTGTCTCGGCGCATAACGACAGCCCTAGAGGCAGGCGTATTCTTCAACACGGCAAGGCGTTTTTCCAAGTTTCGGTACTCGCCAGCCCCGCGCTTCGGTAAGAAAGGCGCATTAGGCGACCCTGTGGCATACTTTAATACGCTACTCGATCTTGCAAGGCGTGACATACACATGTTGAATGGTACAAGGGGTGATGTTATTCTTGCGGACTCCACGGTGTGGATGCCGCGGAGGGTTTGCGGAGTATTAACGAGTCCACCATTTGCAAACAACGTTGATTACGTTAGGCATACGCAAATCGAGCTCCTCTGGTTAGGTATTGAACCCTCCAGGGCCAGAGACATGCAATTGCCCGCATGCGAGGCGGCGGCCAGGGCCTGGAAGGAATCCTTGCCAATAAATATACAACCCGGCGGCAAGAGAGCAAAGGGTTACCAACGCTTCCTCGCCCAATACCTCTACTACACGAGACGACACATAGAGCTCCTGGCAGAAAGGCTTGAGGGCGAGGCTTGGTACACCATAGGTGATTCAGTACTAGGTGGCGTATACATACCAGTCCACGAGTACCTAGCAAAGTTTGGTGAGGAATTCGGATTAAAAACAACATTGACAAACCTAGGACCTCGCAGAGCCAAAAAAGAACGTTACCTATTCTTATTAAAATTCAAAGCCAAAAAGTAATTATCAACAGTTAGGCTTATTTTCTATTCCCATTATCCCCTTTAGGTGGCTTGTGTGGGTGGGTTGAGGGGTTTGTGTGGGCTTTCGTGTAGGTTTTGTGAGGCTAATGCCGAGTTCATAATGAGCCATAGGCCCAACCTCATTGATGATCTCAATGCACTCATTGGTGATGCCTACGGCTTGGTGCCTACCGATCATGATGCTAATTTACTGTTCGAGTTCGCGCTGGAGAGAGTTGTGGAGCCACTCAGTAATTACGTCCTGCACTCGGTGCTCGAGTGCTCGTTGTACCCGAGCCTATTCTCGATGAGGCTTATAATCGAGTCCCTAGCAGTTGGGCTCTATGCCGATCGGTGGTTTGGCAATGCCTGGCCTGGGGAGAAGTTGGTTTTGGCTAGGGGTTTCGAGATGGGTAGGTTCAAGAGGTGTAGGGAGTATAAGGGTGAGGATGGCAACTCATTATGCAACCAATACAGCACCCTGGGTAGGGAGGTTAATGAGGCGTTGGGTTGGTTGAGGGATTGGTTAAGTAGTAACTTCGGTATAGAGCCAATGGACTTCATATATGAAACCTATAACTTACTATCAAAGCCAATACATGCCGTGGCAATGATTAATGGTGAGGGCGTACTTGGGGCTTTGGGAATTGCCGTGACTGATTTCATGCATTCAAAAACCGGCATCCCACCGATGAGGACTACGATCTTGCCAGCCGAGTGCGAGGAGGACGACCTAGTAATACTCGATGCAATCCACTGGTATGCACTACTCATCAGGTTATCCATGGACATGCTAATATACGCATGGCAATCAATAGTGAGGAGGGCAAGCAATGAGGAACTCACAAAAATCAGGGCAAGTATTAAGGATGCAACTAGGAGGATTGAGGAGGTATATGACGAGATAGGGAGTAGGTATAAGTTGCAGGATAATGTATGATGTAAGCCGCACTAGTATGCGTTTTAAAAGCACTGATTGAAAATTAGGTGATGGGTCATGCACGAAAGGTCGTAAAACATGTAATCCCATTAACGGCACTATTCGCACTAGCCACATACACAGCCCTAACAATCCAAACCTACATTGGCGATTCACCAACCTTCAACCAAACCCTAGGCTTAGACTCACCGTTAATCATTGGTGGCTATGGACTCTACCTGAACCTAACCACAATAATTACTGATGCGGTGTTAGTCACAATAGCCTACTTAGTGCTTGCCAAAGATAGGCCAAGGACTGGCTTTGCCAAGTACTTCTTGGGCATAATAACTGGTTATGCATTGATGACTGCAGCCCTGTACCTAGCAATTACCACTAAGCCAGCCCAAACCTGCACCCCAATACCCATGAACTTCGATAGCATAGCTACGTTCACAGCCTCGATAATTATCGGCTCAGTAGCGCCATTGGTTTACGCCCTTGAGAAAAGATGGAGGGTGGGCAGTGATTGGAAGCCACTCCTATTCACACTCTACGCAACAATCATTGCCGGGAGCCTAATTATCGATACAACCACGGCACTAGCCCTCTCGTCAATACCCCAGCCAGCGCCAGCATGCATGGGCTTGGTAACGATTGGAGCCTACGGACCAATCGACGGGTTAGTAACAGCACCACCACTAGGGCTACTGGCTGGATACACCGTAATGAGTACAATCACGAATAAGCAATGAAAACGATGCATAAGGCCTAGCCCAAAGTCCTAACTCTACGAACCCCTAGCCTCCTTGGTCTTCTTCTTAATCCACCTCTCGTTGGTTGCGTGCTTGGTTGTTGTGGTGGTTTGTGTTGGGTGGGTTAGGTATTTATTGATGTGGTCTATAGCTTCGTGGTGCGTCTAGGGTTTGTTGTTGCCTCCCTACTTGCCGTGTTGCTGGTTTACACTGTCCTTTACTGGGCTTCGCTAGCCATAGTACCGAAACCGCTCATTGCCTACTGGGCGTCGGTTAACACCACCGGGCTTAGGCCTGTCCTTAATTGCCAAATGCTCATTATCTACCTAACCTCGCCATTCAATGCCTATGAGTCGTTGATTTTCCACTACCCACCCTGGCTATACTTCATTGAGTCCGTGGTCGTACCCACGGCAATACTCACCACAGAGGTCATAATCGCACTGTGGACATCGGAGTACGTGCTGGGTAGGGAAATCCTTAGTGAGTCGTTTCTAACCCAATCCTCCGCCCTAGCCATCGCCTCATCGTACATGACATCGCTCATTGCCTGGGTTGGTGGTGGTAAACCGAGCATTGGTACGTCAATATACACGGAGTACGTGTTTGCGGCAACCGTTTACGTCGCAGTAGTATCTGCATGGGACTTGCCCAGGCGGTTGGTGGTTTCGAAGAATACGCTCGCTAGGGTGTACGTGGGTGCCGTGATCACAGCAATAGTCATGCCCGCGTTGGTGGCTGCCTACCTAGCCGCCGAGCTCCTACTCAAACCACCAATACCAACAACACACATAGCAGGACTAATACCCACGGCAACCCTATTAGTGATATACCACAAACTCGTAACTAAGCTACGTTCAAAAACAACATAACCAATTTAACGAACCCCACCAGGTACACAACCACCAACAACGCTGACCCAGTCTTCTCTAGGTCTTTTGTCCCGTGTTCTATCTAATGGTGGCTTGGGTCTTTCCACGACTTCGCATTTGATTACTGATGGCATTTCGATTCTAGGTATTGGTACGTAAAAGCTTGGTGTACTGACGTAGAATAACCCTTCCTGTTCTGCTTTGTATAGTAGTTTCATTATCTTGTTGTACATGTCCTAGTTGAGGAGGTTATGTTTACTGAGTTCTGGAATGGGGATACTTGCAACGCTGTTGGTTCCATGTGCTTCTCCTCCTTAATGACACCCCTCCATGTGTGCGGTAGACCGAAACTAATGAAGCCTATACCTGGCACTGCTACCATGACGCTGTGCTCAACCTTAACCGCATCCCTAACTAGATCAAGGACTTCATCAATGTATTCCTTGCCAATACCCAACGGTCTCAACACCTTGTCTGCCACTGCATAGACCAGTGCGTAGTAGACGTCCTCCTTTAACCTATCCACAACACCATAAATCGCCTTCAGCAACCCCTCCTCATCCTCTGGCATGGGTTGCTTGCAGACCTCGTGTTCGAACACGTCCTGCTGGAACTCCTTGTTCTTCCCGATCTTCTCATACCACTCCATCAACTCGGGGTTCCTTATCACAATCGCAAGGGAGTCGTTCGGGGGCAGGTTCGGGTACTTATGCGGGCACTCCAGGTAGTCGAGCACCTTCTCGAACGGTGGCTCACCCACTATAGGCGTTATGTAGTACTTCTTGCCCTGACCCTCCCACTCCTTGACTAGGTACTCTCTAAATCATCCATGGGGCTGAAAATACTCGATGTCGCTCGTTATTACCCAGCCCAGAATGAACTCGCGGTCAGCGACCAGGTCCCTATTTGTATTGACGAGGTTGTAGATTACTTCTGGATTGAGCATCATGAATTCAAATAAGTAAGCGACACTCAACCTACTGCATGTTCTACAAGCCTCCTCACGTACTTCCCCAATGGCCCTGTCGAAATCCCTAATGAGCTTCCTAACCACATCTGACCTGGTCATATTCCACTGGGCAGATAAGCAATTTAACGTTGCAATATCCTCATCCAACAACCGAATTGTTAGGTTTGGCATAACCCAGGGACATAGGTAGCAAGGGGTTCTTAAAATCCTGACGCAACGTACATGCACTTTACCGAGGTGCACGTTCGTAAAAACCACGGTGGCTGGGCGACCAATAAAAACGTCGGACCTCATGGGGCATCTTTAACTGTATTTCCGTATAACACCTGGGGGATCTTGGGGTGGGGGTGCAGGGTAGATGTGGGGCTTCTTACGGACTATCATATTCCAAACACACCCTCCCTAAGTCCTCGCCAAAGCACGAACGATCTTACGGAGAGGCACGGCAGTTGGGCTTGCTTTTCACTGTCCTCTAGCCGGAGCGCCTGTCCCACTGATCCCCCGCAGTTCCTGGCGTGGCAGATGCCCTATTAATATAGGCGCTTTCTCCTTCTTCGTGTCTTGTTCTATTCCTCATGTATGGTACATTGAGGATTTAAGGCTTGGTTTTAACGGACATTGATGATAAGCACCCATGCTGAAGAGGGTAAGGCTGTAAGCTTAGTTCCTAATAGAAAGAAAAATTTAAATAACGTAAATATTATACTAATATCTTAATATGAGTTCCGATAAGGGTAACCAGGGTGGCAAAGGAGCTGGTCTTATTCCTGATGAAATATACATGGTGCAGAGACTTGATCGCATGCCCTTCAATATATTCTTCGTATACCTGGCCATAATAACAGGTTTTGGTCTTTTCTTTGATATTTACGATATAGATACTATGTCAATAACCGCACCGATAGTGGCTAAGTTATGGCATTTAACTCCTTTAGAAGTTACGTTATCAATAGCATGGGGTTTCATAGGAATGTTCGTTGGCTCTCTAGTCTCTGGGAGGTTGGCTGATGCATTAGGTAGAAGGAGCCTTTTCATGTTAACATTAGCTATAATAGCTATAGGCGCATTATGGTCAGGCCTGTCCCCAAACCTACTTAATCTATGGGCCTCAAGGTTCGTGACCGGGTTCGGTATAGGTGGGGATTTACCCGTGGTATGGGCGTACTTAACTGAGATGTCACCGACAAGATATAGGGGAAGGTTAATGGGTATAGCTATGATAGTTGGTGTTGCATCATTACCCGCCGTAGGGTTATTGGCCTCTTATTTTATATCAACTTTTGGCGCGGCATTGGGTTGGAGATACGTATTCCTTTCTGCTGTCGTTATAGCAATTCTCGTTTGGGTCATAAGGTATTTTGCACCTGAATCTCCAAGGTATTATTTAGCTCATAATATGAGGGATAAAGCTGAGGAGGTCATGAGGCGCATCGAGGCATACGTGGAGAGGGTTACCGGCAAAAAGCTACCGCCATATGATACGAGCAAGAAATATATGCTCGGTGAATACCGTGCACCATTAAAGGAAATATTTACTAGGAAGTACGCTATACCAACTACAACAGCAACGTTACTATGGATCTTCCAAACATGGGGATTCTATGGATTTACGGCATTTCTACCTCTCATCCTAATAGCTAAGGGATTCACATTCATCCACGCAATTTACTACACAGCAATTGGCTGGGTTGGAGGTATATTAGGTCCTATCATTATTGCAGCAATTGGTGAGAGGTTCGAGAGAAAGTATGCGTTGATGCTTTGGGCAGGCTTAGCAGCACTATTCATGATGGTTATGGGAGTCACGCCAATCACACTACCCATCTTAATTATTATATCAGCATTCCTTGTAAATACGTTTATACAAGCATGGGCAGCACACCTATACGCATACGTACCAGAAATATTTCCGAGCCGTGCCAGGGCCACCGGTGGAGGTTTCGCCAACGCGATGGGTAGAGGATTCAATGTCATAGGTTTAATGGTCGTTGGCGTACTATTAGCAGGATTGCCTTTATACCAATTGACATTCACAGCGCTAAGCTGGATTGTATGCATCATAGTACTTGCTATATTAGGAACAAAAACGAGTGGACGCGTGCTTGAGGAAATCTCAGAAAAATAAATCAATAACATTATTTTGAATATTATTAAAAACACTTTTATCTTTTTCTTAATTTTTAAGCTTGGAATTCCGAAAGTCTAGAGATTGTTAAGTATTCTCTAGCCTCAGTCTCATGGGAGAGAAGGCTAATTCACAGAATTTACAGCTTAATGGCGACGCTATTAAATACCACTTTTTACTTGTTTACAACTAGGATACTCTCTTAAGACTATTATCCTTAAATTATTTCTTAATCCTGTAAAGAAACTTTTATATTATATACTGTAGGCTTAATTAGGTTGGCATGAGCGTTAAGATCATAAGGCCTGAGGTCAGGCCTGCTGTTGGGGAGCTTAAGAAACATGTGTCTGAACTTGGTCGTAGGTTCGTATTTTTCGATAAAAATACATTTCCCGAGGGCAATATTTACCTAATTGTTAGAGAAGTACTGAACGTCACTGAGCCTTACCAATCAGCTGAGCTGAGGAGGCATACTGTTGATTCGATAATGCTATTCTTAGGCAAGGGCGAAAGGTTAAGTGGCATGCTTGTTGAAGTTGAGATAGACGGTAAAAAATATACGTTGGAGTCACCAGTCGCCGTATACGTACCAGCAGGTACATGGCACACATATAGGATACTTAAGGGCTCCGGAATCTATATGAAGATCGTGTTTGCACCACACGGAGACTACAACGCAGTTACCGAATAATAAGATAAAAATTTGATAGCTAGACTTATCCACTATAATTTACTTATTGAACACTAAGGGTAACTATCAGATGGATTACCTTAGCATTATGGTAAAGGAGTTCGTAACGTTGCTTAAATCCGTATCAGAGGCTCTTGATCCATCGGGTTTTAGATATGAGGTTAGGGAATTAGTTATAATGGAGATGGAGCCATACGTGAATGAGCTTGAGGTTGATAAATGGGGTAACGTCATTAGTGTTAAGTACGGTGGCAGGATGGATCTTAAGGCCATGGTAGCTACTAACATGGATGAAATAGGGTTGCCCATAGATAGCATAGATAAAAACGGCTTCCTAAGGTTCAGGAGGATTAGTGGCTGGAACGAAGTAGTATTCTCGTAATCTTCATATAACGAGTACTCTCTTCTATCTCTTCTATGGCATCCCTCACTAAGGCCAGGTATCTGTGGATTAGGTGGGTTAGTTTACTGTAGGGTGCTGTGAGGAAGAGGGAGGCGACGAGGGCTAGGTGTATCGTGAGCACCAGACCATCATAATTGGTAGAGCGGAGGGCTAGGGTAATCAATCCCGTTAGGGATATCGCTAGGAGTAGGGTGAGTAGGGATAGATCAGCTTCAACCATAGCCCTATCCTCTAGATCTCGTGTCTCAGTGTCACGTAAAGACACGGCCTTAAGGACTATGAGCCCCACCGTGCCCAGGCAAAGCATGATTCCACCTATCATCCCTAAAACCACTGGGGCACTTAAGAGAGGGAAGGGAGGATTGATCTTGAGTATGTCCTGGTATACCGACGCCAAGATTGTAGATAGGAAGTCCAGTGTGAAGCCGTAGAATATCGATGCGTGAAACAACATCCTACTCAAATTACCCTCCAACCTCGGGTAAGCGCATCCAGCACCTCCTCCCCTGAACCATATGTGACCCAGGGCCTCGTTTAAAGCCTTTGCATGAGCCCTTAGGTTAAGCAGCTCCGAAAACCCTAGACCCATGGTTCTCCATAGGGAGAGCCCCGAAAGGAGGATAAGGGCTAAGGCATAGACACCTAGGGTTAGACCAACCCCAACTATTAGTGGGTAGGGGAAGACTTGGTAGGGTGAGTAAATTCTGGAGTATAGGGTGTCCCATCTACCCATGAGTGCTACGATTAGTAGTGCCAGGAATAGGGAGATCGAGGTGGTTATGGCCGTGAAAGTCGCACTATGTCTGAATGGGTAGGTCCACTTAGGCCTTGAGCTTTGCTCATAGGTGAGCCTTCTAGCCATGCTCATTACCTTAGGGAGATTGAGATTGAACTCATGAGGTGGTATGTAGGGACAGGCTGCATAACACTGTCTACAGTCATGGCAGAGGTTGGCTAGGAAGAGGATGTCCTGATCCGTGAACTCCCTCCTCCTCTCCATGGCAGGGAAAACCGGACAGAAGCCCTCGCAGTACCTACAGGCATTGCATATAGTGAAGATTCTCCTTGCTTCCTCAAGCGCATCAAACCTCCGCTGCCCTCTCACCAGCTATCACCCCAAATACCGTACCTATCGTGAGCCCAATACCGCCTAAATAACCCCTCCTCAATATATTCCCCATCATAATCTCCCCAGCAGCAAAGACATTCTTAAGGGGTCTTCCATCCCTCCTAATGACCCTAGCCCTCGAATCCACCTCAACTCCAGCGTAGGTGAAGGTAACACCAGGTCTTAAGGGGTAGGCATAGAGGGGTGGATCCCTTATGGGGAACGCCCAATGGCTCTTAGGGGGTTCCAGCCCAGGGGTAGTACTACAGTTGTCGAGCGTGGATGGATCGAAATTGCATTCCTTGGTGTGGGAGTTGAAATTCGAAATCGTTGAGGATAGCTTCAATGGATCGATATCCAGCATTTTCGCCAACTCCTCCACACTATACGCCTCGTAAGGCTTGAAGAGGGTGGGTAGAAAGAGGTCCTTGACCTTAGAGTCGAAGATGGAGAATACGATCTGCCCAGGTTGTTCCGCTATTAGCTTGCCCCATATGGCATACCTCTTAGGCCAGAGGTCTTCCCCCTCATCGTAAAATCTCTCACCCTTGATATTAACTACGATACTGAAGGGTATGGAGTCTATCCTAGTCACTATTCCCCCCTCAAACTTAGGTGACCTAGCATCAACCGCAACACCATGAAACTCCCTAGGGTCTGCCACGGGCTTAGCGCCCAGCCGTAAGAGTTCCCTGAGGAGTAAGCCATCATTATGCTTAGTACCCCTTACTATGAAATTCCGCGCAGCATTACCATAAACTTCAGAGAGCCAGTCAAGGTTAGCCTCAAATCCACCGGAGGCAACTATGACAGCCCTACCCCTCACCCTAATTTCTTTCCCATCAGCTAAGACTGCTACGGTCTCCTCAAACTCATCCTCGTTTATGCGTAGGCTTGTGACTTTAGCTCCATAAATCACCTTAACCCCAAGCTCCTCCAACCTCTTGTAATAAGTGTTCAATAGGTGCTTACCACCTCCCAGGAAGAAAGCGTTGGTCCTAGAGAGGTGGAGCGTCCCCCTTATGGGCCTCTGCCACTTAATGCCATTCGATTCCATGAAATCCTTCACATACCACGACCCCTTAACCAAAAGCTTGGCCAACTCCATATTAGTCTCCCCCTTATTCACACTTAATAGGTCGCTCAAGAACTCATCCTCAGGATAGGGCCCACTGGTAGCGTCATCCTTATCATGAGCGTAGCGTATATCCCTCGTATACTTAGTATTCCCACCCCTCTCCCACTTCTCTCCTCTCTCCAACAGGATCACCCTACGCCCTTGGCGCGCCGCAGAAATAGCGGCAACGAGACCAGCATTCCCTCCACCCACCACTATAATATCAAAATTCAACGTACCGGGCATGATCCTTCACCTTATTTCAAGCCTGATGCTCTTGGTCTCCTTGGGCATCAACATCTCGTAGACAATTGTTAGGATCATTAGGCAAGACAAGGCACGTCCCAAGCGAACTACGTTCCGATCTGAGCCTAATGTAGACCTACAGTGCCCCAATATGGGGCTATTAATTGGAACAGAGGCGTACCACATGGACCCTCGCTTTAACCAAGGCATCCCAGCGACGCTTATCCCATCAATAAGTGTCATTAGAAATACGTGAAAAAGGGAAGTATATTAAATTACCTAGCAAAGGGGTTCATTCATCTCCACCCTTACGGATGGAGTCTTCCGCCCTCTTTGAACCTATATAGGTTAATTAGTTAGGGAGAGTAATATTCTCCATGGGAAACATGGTCAACCCTTTAACTGAAGCGAAGTCTTCGAACAAAGGTGTAGCAAACCCATACCATTGGACTGAACATTGTGATGATATACACGGATATAGGTATGATAAAGAGGTAGGATCCCAGAAATAGGTATATCGAAAGATCATTTAGTAACGAGGTTATTCACGTCCGGGCAACACTTTAATAATAGCGTTGTCCTTACATTTTGTGTTTGATTCTCATACGCATATTCAGTATGGTGGGTGGAGGGATTTTGAGGATGCCGCTGTGGCTGGTGTGGAGAGGGTTATCGCTTGCACTATTGGTTTGGGTGCATCATCAATGCAGTCGTATTATGATGAGATTAATAGGATCCTCAATACTTATAGGAATGTAGCGAGGCAGAATGGTATTGAGCTCTATGCAGCAGTGGGCATACACTTCCTATACATACCACCGGATTGGAGGGGTGGTATTGGGAGGTTGGAGGAGTACCTCGACATGAGGGAGGTTGTGGCTGTGGGTGAGGTTGGTATTGATAAGGGGACTGAGACTGAGGTTGAGGTGTTCACCGAGGTCTTAAAGCTAGCTAAGAGGAAGGATAAACCTGTCATAATGCACACACCCTATGAGAATAGGGTGAGCATAGTGAGGAAGGAGTTGGAGGTTATTGAGAAGGTTGGTATTAGTCCAAGTCTAGTGATTGTTGATCACTTCGGCCTAGACATCTATGAACTGGTACCGAGGGACTTCAACGTGGGCCTAACAGTTAGGTTTAGGAGGTTAACACCCGAGGATGTGTATAAACTCCTCACGGAACATGGCGAGTTGGTGGATAGGGCTATGCTGAATAGTGATGTGATTAATACGGGTCCAAGCGACCCACTCAGTGTTCCAAAGACCGCAAAACACCTAAGGGCTAGGGGACTACCTAGGGAGGTCATTGAGAAGGTGTCAGGTAGTAATGCGAGGAGGGTCTATAGGGTTTAAAGACTATGTTAGGTTATGTAAACCTGGACCAGAGGTATGATGTTATTGTTGGTGGTGGAGGTAATGCTGGGCTGTGCGCAGCCATAAGCGCCTGCGAGCGTGGTAAGCGTGTCCTAGTCTTGGTTAAGGATAGTTATGAAACCAGGGGTGGGCATTCTAAGTACGCTGAGTGTGTTTTGGTGACTCATGAGGAGGGTTGGCATGGTTTGAGGGGGCTCTTGGCCGATGATTACTACAAGCTTGTTATGAGGAGTTCCAAGGGCAATGCAGACCCCAGGTTATTGAAGTTTTTTGTGGAGAACTCAATGAGGTATGCCGAGTTTGTGGAGGGGCATGGTGTTAGGTGGATCAATGACCTTAAACATGGTATATCGCACTACAGACTTGAGTCCCCAAATAGACTCTACATACTTGGTGGCGGTCAGGGTTTGGTTAATGCCCTATATCACTGGCTTGAGAGGAGGGGTGGGTGTAAGGTGGTTTATAATGCGGAGATTGTTAGGATAAATGCTGAGGATGGTGTTTTCAAGAGCCTCGAAGCTATTATTAATGGTTCAAGGGCTACATTGAGGGCTGATAACCTCATACTAGCCACTGGTGGTTTTGAGGGTAATGTGGAGTTGCTACGTAGGATTTGGGGTGAGAGGTTTGAATATATTAGGTTCAGGGCTTCTACGGTGAATACTGGGTTGCCGATATTCGAGATGGAGAGGAATGGTGCGGCAATGGTTGGCCGTATGGATGAGGGGATCCACCCAATAGTTGATGCTAGGGTTCCAAAGTTCAATGGTGGTGTTATTGATAGGGATTACTCAATCCCATTTGGCATAACAGTTAATGTGAATGTGGAGAGGATATTCGATGAGGGCTTATACGCAGGTGGTGTTACCGAGGTCACGTATACGAGAATACTTCTCGAGCAACCCGGTGGTATTGCCTACTCAATATTTGATAGTAAGGTTTGGGGTATGTTTAAGCCACATGCATACCCACCAATCAAGGCAGATACACTGGAGGACCTGACTAGGAAGCTTGAACTCGACCCAGATAGGTTGGTTAGTTTAGTTAAGAGGTTCAACTCATCAATAGTGCCTGGTAAGGACTACACGGTGGGTATAGAACCACCGAAGAGTAGGAATGCGAGGCCGATAGATACACCACCATTCTACGCATACCCACTGGCTCCAGGTTTCTCATTTACGAGGTATGGTGTGAAGGTTAATGAGGAGGCTAGGGTGATCCGTAGGAACAATAGGCCCTTTGAGAATGTGTTTGCGGCTGGAACAACAATGGTTGGTAATATACTGACTGGGGATGAGTACCTGGGGTGTTTCGACATACCACTTGGTGGTTTCTTCGGGATAGTTGCTGGTGAGAATTTATGGTGAGGGTCCTCACAATAAATGACTTGATCAGTGAGGGTGTTAGGGAGTACTATGTCTGCATAGCATGCCGCTTCTGCATAGGCTACTGCCCCGTGTGGGACGCACTTGATACGTTGTTCTTCGGATTTAGGAGGGACTCAATAGATAGGCGCGACCTTGAGTACTTCGCATACCTATGCCATGACTGTAGGGATTGCTACTACGCATGCCCATACAAACCACCCCATGAGCTTGGTATAAACATACCAAGGCTCAATAGCGCACTTAGGAGGGTTGTTGATGAGAATTACGTGTGGCCTAGGTTCATGGCTGGTTTATTGAGGAGGCAGTACATATACATGGCATCCCTATTCCTAACCTCCCTAGCACTCGCCCTAGCACTCACACTCGCAATAGGTAGCTTCCCAGAGGTGGTATCGCCAATAATTACGGTTTACCAAGTCCTACCGGGCACCTGCATCGACATTATAGGCTTGGTGCTCGGTATCTGGGGTCTCGGCATGCTGATTTATGAGGGGTTGCGTTATTGGAGGGGTATTAATGGTGGTTATGGGGGTATTCTCGACATTGAATCACACATGTATGCTTTGAGGGATGCATTTACGCACCTCTGGTTTAGGGCTAATGGTGAGGGCTGTGACTACCCAGGTGAGTATGGGTCGTATGGTAGGTTCTACCTACACTTATCAATGTTTGTGGGCTTCCTCACGGACTTCGCAGCCACAGTAACCGCCGCATACTACCAAGACGTGTTGCATCTTTACCCACCATACCCACTAACTAGTGTTCCCGTTATCTTGGGTATTGTTGGTGGTTTATTAATCACAATTGGGGCTCTAGGGCTCCTAGTACTTAAGCGGTTTGCTAATAGTGAGTTGATTGAGGATTTTTGGTTTGGGGTTGATCGTGCAATGCTGTACCTATTATTGAGTATAGTTATCACGGGGTTCATTGTTCTCTCAATGCGTGGGGCGCCATTTTATGGCCTCGCATTCTTAATACACATAAGCCTCGTCTCAACACTATTCCTCTCGGCACCACATAGCAAGCTAACGCACATAGTATTTAGATACCTAGCACTCGTCAAGTACTACTACGACAAGAAACACAAAACATGACAACCTAATCAAAGCCAAGTCTTTGATACTCCACATCAAAACCCTCTTCACCCTGAAGGAATAGGTTTGCCGAGGGTCTTGTGTATAAGAGCGTGGTTCGATTTAACCTGAGGAGTTCACCATACGTAGATTTGAGCTGTGTACCCAATGAGCTCGAGGTTGATGGTGTCAGGGTAAGGTGTAGTGATGATGTGGTCACGATCAAGTTTGAGGTAGTTGATGAAAGTCCGGAGGTGGTTAATGAGTTAGGTAGGGCAAAGGTCCGAATTATTCGCCTATACCATAAGCCTTATCCAGGGCAGAGGCTTCAGTACATGCAATCTCGTCATATCCCTGCCATCTAAGATTTCGCAAACCACGAATGAGGATGGAGCCATTAGGTTTTCATACAATGTAGTAGAGCGTATCTCATTAATCATAAAGGAAGAGAAGAGCATTGATGAGTCATACATTAGAAAGACGATGGAATTAATGAGCAAGCTCAGGGATGCCTTACGAAACCCCAGCACCAGTAAGAGGGCTGAGGATTTGCTGAGGGTCATTAGGTGGTGGGCTTTGGGGGGATCTCGATACGGACCCCGTGGATGAGTTCCTGAAGTTCTTCATTGCCTTCGAGATACTCGCCTCGTTGATGGGCTACAAAGGGAAGAACAAAGAGAAAGGCAAGAAAGGGAAGAATAAGGACCATGAAGAGAAAAGCGGTGATTCATGGGTCGAGGCATTCTGTAAAAAGTACGGCTTAACGTGTAAGTTCGAGGGCAGGAGGGTCAATGAGGTAAGGAACCTGATTATGCACGAGCCAGGTGAGGATAGGGAACGAGCCGAGGGGGTGGCTAGAGAGCACGCTGATAAGTTCGGGCGGGAGGTGCTAAAGGCAATAAGGAAGACATTGGGTGAGGAGTTGGGTATAAGTATATAAAATTGCTAGCCACGGCTTTTTAATGTCTGTTGGGGATGATGTGAAGAGCGTTTTGTTGGGTTATCTCGAGGAAGCCCGTATAGACTTAATGGTATTTAAGTTACTTTCGATAGATTCTAATGAGGGGGTTAGGAGGAGGGCGTTGTTTCACCTACAACAAGCATCGGAGAAGCTAGCTAAAACCCACGTATATTACGTGATGAGGGTCGTGTGTACGCTCATTAAAAGGATTCCTATGAGAGAATGTAATGAGGTTATTACTGGAAACAGGGAGACAATAATTAGATTCCTAAAGAAGGATTACGGCCATAATGCCGAAGCACTTGTGGATCTTGAGCAGAGACTTCGTAATCTTCTTCTTAAGGAAAGGTCAGATGTAATTAAGCATGCAGTGACTCGATTGATTGAGAAGGCTAAGGCAAGCCTGTTACGTGAATTGAGTGAGAAGGAGCGTGAGAAGCTTGAACAAAGCATCAGGAACCTCTTTACGCAGGTTAGGGATTTCTCGATCGCTGTCCTTGATAGATATGTGGAGTATTATAAAAGCCATAATCAGCCTTCCCATAGCTATAGTGAATATGATTATGGGTGTGTTGATGATGTGCTCAGGAGATTTAGGAGTATAGATGGCTTATTGGGTGAGTTCGATAAGTTAAGGGGCATAGTCAATGATCTAATTCAGCAATTGCCTGATCCTCAAAAGCGTAATGATTGTAAGAACAGATTTGACGAAATACTTGATTTAACACGTAGGTCTGTTATGGCCTTTGTATACTCAATTATCATCGACTTACCGCTGGTTAACTGCATGGGGCTTTTCGAGCAAACCAGTAGGTACTGCCTAGCCGAGGATGTTAGCAGGTGCCCGCCAGTGGATGAGGAGAGTATGAAGAAGTACCTCGAGATCTCGAGGTACCTGGAGGAGTTTATGAACAGCGTCGAACATATCATAAAAGCACTTGACCAATTATCTAAGATAATGGAAGCTATGGCGAGCAATGCTTCATATAGTACTCCGGAGGAACGTGATAAGTACCTTGAGCGATTCATTGAACAGTGCATATTGCCTTTGCTTAAGATCGGGCCTAACGGAATCGTCAATATCATTGATGCCTTAGCATCATTATTCAAAAACGCAGCAAACCTCATAAAGCAACAAGCCCCTTGATTGCCGGCTCCAGCTCGATTGTGGCTTGTCTCTTTATTGGTCCAGTGATTACTAGGGCCTTCGTGGTTAATCCAGTCATGTGTGGTGGCAGTGCTGTTATTAGCCACCTAACGTCCTCACTTGTTAGGTTTAGTACCTTGGCTACCTCATTAACATAGGCATCGCTACCGCCTAAAACAATCATTAGTGGTATGTTTTGCAATACGTTGGTGTCTATGCCGGTTATTGTTTGGCTAACCATTACTGTGCCCAAACCAAATTTCCTCGCCCCACGCACGATGTACTCCATGAGTGGGTTGCCCAGCACAAAATACGCCTCGTCAATAACCATCAACTGCTGTAAATGCTCGCTTATTGATTGGCTCATCATGAACGTATGAACGTGGTCGACTACGGCGCCCATTAGGAAGCTCACTAGGTCTGGGCTAGACCTAACCGAGCTAAAGAGCAATGCCTTGTTGTTGAGGAGCTCGCTCGCCGGCACAACCTCTGCGTTCTCTAGGTAGGACATCAACCTATCCAGAGCCAAACCAACAAGTTCATCATCGCTCCTAGCCCTGATGAACTCCATCGCCTTGAAGAAGTCCTTGTACAAGCCATTCGCGTATATTGCCTTTAGGTCGGGCAAAATGGCTTCCGGCCTTATGCTCAGTACCTCGAAGTTGAGCAGTAGCCTGTTTATTCGCTCCGCATCCGTAACACCGTCGAGCTCGAACATGTTTATGAACTTCCTAGTCACGTCAATTGGCTCGATTCCTGGTATACGCAGGTACTCACCGTGTGGGTCTAGGATGAGTACCTTTATGCCGCTCCTCATCAGCCTATAAAGCAGCGTGCTCACGCTCCAAGTCTTGCCCATACCAGTCGGACCAACCACCAAGCCGAAGCCGCTTGGCATGCTGTCCAGGTCAATCCATAGTTCGTTGTTCTCCCTATCCCTGCCTAGGTACACCCTTGCCCTCAGGCTCTCCGAGAGTACCCTTCCTCCGTGGAATATTGGTATTACGGCTAAATCATAACCGAGCTCATCAATGCCCGGCATTGACCAGAGGTGCATTTGGGTTGTTGTTCTAGCGGTAAAGAGTAGCGGTACTGTTGATTGCCTATCGAGGGCTAACATAGCCCTCACGGGCTCCTCACCGCGTTCATTAATCCTCTCCAAAACCACAGCCCACTGGCTCGCCTTCGGTATTGCCTTTGGGTTCTCGTGAACAATCAACTTCGTGTGGCTTGAGACAACAGTCCTAGCCACCTCACCCCTAAAGCCCGGGTTACCACTTATCGAGAGCATGAAGTTACTGCTGTTTGAAACAAATGCCTCGGCTATCGACCTAATATCATCCTCACTGGGCTTAGTGAAGAGTAGTCCGCTAGATACTAACCTGTGGCTTAGCTTGCCCAATTCACCACCCTTTACGACACTGTAGTTACTCCTAACCCTAACCGCCAGGGCGTTTAGGACAACTAATGCTATTAAGCCGTAGATTCCCATGAATAGGAAGGTTAGGAAGTCGAGAATCGCCAAGACAGCAATTAACCTAGCCGTTGATGGATTCCTCGGGAAGCCGACCAACCTCCTCAACTCCGAGCCTGTTACCGGCGTTAAAATGAAGTACTGCCTGAGGAGGATTTCCTTCGCCCTGACCCAGTTTGTGAATTCACTCAGCCCGGCCTCAGTGGGCTCGACCTTCTTGCTCAACCTGGCGTATTTATTATCGCCAAGCCTAATGAATGTGAATGCCTCACTTGGCATTAGGCTCAATCTACGAATGAACTCATTCACCAGGTTCACGTATTGTGAACCACTCAATCGGGAGATATCGAACAAGGGCTCAGCCGTGTAGAACACGTGTGCAATGTTGTTTTTATGGTCGTATGTGTAGTCATCAAACACCTCCAATCGAGGTGCAAGTCCTGGGAAGATTAGTGAGTAGAGTCCGTCAATCAGCCAGTCCCTTGTTTCCCTGTAGATGAGTAGTGGTATTAGGAGTAGGGATAGTGGCTTGTATGCAATCCCCATTATGATGATTGAAACGAGCAAAAACCACCTGATTTTGACGCTTAATGCCACGTACTAACGCTAATCACTTTTTAAGGCCCCTAACAATGCCCGAGAGACCCAAACTCCTAGGCAGGCTAAACCTCCCCCTCTTGGGAGCCTCAACAATTGGTTGGGTAAGTAGGTTCCTAAGCTCATCGACACCGAACCTATAACCAAAGCCATTTATTACCGAGACTAAGTAATCCCAATCAACAAAACCCTCCTCAATATACCTCCTAAGCAGTGCGTCATTACCAAGCGTTGGGTCAAACTGGCTAGCCAAAGCCAAGGCAACCTCAAGCCTTAACCCTCTGGAGACAACCTCATTGAGTAGGTTGTTCACCGAAACCGGTGTGAAATGCATGTAGAGTTCACTCAATACTTTCTCGCAGAACTGCCTAAGCTGCCCAACGCACCTACTGCTCCACTGCCTGATCAGCTTTTGATTGACTAGGGGCTCAACCTCGACGTTGAGCCTTCTCTGCTTAAGTTTCGCAACAACCCTCTCCAAATTGTCGTCGATTTTGTCTAGCTTGCTTAGTTTCTTATCGCTCCTCATTGCCTGCACCTCGCCCTAAGCCACCTCTCGAAGGCGTCGGCAAACACGTCACCGATCCTCTCCTTGACCAACGCAACCCAGTCCTCGGGCTTAAGCTCGAGTATTGGGTCGTCCCTCTTAACCAACCTACTCGCCACAATAGCCCTCTCTATCTCGCTAAGCGAGTCGAGCTCAGCCAGCATAGCCATGAACCTAGGGCTACCAGCCGGCACAAGCCTATCAAGCCTAGAGGTAACGGGCTGACCTTGACCAGGCAGTTGAGGCGCACTGCCTTGGTCACTCACCGATTGGGCTTGATTAACCTGTTGTTGATTATCGTTACCACCAAAACCAAGCCTCCTCAACCTACTTATCGCATCACTCATCGACTTAAACACTAATGAGTTTAAAAGGGGCTAAGCAACATTCTCTGCCTCGATTAGGCATTGGGCATTGCGTTCCCTAAAGTCTCTGATCACGTATCTTCCTTCATTACTGTCATACTCAACCACTGGTAAGTTCGGGTCTAAGCAATCGAAAGCCCTCGCATTGGGCTTAGGCTCTATGAGCCTTGGCTTAACGCTTATAATACCCTCAGTATAAAGCCCCCTCACATACGCCGTATGGGGCCTTGAATATACTACGCTCGGTATACTTGGATCCCTCACAGCCTCCGGAAACCTAATGAACAATGTAAAGAAGATGTCCGCATCTTGTATCATGTCTTGCACCCCACTTTTAGAAATATCGGTGAAGATGATTGGCGGAATCGCATCCGAAGGCAGCACAAGGGGGCTCATATCAAGCGCCCAATTCCAATCAACCACAACGATTGGCGGATTGTTCCTGATCTCTGGAACACTTCCAATAATGAATAGCAACATATAGGTATAGACAGTAGCTTCCCTTTTACTGATCCTGCTTAAATCAATACCTACCGATCCACCTAAACCACTCATCAACCACCTATACAGCAAATTATGGGTCTTTGTTGTCCACAGTTGATTATTGAATGCACTCGCAAACGCGGGTCTACCGCCTTTATACTGGTATAGGTACAGTAGGAGCTCGGGAATAGACTTTGTGGGTCTCTGCGTAACCACCGGCGCACCTGGTGCGGGCGGCAATGTTCCACCCATCATGGGGAACCTCGCTCTCATTTCTCTTTCATCTAGCTCGCCCGTTAGGAGATCGGTGATGATGCCCCACTCCTCCTCCGGAACCTGAATACCCACGCTCCTGCTCCCCAGGATGTTTTCCACCGCGAACATGAAGTCCCCAGCACGTACGAAGTCGAGAGGGTTCACTGGGAAGATGCCGTAGTAATTTGTAAAGCCCCTATATATGCCAAGCCTATCCAGGACTAGAAATCTCTCGTTTGTTTTTGTCAGCATTTCCCTGATCAGGCTCGTCTTACCTGTGCCAGGAGCACCCGTGACCAATACCCGTGCCCTCTCCTCCCTTATTATCCTCACGATATCCTCAACATTTGTTATATTCACGTCCATATACGCCATCATATTCAATTCCAAAATTTAAACTTATCGCAGTCGTCCTTCATGACAATACGAAGAAACGTTTTTAAATAATACACTTAATAATATAAAAGATGATGAAGGGTCAGTATTGCATCGGAATAAAGATGGACGTTCATTTGAACAGTAATGACACAGCAGTGGCGTTCGTTATTGGACTTGTTGCAGGTATGTTTATAGGCGCTATTTTGGCAACCGCGTTATTAAATAAGGTTTAAAGACCAAGCAGTGCCTTCACCTGCCTTGTTAATTCATTAATCATCCTGTTGAACTCCTTCATGTACCTCTCCAGCGAGCCCTTGGGTTCATACAACACAAAGGGCTTCAGCGTTGATGTTAGGTACTGCACGATTGGGCTTGTTGGTAGCACGAACACCTCACCGTTGTGTGCAAAAGCCCTAGCCTTGGACTCAACGGCGTCCAAGCCAGGCAGCCACTTGTTTAGGACAACATTAACAATAGGGTTCAACTTAAGTTTATCCATCATTGGCCTAACTATGCTGTTATCCAGCTCGGCCAGTACGATATCGGCGTAGTTCGCGTAGTCCATGACCAAGTTAATGATGTTCGAGTTTATGAGCGCGGGTATCGAAACAACATTGTCAATCGATGCGGGCAAGTCAATAACCACAACCTGGGCATTAGTGATTCTGGATGCAGTGATTATCAGGTTCCTGAGGGCGTTGAATGCCTGGTTAACATTAATGCTTGAACCCCACAAATCCCAGGACTTCTGCATGCCCGGCGGTATGACGAAGACGCTAGGCACAACGTTGCTCCTAACGAGGACTTGGTTCACGTCCTTGACCAAACCAAGCATGTAATCCAGTGCACCTGGTCTATCTGGGTTAATCCCTAACAATCTAGAGCTTGTTTGTGTTGAGTCTATGCCGAAGTCCATTAGGACTACGTTGGTCTTCAATGCCATTGACAGTGCAATGGCTTGGTTACTGGCTATCGTGGACTTCCCAGTCCCACCCTTCCTACCACTGAAGTATGTGATGACAACCAACCTAGGCGTCAACATCACCAATCACCCACCCTCCTTAAAAGGCCCCTTCTCGAGACCGAGAACCTCGCTATCGAGGCTCAAAACCTCACTCGGCAACTCAAGCCTAGGCAGGTTCAAGGATTCTATCGCCTCCACTGAGGGCTTCACTGATAACACGGACTTCGGGTCCTTATAGAAGGCGTAGAGTAGGCTGGCCAACTGCTCTGGCGTTGGGTTTAGCTCCAACGCCTTAGTTAGGAAGTCGGCTCGGTAACGCAACTGCCTATCGATGGTGTCCTTCCCGTAGTCCCTCACCAATGCCTCCATGTGCCTATCCGCATTCCTAATGGACCTAACGAACCTCCTATGAACAACCCTAACAACGCCGCTTGAATCCCTAACACTCTCCTTTGTTAAAGCCACCTCAACAACGACTGCCTCACTCAAGAACCTCTCTGCATCAACAAAGCCCTTGACCTTAAGCCTAGTGACTGCATCCTCGTAGTCGTTGGCGTGGAATGTGGTTATTGTGCCATGGCCAAGGGTCATGGCTTCAAGCAATGCCCTGAACTCCTCATCGCTCCTAGCCTCATTAACCAAAATAATGTCAGCACCACTCCTCAGGGAGTGGTTGATCAACCTAACCTTATCAATCGACTCAATACCCCTAGCAAACGCACGCCTCTCGAGCATAGGCAAAACAACCCGGTGATAGGGTAGGTAAAGCTCGACAACGTCCATGACCAAGGCAATCACCTTATCAACCAATAGGAACGCTATGGCGTTTTGTAATGTTGTTTTGCCAGCACCCATTGGGCCTACGAACAAGATAGGAACCTTGTAGTCAGCCAGTAGCCACAGTAGTGCTGCCTGGTCTATGCTGATCACGTTGTTCTTGATTAACTCGGTGATTAGCCTGGGCCTCCTCGGGAGAACCCTAATGCTCACCCAAGGCGTTGGTCTACCAACGGGGTCCGAGGTTACGGCAACCCTAATCCTAAACTCCGGATCCACCAAGTCGGGCATTGGGTTGTGGGTGGTTATTGGCGTCCTCATCCTAATCGAGAACCTCCTAAAGAGGTAGTTAATGGCGTCAAAATCACTAACTGTAATTTTCTTAGTCACTTTCCTGAGGCCCCTCCTAACGATTAACTCATACGGCTCCCAACCGATGATTGCCCTAATTAAGCCGAGCTCCTCGTGGTTAACGTGGACGGCGAAGCCATCATCGAGCTTGCGTAAATAGATATCCGTGACATCAGGCATTAGGAAGAGTGGTGTAAAGGCTCCATACCCGTTCAACCACCTCTCAAAGACCTTCTTTGCCAAGTCAATGTTTTCAGTATTTGGCTTAACATTGATTAGACCCAATGCCTTCTTGATGGCTGTCTCGAGCTTCTCCCCAGAGCCTATCCTATCGGCTATGTAATCCAAAGGCAGTGCAATCAACCAATCAGGCACGTCATCAATGACGTATGCCGTGTACTCGGGCGTTTGGTAGGTTGGGTCTATGACTTGGTGTATCTCGATGTTTGTCTTGATCCCGAAGTTCTCCCTACCCTCAACACTGTAGAACTTAACCAACCCCTGGCTAATAACTCTTGGTCTGGAAATATGCATCAAGATTTGATGCACTGATTTTTAAGGGATTAATGCAGTCCATCATCGGCTATTGTGTACTTGACCTCGGTGCCAGGCGCCAAGCCTGGGACGTCTAATGCCCTCATGACACCCTCGGGCTTAGCCTTGCTTGGCCTGAGCATTAGCCACCTGCTATTCACTGTGTGGGCTAGGACGTTGCCACCGACTGGTAGTTTGATCTCGACGTAGCCGGTTGGCATTGTCATTACCTGGTTAGTGTATATTGCCAACACCCCGAACTTTATTGTTAACCTCCTTATCCAGTCGAGGACGTAGTGCAACCTCTGTTGCCTCTCGGCAAGCCTCTCCCTACCCCTGAACTGTGCTCGGTAAAGCGCAGTCACCGAGTCTATGATTACCACACCAACTCCGCCACTAATCACTTGGTTAGCCAACTTCAACTTTATGAAGTCCTCTAGCTCCTCAACAGTGGCTGGGTTGTAGACAACCAAGTCCCTCTCGAGAAACTCGCCGCAATTAACATTGAACCTACCGCATAGGTTCTCGACCAGTTTGCCCGTGGTTAGGTACTGGTCGATTGTCTTCTCGGTATCGATGTACACAACACCAACACCGTACTGTACAACCGATGCAACAGCTATTTGTAGAGACATGATTGTCTTGCCGGCGCCAAACTCACCAGCGAACTCATACGAACTACCAAACCTAACCCCACCAGTTAGGTTGTCGAACTCCTCAACACCGGTTTTTACAATCCTTTGCTTTGCGACGGATTCAACCCTCTCCCTGGCACTCATCGGCCTAGGCTCATCGCCCAATAGCTCCCTAGCAGCGGTGATTACCTTCCTCGCCGTGTCCAGCTCGGAGAGGTTGAGTAGCTCCATCAGCTCCTCGGCATTAAACAGCAACAAGTGCTTCGGGCTCGTTACACCAACAGCCCTAAGCCTCTCAATCATCTGCGCCGAGACACCATAACCCCTCAAGGAATCCAGGTCATCGATTGACTGCGTTTTCTCCTTAACCTCTGCCTCCTTACTCTTCCTAGGCATTATGCCCACCCCATCAATGCAATGATTGGTGCTAGGAAGAGCGGGATTAGGCTTATGCCCAGGCCTATCGAGTGCATAGCCTTACCGACAATTATCGATGTCGATGCTCCCAAGGCAATGAGCATTGTGAATAGGGCGTATGTATTCGCCAAACCGCTGATTATTGATGCCGCACTCGATATGTTTGATGCACTAGATACTGCACTTGATGCGAGTGCCGGTGCGTGGAGTGCCAGGAGCATTGCCGCCAATGCAAGCATCATTGCGTAGCTCACGGCAATGAATGGCCCATAAACAAAACCACCCCTAACGACCTGCCCAATGAAGTTCATGAAGCTATCAACAACCATGTTTACCCTCTCAACAACATCCCTAGAACCCCTACTGTACGCATAATCCCAAAGCTGAACTAACTCCCTCTCGACCAGTGTCCTAGGCACCGGCGGCTTGGGGTCACTGACGAGCAGTAGCTCGCCGAAGGACTTACTCACCCTATTGTACATCCCCAAGTAGTCCTTGGCGAACCTAATGAACTGGGGCATGTAGAGTACCGCGAAGCCAATGCCGAAGGCAATTATCGAGACAACAGCAGCCATCAAGGCAGGTAGTTTAAATAATAACTGGGAAACAGCTAAGCCAACGCCCAACCCAACGAAACCACTGATCAGTGGTTTGACGTAGTCGTATTTCACCAACTCAATTTGATAATAATGAATAAGTGGTATGAAGGCTAGGTTCAATAAGCCAACGAAGGGTGGTGCCCCTAAGATTGTCATGAAAGCCAACACGCCAGTCATTATCGAGAGGACGATGACGGCGGTGAGCGATGCATTAACCCACTGCAACCTATTGCTCAACACATTGTTTAGTTTATTCAAAATAGCCATGAAGGCTACGTCAGGGTCAGTACCCGATGCAACAAAGCTATGCGCATAGGCAAGCAACTCACGCCTATAACCACCCCTCCTCAACAACCACGGGCTAGCGACAACGTTCAAAAGCATCGATATCTTGAACCAAGCCCTACTCAACCTGGAGGCCTCGCTCACCGCGAGGTCCGTGCCGTCCTCGGGAGCCCTAATCACGAATATTAAGTCGGCGATGTACTCCTTGATAGAGGTCATCGACTAATCAGGGCTCTGCTTAAAAGGGGTAGGTAATGGATTTAGGGATGATGAAGCTGAGGAAAAACAATGTTGATTTTAATTTGATTAATCCGTCATGATGGCCCGCTTAGGCTTATATCGTTACAACCTTGAGATGGAGTTAATTGATATGGATATATGTAGTAGCCGCTTATCCATGAGCCGCTGGGTGCGTTGGAGGGTTGCTGAGGTGAGCAGCCGAGATATGCAGTGCTTATTGAGATGGCGTTGCTCGATGATGGGACAAAGCCCACAACCCAAGCCGTGTTCGCCCAAGCGCTCCAGCACAGGGTCTTAACCTCTGCGTTGAACGGTAGGTAGAACCAATAGGCATTACCTGGTGAGTAGTTTTTCAGCCATATAGCCGTAGCCCCACCTGAGAAGCCATTAATAACTGCCCCATTGTTGGGCATGGCATTGGTGCTTGTGACCTCGGTGTAGTCGAAGGTCCATGTTAAGTTGTATGCGTACTCCCCTGCCTCGTTCACGTAGTACGGCGTCTTCGAGACATCTATAATTACACCTCCCCACCAGGAATGGGGCAGGGTGTAGGTGATGGATATGCCGAGTGGGTAGAGAGTAAAGCTGATGCTGAATGACCCTACGGAACTCGCGGGGGTTGGCACATAACTACCGTAAGAATCGGCGACGTATGCATTGTAGAAAGATGGGTAGTTTATCGTGGCTTCATGGCTCTTGTACATATCGAAGCCACCAATTAAATAATGTAGTTGACCAAGCCCCAGATAAAACTCGCCACTATACGTATATCTATATGCAACATCGCCCAGTAGCTCCGCATCTATAAATGCAGGCCTTATTGATGTGAGGGAATTAAGCATTAATATGCATGAGTCGTAGTAGAACGTGTCGCCGTAGTTGTCCTCGACAGCATCGACGCCAAGAGCAGGCGAAATGCCCGCACCCTGGCTTTCTAAGGCATTCATGCCCCATAGAAAGATGAAGTTGCCGCTCGTGTATACGCCACTCGAGCCCTGCCAATTGGAATTCCAGTAGATCGCATAACACGGATCCCAATTTTGGTAGCTTAGGTTTTGGTTCGTTATTGGTAGTTTAATCTCGCCCTTATCCACCTCAATCAACCACAACCAGTTCCTGAATAGGTTCGGCAGTCCCTTGGGGCTGACTGGCCCTACCAGCACGGCTACTCCATACGGCGTCCTTATTGTGGTTACCCCAACCAACGTGTAATTACTATTCACTGGCATCTCAGGCATTGGGACTAGGTAGAAGCGTTCCCCATTGAGTCCGTAAAAAGTGACATTCGCACCCTTCGCCATTGTGTAGGAGAGGAGCAGTTCGGCAACTGGCGCCTCGGACCTACTCACGTTCACTAGGACCAGGTCACCCCTCGCGAACAAGCCCTCCAACAAACCAACAACTGGGCTTGTCAGATTCAGCGTGATGTTTTTACCTATAGTGCCGTAAGCCACGTAGGGCTTAATCACGGACCAATCAACAACGACAATGCTGTTATTAGGCAGACTCGGCAGTTGGCCCAGGCTTACTGGCCTAATCAGTGATTGAGGAACACCAACACCAACGAGTTTCTGCACCAGTGTTTGTGGTCCAACGACGTAAACTGGCACGTTCAGGCTTACGTTTACTGGTAAGCCAATAGGCGTTGGTGTGTTGAGATTGGGCCTCGTCCGTGTGCCTGGCTTATTAACCACATGGGTTAGGGGCAGTACTGAGGCTATTGTTGCGATTAAAACCGCTGCGGCGATTAACGAAACAACCACCGCAAGCCTAGACCCAGACCACATACAAGAACCACTTATCACACGAGACTTTTTAACCTTGGCTGTTCATGAAAAGTGAGTCGAGCGGTGTTGAGGCAGCTAGTGCGTGAGTAGTTCGATTATGTACCTCCTCGTCCTCGTTAGTTTGAGGCTTAGTTCTCTAACCTCCCCGTCGCAGGCTAGCCTTGCCTTGATTTCCATGGGCTCATCCGCGTAGATGATGTAGGTGACCCTATGCCTAGGGTTTAGTTTATCTGTTGCATCGATCACCCTAACGGACTTGACGACCTTGACCTTGCCCCTCAGCTCGCTGGGTATCTCCAGGTAGTAATCAACGCACTCTATGTTCACTACAGAGGCATAGACTTCGCTATCGAGCTTCCTGTAGTTTCGGTAGAGGATCACCGCGGCGATGTGCGTGCAAATCTCGCTTTTTCTGCGGAGACCCCAACTGCTCTCGAAGCACGAGCAATAATACCTACCGTCTCTGAGCCTAACAACGTAGGTTGGGTACTTGTCACCAAGCTCAGGCAAGCCCCTAACAACCCAGGTATTCTCGTTGAACTCCCTAACCGTGCCCCTCATGAATCGGATAAGCGCCCTCCTAACCCATGACCTGCTCTTGCTTGGGAAGCCCTCCCTAAGCCTCTCAATAGCCAAGTCAATGAGCTCCCTACTCATTACCTCACTCAATGAAACATTGTTTGAATATAAGGGTTGGATTAAGTTTGGGTGGGGATGGGAGGGAAAAGGAAAAATGGTTTTGATTTTTGGTTTTGATTAAACGTGCTGGTTTACGATATTGGTGCTACGTTTGTGCCGCTTGTTGTTACCACCTCGACCTGCGTTGGTGAGCCGCTTAGGCTACTGCAGGTTATCGAGAGCGTATCCCCTGGGTTGAGGGTTATCGATAACCCACTGGCCGGCAGTGAGGTTATTCCACTGTACGTGTTCCCATTTAGGTATGCGGTGCAACTCGATGCGCTTGAGCCACTGGGCACCAGGTTTATCGCCTCAACCGTAATGGCACTAACACCCATAGCCTTCACGTTCACAACAAGCACCCCACCCAACTCCTCCGCAGTCACAGTCAGCGTATTGGATGCTCCTAATGACGGCATTGCGCCGTGGAACACGTAGAAGATCAGGAACAAGCCCAGTGCTATGCCAACAACAGCCACTATGGCCCACAGAATATTGAACTCACCACTCCTCGCCAAACTCCTTTTGACGTTGGTTTGCTTAGCCTTTATTGACTTTATCCTCCCAACAAACCTTGTTAGTGGTTTGCTTGTCATCGGGAGGAAATTAGGTGGTTTTTAAGGGGTTGGTTTGTCTTGATTGGTTATGGTGTTGTGCTTAGGGCGTGCTTGATTAGGAGGCTGAAGACGCTTGCTGTTTCTCTGAGCATTGCCTCGAGTATCTCTAGGGCGTATGTGCCGGCGTTCTGTGTGAGGGTTACGTTCCCGCTGGCAAGTCCCATGATAAATAGCCCTATGTATATCCCGAGGAATATGAATAACGCCCCAAGGATCGGCCTCTTTGCGTGGGTGATGGCCTCCGAAAGGGCGGTTGATCGACCAAACGATGTCGGGTGGATTAGGTACTCTATGGTGTAGGCGAGCATTATTATGAACGGCGTTATGAACGCGATACCACCAACAAACAATATGGCATCAAACACCGGAACCCCCACTTGCTCAATGATTTGATTGACCGCACTGCTTATAGTCACATTCCCAGCCTGGAGCAGTATGTGGATTGCAGTCATCGATTTAGTGAAGCACTTATTTAAAAGGGGCTTAGATTGGTAGGACGTCCACGATGGTTTCGTCGAGCACTCGGTAAATCCCGTAACTGGCAGCCAACGCGAAGGCTAGGATTACGTCTACGGTGACGTCGTAGGTCTGCATAACCAAGCCGGCTGGGTAGCCTTGGTTCCAGAATGTGTTGAGGAAGTTCGTAACATCGCTCAGTGATAGCTTTACTAGGAACGCCTTCGACAAGTAATCCACCACAGGCCCTAGGTAAAGGATTGTGTATGCCGTCAATAGTGGTGCAACGAGTAGTGCGATTAGGCTTAGTGCTATTATGAACGTCCCAATACTCCTAGTCTGCCTAATCAACAGCAAGCCGGTGGCTATGCCCATGAAAGCCCATGCGTACTCAGCAATGAGGCTCAACGCATAGATGAAGCCCAGGTTGATTATCGTATACGTTATCATGGTTTGGAGGTACCAAGTGCTCTGCTGCAAATACCAACCGAGTGGTGAGGTGATTGGGACAATGCTTAGTCCGATTGTGGTTCCCCAGAAGTGCCCGTAGGCTGCAGTAACGTTGCTGAAGTAGTAATGAGCCATGTCGGCACTCCAACCCAGCAATTGCTGCGGGTTACTTGCATCAGGCATTACGCCAGCCAGTGTTTGGTTGCCCACGGTTATTGACGAGGCGATTGTGTAGACGGCTTTGACGAAGAAGTTCGAAGCAACCAATGCGGACAACACCCCGAACATCACGGCACCAACCAAGACATCAAGCATCAAATCCAAACCCTCACGCCTAACCTCAGGGGTAGGACCATGAGAGTACTTCACGGCACCATAGACAAGGACGGGTATCGCGAATACCCCAAAGCCTAAGTAGGGGAGTAGTGATTGGAGTATTTCGCTGACCATCGACCTGGTTGGTTCTTGCTTTTTAAGGGGCTTGGTCTGCTAGGTTTCCAAGCTTGTCGCATATTCCCTCCAGGCTTGCCCCCTCATCATGCATCCTCAAACTTGCCAGGGCTGTCCTCAGGCGGGTGCATAGTTCGTAGGCGAGCTCTGCATCGCTCCTCGCCATCAACAAGCCCCTAACCTCCTCAAGCCTCTCGGGGCTATTGATCAACAAGCCCCAGACCCAGTCGCACTTCCTGCCACACTTGACCAACACCACTTTCGCAACATCGAGGAGCTCGGCGAGCTCATCAAGCCTATCTCTCTTGCCCAACTCCTCAAGGACCTCGCCCAGGGCCTTGAGGATGCCTGGGTACCTCATGAGAATCATCACCAACTTGGCAAGCCTTACGGAAGTGTCGCGCAAGGACCTACCATCCCCAAGCCTAGCCCTCAACCCAGCCTCGAAAACCCTAGCCAGCGAATTCTCAGAACCCTCCCAAGCCTTCCTCACAAGCTCCGCATCCCCACCCCTCTCGGCATCGCCCAAAGCCCTCATAGCATTTACGAAATCCTCAGAGGCCTCCCTAGCCTCCCTCCTCACGTCATTAACCCCCTCAACGACCCGGCCATCAGCCGACTCACCATCAAGCCCCAGTTGGCTCACGAAATCCTCGATATCTGCCTTAAGCAATAATTCCCTAACCCTCGCCCTATCCTCCTTACCCATGCCCCTAACCTTAGCCCTTAGCTCCTCAAGTTGATCCAATGTTAACTTTCCAAGTTTTGCGGATGAATCATAAATATCATCACCGCTTATGTCGAGCACACCCAATATATCCTTTATGACCATTGCCTTGGAGCCGCTAATAACGTGAGGCCCGTTTTCCACGGGCTCGGCCTGGGCATTAGATCTGCTCTCCGCCCCAGCCTTATTCCCAGCTACCCTGAGCTTCTCAAGAACGCTCCTGGGTTTATCCATCGGCTTAAGCTCCTCCTTAATGGCTCCATCACCCTCCACTATGCCTGCCTCCTTGAGCCTAGCTCTGAGCATACTCGTAACATCCTCCGCTAACCCCTTCTCGAAGAATATCGACCACAGCATCCTATAAATTGTTGGTTTGGAGTGCCCTAGGAGCTTCCCGAGATCCTCAACGAGCTTCGGTGGTGGGTCCTCCTTTGGGTCCTTCAGCTCCAACCAATCGGAGAACCTCCTGGCGAGTTCGGCGTTTACCCTTGGCAGCTCCAGTATGTAGCTAATCACTGTTTCGATGACGTACATCGCCTTCTCACTATCATGCGCTGCACAGAACTCCTCACTCAGGTTCTTCAACACTGCTCTGTGCTCGTTATTGCCCAAATCGAAGTATCCATCCCTAACCAACTTAACATCAACAAACACCCTATCCGCCAACCCAGGCCCATCATTAACCAGCCTAGTGAGCGCCTTACAGACGCAGTCCGGGTATAGGCAGACTATCTTGTGATCAGAAGCCTCGACGGCGTATATCGTGAACGGAACCTCACCACCGGCACCACCATACCTGGCCAGCGCATCCTCGACCAATGCCCTAACGAAGATGAGCGAGTCATTAACGTTCTTACAGGCACAGCGCGAACCCTCAGGAAAGGCAAGCCTCCTAACAAGTTCGGAGGCGCTAACTAGGAAGCTGGGCAACCTATTGCCCCCAGCACTCCCAACCTCTATGGCGAGCTGATCCATAGGGGCGTCACCCATAGGTGGCATGCCTTAAAAGGCGGGTAATTCGAAGAACAATGTTCCACAGATAAGCCACGTACGTAAAGCCCCCGAAAGAAAACATTGTATTCATAGTTAAACGCGTAAAACATGAACGGTACAACCTCTCTGGTTGTACCGTGAGGCTATCTTCATCAGATAAAGTTCTGCTTTTATGCGGCATATTACCTATTTTTATTCAGCAATTACTGGAATACTTTCCTAACCTCTTCCACGAGCTTCACAACATCCACCCTCCTCAGTACCTGTTCCTTCCCACTATTCCTCAATACCGCTGCGACTGCTCCCTCGTTTAGTGGCAGGCCCAGCCACATGGTCACCGCCATGGCTGAAGCGAGCAATGCAACTGTTGGTAGGTACCTGCGCCTAGCAACCCTCGTGTACCTATCAATCACGCTGTAAATAACCCTAAAGATCTTAGCAGCTAACTCCACAAGGCCATCCTCGAGGTCGGGCGTGAACTCCCTCAACGCCCTCCTAATCAGTGGCTTATAGGTGCCGGTGGTCGTGAATGCCATCCTCAGGGCGCTTGCTATTGCCATGTTGTAGTTGCCTCCCTCCTCATTGGACCTACCGCTCGTTATTGAGTCTAGGACCTCAATGACCGTATCGACCTTGGGCAGCCCATCCCCATACCTCAACGCCCTGTAGTGCCTTACGAATGCCCCAGCCAAGGCCCTCGCCTCCTCCTCGCTGAAGTACCCAGTCTCGATTAGCGCCCTCGCCAGCCTCTCGGCGTAATTGGTCATATCCCTGGCGCCTTTCTGGCTGTTTGTTTTTGAGGCAATCCACTGCCTTAACTCTGTAATACCCCGTATCTTCACGCCCATTACCCCAGCCCAACGCCTCCTACTCAATAACTCCGCCCTCACATACGTGCTTGGTCTACCCGTGATGTACTCGTAAATTGCCTCGCCCCCAAACTCGTAACCGCACCTCGGGCAAACGAGCCTCCACTCTTTGACAATTAGGCACGATCCGCAGTGTGGGCATCTACCATTGCCGCAATTAGCCATTACGGTTTAAAAAGCCCGGCATCAAAATAAATACTTTTCTAAACATTAATAGTTAAAGAGGAGAAGTTACTAATTTAATTGGGGTGTTCAGTGAAAGTTTCACACAAGTATTTATTTCCAAGCAAGCCCCAGGTGTGCCGGCTTCACCTGCAGGTGGTTTCTATTCACCTGTGGGGCGAAAGTTTCGTTTCACTTGTCAATGGCTTGTATATAATGCCTTTTAAGCCCTGGCTCGAGTGAGTGATTAATATGGTTGACCTAGCATACGACTGGGAGTTGATGTCGTGGGGAATGAGGGCTGTGGTGATAATACTCGCCATAGCCTTGGCGATAATCCTAGTAAGCCCGCACGTTGCGGTGCTAAAGCCGATAGCCCAGAGGCTGGGCTTAGTATCGACTGCGACACAGACAATCTATGTGCCTGTGAACCACACGGTCTATGTGAACAGGACGATCTACGTGAATCAAACGGTGGTTAAGTACATCAACCAGACAGTGCCTGTCTACATAAACAGGACGGTTTACGTGCCTGTTGGCTCCAACATGTCCTACTTCGAGTCCTACGCCGGTTACTGCAGCGGTAGACTAGTCATACTGCCCAACGACACCGCATGGATCGTGTGGTTCTGGCTTGCGCCAAAGACATACTTCGAGTCGAGCCAGTTCCTGTACTGGTGGTACTTCAAGCATGCACCGCCGGTTTACTACAACTCGACGACACACTACGCCCAGTTCATGGTTACCATCAACACCTACTTCGTAAGCCCACAGGGGCTGAGCCTATTCGGTTGGGATGGCACTTGCTTTGTTGATAATGTGACGATAAATAACCAGTACTACGTACTGGCTTGCGGCGATACTTTTGGCACAGGCCCATTCATGTTTAACCCGATGGAGTCTGGCGGCATGGGGATTGTTTGGAACGGCACAGTGGCATACGAGGTGATACCATTCAACCTGCCGAGGGCGTTCATTACTAACGACTTCACCAACCTAACAGTGGGTGCCTACGGCAACTACTACACCTACATGCCAATACCGGTTAGGAACACGACCTACACGGGGATAATGTTCATGGCCTATATCCCAACATTCCTACCAAACGTAAACTTCATAATCACGCCAGGCCCGATCTGCGACCTGACAGTCACGTTTGCCACAAACGCCACAGCCGTCCTGTGGCTGCCCGTGACAACAAACCAAACATTAATCAACTACTGGGTGTATGCTGAAGACCTAACGTTTGGGTACCCACTCGGGTACTATAGTCCGCACATAATCACAATGGGTTACTGGGTCTGGGACTACCCATCATAAACCAGACCAACTAAGCGTCAAAATATTAAAAACGATATTTTAATTTTAATTTTTAGGTATGGATAAGGTCGAGATTATTTAACCTGGTCCCCTGCCGCCGCCACCGCCGCCTGTTGATTGGCAGGTGAATTGTACTTGGAATGATTCTGACCCGCTTGCCTGTGGTGGGTTTATCGAGCCTCCTGATGGGCTCACGCCCTCATAATTGACTGTTTGCCCCGTTCCGCACACGGTTGCCCACTGATACCCCGATGAGTGTGAGCCGCTTAACTCCGCATTTACTGTGCCTTGTGCGTATATATTCTCGCCCTGACCGTACGCATTCACGCTCCAGCTAACTGCTGGGTCTCCTGGGCACCAGTCCCAAAGCACTTCGCCCGCCCCGCTTGAGCTCAGTGTTACGTTTACGGAGTAACTCACGCACCCTATGAATTGGTACTCGGCGTGACCGAGTACCTGCACGTTAACGGAGGAGGTCAGGTTTGATGGGCAGCTGGGTATCCAGCCGTTGCCGAAATCGTTAGCGTATATTATCGCATCTGCGTAGCCATTTGGGTTTGAGCCGATGACCCACTTCTCAAACTCGTACCTATCGCCCTGGGAGTCCGTGGCGTACTTGGGGGCAGAGCCGCTGAGACCGCCGCTTTGCCCGGGGTTCAGGCCGCTGGGTCCCGTGAATTGTAAGTTGGCATTGAGCCCGGGCGGGACTGTTGCAGCGCTGTAGCTGAAGTAGCACATCGGTGGTGGGGGTGGGGTTGGTTGTCCTTGGCATGTTATTGTTATTGTCTCTGTGTATGTGTTGCCCGGGCTTATGGTGAAGGATTGGCTTGGTGAGTAGGATACGGTGCAGGTGTTGGGTGCTGAGGCTTGGTAGCTCACTTCACCGCTTGCGCCGTAGGGTGCATCCCACGTGTAGGATTGGGAGCCGCTGCCTTGGTATGTTTGTTCGAGCTGGCTGTTGAAGTAGAGGTTCACAGTCCAGGAAACACTACTCGGTGCGTCAATGACCGTGTCCACAACCGCAGAACCACCATTGTTACCACCTGGTGGCGACGGTGATGGAGGTGGAGGCGGTGGTGGGGGTGGTTGTTGCTGTTGTTGGCACGTGACTGTGAATGGCACGGTTGTTGGTGTGCCGTTGTAGTTGACCTGCGTTAATTGCGGGCTTATTTGGCATTGGTAGCCGCTTGGGCTTTGGGTTATTGTTGATTGGAAGTCTATGGTTATTGGGTAGTAGGGTGGTAGGATGCACCATTGATAACTAGTTGATTCACTGACCGAGTAAGTACTACCCGTCATTGTCCATGTTACTTGCCAGCCTGCGCTGTATGGGTCGCTGACAGACGCCAACACTGGGCAGTTCGAGATGCCGAATGCGGCTTGGCTGGGTTGGCTGAACGTTACTGTCACCCAGCCGTGCACTGGTGCCACAACGCACACGCTTGGGTCCAGCGTCGAGCATATTCTGACCGCGACCGGCAGTTGGTTGACCATCCCGCACCACCACTGGTTGTGCACCAGCTTCGTGTTGGCGACGGAGCACCAGTTGAGGTTTGGGTTGGTGGCTTGGTTCGGCGTCAGTACTGTGCCTCCCTTTAGGTAGATTTGCTTTACGTAGAATGGTTCGTTGCCTGTGTTTACGATGGCTAGGAAGTACTCGCCCTTCCAGGGCAAAACCTCGGCAATTGGCCATAGGTAGTTCTCGAGAGTGACGTGGTTTGCGTATATCCAGTAACCATACAACCCAACGCCTATTATTACACTAAGCACTACCATGGCTATTATGAAGCCTATTGTTGATGTTGTTATCTCCTCAATTACCCAGCTCATCGATTGTTGGTTAATTTGTTTTTAAGGCTCAATCACGGTTGGTAGCTCGGCGTGTCCGATGGGCATGCGTAGGTCGCGTTTGTAGAGTTATCGCCATAGGCAATGCAGTACCCGATGACCTCAGGCGTGCTGTTAACCTCAGCACCAACGCCGTTCTGGGCATATGCGTACGTGGAGTTGGTGAATTTCAGGTTGTACAGCCCCATCGAGCCCGACCAGTAGTTCTTGTCGAAGGTTGATTTAATCATCGGCCAGGAGACCGCTATTGCCGCGATTATGGCTATTATGGCTAAAGCCATTATTACGGCTGTGAATACTGAGGATTGCCCTCTGCTCCCCATCCTAGCCTTTGTAGTCATCGCTTGTTAATTCCTGGCTTTTTAAGGGGATAGCCTGGCGTTGATTACGTACCTTACCAAGCCCCTATACCCAGCCAGCCTTACCACATCCACCTCGTAGTGGTCTAGGTACTTTAGTGTGGTTACCTTTAGGAACCTCCTTACCTTGTTCACGCCTAGGTAAACCGAGTAGACCATGTTCCCCCAAGCTCGGCTGGCTCAACCTCGACCTCATTGGCGCAGTCCTTGTCCTCGTTCCTATCGCAGAGCACAGGCAGCATCAGTGGCTTACCGCCCCATGGCTCTGTGTCGAGCCTCACTGCGTAGAGCTTCTGTATGACCTTCCTGCCGAGCTTTAGCTCATCAATCCTCCTCCTGATTGTGTCCATGTCGGTGCTCAGTGCTGCGGCTAGGTAGACGACCTCATGCGTTGAGAACACCCTAGCCCTAGGCACCATGAAGCACCTAACCCTAGCCCCATTGACCTCCTCATCGATTGCTTGGGTGCTGACTAGGTACTCCGGGGTTTTCGATTGTGGAATTAATGAGTTGATTAACGTGTCTAGGTCGATTACCCACTGGGTAATCATCGGGTAATGCCCAGTGGATTTTAAGGCAAGCCATCAAAAGCAGTTCCACGGAAATCGTGAACAAACTATTAGAACTGCTTGTCTTATTTACTCGACCCTAGAGGCTAAACAACGTTTAGCCACTCCCCTCACCGCCCTGGCTTTCCTCCGTGACTTCCTCCTCACCGATTGCGTTTAGGAGAGCTAGCCCCTTGCTTGAGAGCCTAACCGTGAGGTCCATTGGGTTGTAGACCAAGTAGCCCATGGTTACCGCCTTGATGACCGCTTCCGAACCAACCAAGTCACTGAGTGCTTTCAGTGTTGACACGCCACCAAGCTCAATACCCAGCGTCTTGACCACATTGACCACCTCTTCATTGATTCTTGGCTCAATTACCGAGGGCTCAGCCCTTAGGCTTGTTGGTTGGATTGTGGGCGTCCTATAGCTCTCGCCAACGACCTCGATTTTGTTGCTGAAGTCAGTCGAGCCTGTCAGCACGTCAATCCTTGGAAGCCTGGTGTACCTCCTCACAACCTCATCGAAGGCGTAGAGCCTATTGTAGTCCAGTACGGAGGAGTGGATTGTCAACCTAAGCCCAAGGGCTTTTGCCTGTGTGAGGACGTCAGTCAGTAGTGGCCACAAATCGCTGTAGAGCTCTGTCTCGAAGCCTGTGTTGAATGCCAGGGCTAACCCAATAATTGAGCTTAAAGGCTCAATGATTGGCACAGGCACTGTGGCAATGGCTTTGTCGGGTAGTGCATCATCTACGAAGTTGATGAAGCCGCTAAACCAACTACACTGCACGCAGTACTCAAAGACATCACTCAACCTCTTGGCACTCGAGGCATCGAACTGGATGCCTAATACATTAAATAATTTATTAATAACAAGTATCGTCAATGGCTTGAGTTCCATGTCAGGCACGCCACCGAGCTTAATTGCATTGTCGTAATCCTTAAACGTGATGGCTGGTGGACCATTAATACCCCTGTAGTCCAGCCTACCAATGACTAGCCTAATCATCGGTAATTTGGGCTTAGCCTTTAAAGGGTTGTTGCGATAAGCGTGAACGCAAAACTTATAAGCGACATAATTGATGCTGTAAACGCCACCCAAGCGGCCAATCCACTCCACACCCACGGGGCAACCCCGCCCCCTTTGTGGGGCGGGGATCCTTGTCGTTAAGTCGATTCCTCATTGTTTATTACGAGTTTCCTCGGTTTTTCGTAGTATACTCGGTATACATTGTTCATGATTAACGCCATCACCATTGTATACATTGGTTTACAATGAGGTCTTCGGTGTCTTCGGTTTACAATGCCTTTTAAAGCCGAATTCTTGCTAGCGTGGGTCGCAGGTTGGTTAGCGTCAGCGAGGATGTCTATAGGAGGCTCTCCAGATTGGCTGTTGAGAGGAACAAGACAATCAACGACCTAATCGAGGAGCTGCTCGATAATTACGAGGGTAGGGTTGGCGTTAGTTCAATAGTCGAGGAGCTGGGCGAGGTAAAGGCAATGCTTAGGGACTGCCTCGATAGGCTTGGTGTTAGGCAATCGGTCGAGAATAAGCCCGTTGAGGCTGAGCCTAACCAAGCAGAGGCTGTACCCATTGAGTCTAAGGGTGAGGTTGGTGGTGACTCTGTGTTTGGGGATAATCCGTGGATCCAGGTACTTAGGGTTAAGTACTCACAAGGTTCTTGATGCCGCCGCTAGGTTTGCTTCACTAGCCTACCCAGTGCCCTCAACGCATTGAGTTGCTTGGTTAATTCATCGAGCCTGCCTACATCGCGGGCTAGCTCCTCCCTCTCCTTAACCACCTCCCTAAGGTCGTCAACGGCTCTCCAGAGGTGGTTGATTGCGTTGTTTAAGTCTCCGCCCTCCAGCTCCTTCTTTGCCAGCTCGAGCATGCTCCTCGCCGACAAGGCACTCAACCTAGTGCTTGTTAACGAGCCACCCCCCAACTCGTTGAGTAAGTAGTTAACCTCATTGGTTAACGCGTCGATTACCTCGCCCATAACCGGCTCGATTAACCTATCGAGCATTGGCAGGTGGTTCCTAAGCAGCTCCATCGCTTCCCTAATCTCATCAACACTCACACGCTCACCAGCTCTCCTCCCCTCCCTATCGACCAAGCCCATTATCTTCAAGCCATCCTTTTTCAAGAAGGATTCGAATGAGTCCCTCGGGTCCCTTGCCGTGTCTACAAAGTCCCTAAGCTTCTTCGGTAGCTTCTCGTAGATTCCCTCCCACTCCTCCCTCGGCAGAGCCAGTCTGAGTGCCTCTACGGCGTTTGCCCAGGTAATCAATGCCCTGAGCAACCCCTCGTGCTCGCTCTTCAACCTGTTGAGCTCCTCCTTGAGCTTGGCTTTCGTGGCATCATCCCTCGCCTCCTTGAGCTCCGCCTTTACCCTGCTTATTCCTTCATCCAACCTCTCGAGTTCGTCGAGCAAGCCCTCCCAATTCAACCTGACTGGGTCTATGCCCAAGCCATATAGGGCTGACAACACGAGTGCCCCTGGTACCCAGCCTGTGTATATTGAGTTGTGGAGGATGGCGTCTCCAGGCTTATCCGTCAGCCAGTTATAGAACCTATCCGCGTAGTGGTGAACTACCCACAATGTGGTTGTTTTTGACAACCCCTCATCATTGAGTACCTCCTTGGGTAACTGCCAGTCAAGTCTCAACTCCCTACTGAATGGTTCCTTAACAATTATCCTATCACCAACCTCCTCGTAATTACCAAACAACCCTGGCCTGGTAATCCTATCCTTGGACATTGGGAATTCAGAGGCTATGGCTTTCCTGGCGAATTCTTCTAACTCCCTGAGCTTACCCTCTAATTCACTGAGTCTCTTGTCAATCCCCAACTCCCTAGTGAATTCCCTCACCACCTCATCAACGTGGTACTTAACGGCGATGAAGTACCTAGCCGCCTCAACCTCCTCACTAACCCTCCTTTGGATTATTGGCTTGAGCCTATTGATGAGCTCATTTGCTGCATCCCTATCAATCATGCCCTTTGCGTTAAACACCTCCCTAACCACCCTCTCACTCTCCGGGCCTAGGAAGTCGATGAATCCCTGGATGATTAGGTGGTTGAGGCTGATAAAAACACCCTTACTAGTTGCCTCCACGAAATCCCTAACAGGCTTCAGCCTATTCGTGACTTCGCTCACGAATTCATTCTTCAGTGTTTCCCTCGCTATGTTTGCCCTGACAATGGCTGTTACCCTATCAACGGCTCTACCCAATGCCTCCTCGGCAATTCCACTGTACCCACTGAATGATTTGAGTGACTCGAGTATGTGGTTTAGCCTGGCATCGTTGAAGTGAACAATTGTTTTATCACCGATGTGTTTGATTGTGAAGTTGCCCTTAGCCAGTGCACTCCTAACCTCATTTACGTTCTCCCCAACCAGGAGGATTTGCGTCTTAATCGGTCTTATGTACCTCAGCCCCAATTCCTTAGCCAGTACTAGGGCTGATGCCTTACCCCTCTCCCCAACCTCGTGGAGCCTCCTAATGGCTCTACCGAATTCCGTGTTCTCGTATTTCATGAATACCTCGGTCCAATCTGGCTTTACATACCTGGTTAGTACTGGGGCTACCCTCCTCAACCAGCTCTCCCTCTCGGTGAGTATTGCCTGGTGCAGTGGCTTGTATATGACTAAATCCCCGACCTTTGTCGTTTCGAGGTGGTGTGCCTCGATTGGTTTGTTTAGCCTAGACAACTCACTCCTCGTGTACTGGAACAACAAACCCCTCTCTGCCAATGACCTAATCCTACCGTAATCCCTAACAAACCTAGTGCTCGATGCCAGGAACCTATGTAGCTGGGCTTTTCGCTTAAGGTCCATTGACTCATGCTCCTGGGCTCTCCTTCGGTGGTACTGCTCGAGCTCTGTTAATCCCCCGTACCACGGGCTAAGCACCACCTTGGCAACCCTCACCGCACCCGGCGTTTCCGCGAATTCTCTAATGAGGCGTGTGGTGAGCCTGTGGCTAAGCCCACCAACAACAGTCCTCCTAAACTCGCCAACAGCCTTAGCCGGTGTACTCAATGCCTTGGCGAACATCGGGTGCCTAACGGCTAGCCTCTGGTTCATGTTCTGTAGCCTTGAGCTTACTGCCTTCGTGATTTTCCTGACAGCCCTCTGCATTAGTCTCGAGATAGCCCTTATTTGCAAATACAGGACCAGGCTTAGTTCCATTATTACGCCCTGCATTATTGTGTAGACTGGGCTTAGGATTGTTGGTAAGCCGAAGAACCAGGCTGCTCCGTCGAGCAAACCATAGATTATTGCCAACTCGCCCAACCACTGGGCAATTGGTACTCCGAGGAAGCCGAGGAATTGCTTAACATCAACATCCCACCAGTTGATTAGGAGTGGTGCATCGCCAACTATTGTTGTGTTGATTATCCAAACATCGCTTGGGCTTATGAGGTAGGGCACACTCCCAAACCAGGGGTTGCTCCCTACCCCGTAAATCGTTACTGTCAATGGGACACTTACTGTGTAGTTGTTCGAGTTAGTACAGTAAATACTTAGTTCCCTCTGGTGGTACCCGTTCGGCGTTGGGTTTGGCAATGCATAGGTTAGTACTGTAACGTTTGGGTAGATGAGCTCCCTAGAGACCTCGCTCTCGTTAATCAACTTATTCATGAAGGTCTCTATTGCGTTGAATTGACTCGTTAAGTCGACGGGTTTATACATGCTCGAGTTTGTTAGGCTAAGTGTGCATGACCAATTTCCTCCGCCTAAGCTGGTTGGGTAGTTAATGCTCGACGCCCAAAGCCATAAATCGGCTGTTGAGGTGCCTGGGTAACAGACCCTATGGGGCCCGGTCCTCGTTGTCACGTTGATGCAGTGCATTGGCGGTATGTCGATTGTTGCGTTTATGGTTACGGTGTCGTTCCCATCATTATACGTGTAACTACTCGGTGGTTTGACCCACTCCCAAGCACCGCTATATGCCGTGGTGCCGTTGATTGTTTCCCTAATCAAGTTGAGGCATGGTCCTTCGATTGTTATTTCCTCGGCGAATGTCTCATTATTATCGAAGAGCTGTGGGTTGCACTGCTCAAGGACTGGTCCTTGGGTTAGGTTCCTGTTGGGTGGCCATATCAATAAATTGCATTGGTAGTTTGGATTCACGCTTAGCCAGAGCAGAGTGGCGTTGTTGATGCTTGGCACTGCGAATTGGTCTATGACCCCGACCGATGGGGTGAAGCCAATGAACCAGGAGACCGGTTGGTACACGTAGTGACAGCCCCTCGGTCCGCAAATCATTGTCTCATTGATTAGTTGACCGGTGACGAGGTATGGGTAGTTGCTTTGTAGCAGTAGGAATCCCCTTACTGTCATGTTTTGTGGTAAATCATTTTCAATCACACTTAGCGTGTTATTTATTGAGTTTATTAACTGGGCTTCTTGGTTTAGCCCAAGCGTTGAGGCTGCCAGGGCTGTGAAGAACATTATGGCTAGGGTTAGGAGCAGTATTGCGGTGCCCATGGGCCTAGTCCTTTCTGGAATGATGAGTGCCAGGGCTATGCCTAGGATCGTTGGTGCAATTGCCCACGAGAACCAAGCGAGCCATGCTATTGTGTGGAAGATGGCCAATAAGACTTGGGCTGCGTGGTTTATCGACTCGACAATCGCGTCTACTGGGTCCAGCGTCCAGCCGAGGTTCATGAGTACATCCACGAGTTGTTGTATTGGGTATGAGCCACCGAGGGTGCCTATCAACTCGAGAGTGTTCAAAGCCACCATTGCGGAGGCGTCAAAGAGCATCACCTTCGACGAGAGCTGGTAAACAAAGCCCCAGGTGCCTTCGGCGCCCTCGGCATACCTCTGCAACAACTGGTATGTTGTCACGTAACCGAAGCCTGGCGCTAGGTGGCTTAGGACCCATGGCAGTGCGAACGCGAAGATTACTGCCGCTCCCGCAAAGACCAACCTACGGATTTCTAATCCGCCCTTGATTATGCCGTAGATGATTACCAACAAAGCCTCTATTACTACGAAGGTTTGGATTAGCCCTGGGTTTATTTGAATCATCAGATCACCCTGAAGCCCAGTGCCGATAGGGCGTCGTTTATGTACCTACCGGCTATGCAACCGCCGTAGCTCCAGAACGGCTTTCCCCTACCTAGTTCCTTGATTTCCAGTATGCCTACCTGGACTGGGAGTGTTGATATTGGTACTTGCATGTCCAGTATGTCCTTAACCCTAATCATGTTGTCCATCATGGGCTTCCTGTACAGCTTCAACAGGTTGGGAGCTTTCTCCAGCCTCATGACAACAAGACCAAAACCACTATTGACTAGGTGGTCAACCATCTCCACAGCCTCATTCGGCGGCCAGAGGAAGAGGCGATCCCAACAATACTCCCTATGAACCTTGGCCTTGATTAGGATGTCGCTTTGGTTCGGTGTTATTGTAATTTCCCTCTTCAGCGTTATTGGGTGCT
>Ga0326758_100063_pt1 | contig 45283 bp, 41 predicted proteins | sample GCRJH_S_FD_207221 | JGI IMG/M metagenome (GOLD analysis project Ga0326758, IMG submission 207221) | Hot spring sediment microbial communities from Geyser Creek Basin, Yellowstone National Park, WY, United States - GCR.JH_S | ecosystem: Environmental > Aquatic > Thermal springs > Near-boiling... | reverse complement strand
GTACTACTTAACTAAAGTCGGTCTTCTTCGTGTTGATGGTATTGGGGTTGTTTGCGGAGATGGTTCTAGGGGCTTAATTCCGGTGGGGGTTTATGGGGTTTTGGTTAATGATTATTATGATGGCTACATCACGAATTACGACTGCAGGGAAGGCATTGCCACCTATGTGAATAATGTGCATTTACCAATTGAGAAGATTAGGGAGAGTAATGGTTTTGTGAGGCTTGCTGTTGAGAGTGGTTGGGCTTATGACGTGGCAGGTAAATATTGGTTTAAGGATGGCATGAAATTTAGGCATATGCATTGGCCCATTCTTGAGGTTTTTGATTTTGGTAATTATGAGGGAATTGATGTCAATGGTAAGGTGGTGATTGATGTTGGAGCTTTCGTTGGGGACACAGCCATGTACTTTATCCTTAGAGGCGCAAGGAGAGTCATTGCTGTTGAACCACACCCCGGCGCCTACGCAGAAATGCTCGATAACGTTAAATTAAATAACCTTGAGAGAGTGATTGTCCCGGTCAATGCTGGCTTGGCTAGCAAGCCAGGCAAGATATGTATTGAGGATGTCAGTGTTGAAGCTACCAGCGCCACATACCATGGATCTGGCAATTGTATCAATGCCGTCCCAGCGGTAACACTCAGTGAATTAATCAGTAGATTTAATATTGATGTTGGTAATGCCGTGCTTAAGATGGATTGCGAGGGCTGTGAATTCGACATAATACTAAATGATTACGACCACGTTAGGTTATTTAGGGAGTTGATCTTCGAGTACCATCCAAGGTTTGTCAATAAGTCATTGGATGATTTGCTGAATGTGCTGGGCAGGGACTACAAATGCGATATACGTGGTAATGAAGACCTCGGAATTATGCACTGCATTAGGAAATGAACTGATGCGTTCATCATATTTCTGGCTGCTTTAGTGCTCCATGATTTACCCTGCCTAGTCTCTTGATTCGTAGGACTAAAATAGTGCCTAAAATTGAAAAACACCCAATACCCAAACCACGCAAGCCAAACCCACACCCCAAATCCCCTAGGGTATAAACACCAACACCGAAGCAACAGCACAAATAGGATTACTAGGACTAGAAACGTTGGTGTTTGTTTCGACCTGATGGGTGGTATGTGATGGGGGACCAAACGGCTCACAAGTCGTTCAGCGTTTGCCTCGATCATTATTGACAAATGTAAGTGCGTGTATATGTTGTGTGAAAACGATGTGAGGCACGCGGACACAACCTCGTGAAAACACGAACGTGCCTCACGAGACGCAACAACACAACAGAGGTGGGCTCTAGTAGAGGGAGTGTTTATAATTAAGAGTGCTGGTTAATTTATCATGATTTATAATGATAAATGCCTTTAATATATCATATGTAGAAAGAGGAATTGAAAATACCCTCTCTACTCTTAGTCTACTAATGCTCTCCTGTTGTGTTGTTGCGTCTACGGTTTCACGATACGTGGATCCCACGTGGGGGCATGGGACACAACACCCTGTTGTGTCTCACGGTTCACGGTTTTTGAAAAACAGGAGTGTGGGGTGTCTTATTGATTGTTTTAATCAATTACCAGCGCTGGGTTACCCCTGTCTTTGTTGTTCCTGCCCGCCTTGCTCTTGTCCTTGTTCGTCCTCCTCGGGAGTTGTTGGTAGTAGTTGCCGAGCGAGCTCTACTAGGCTTATTGAATATCCGGGTCATTTCCTACCGCTGTTGTCAGGGTAGTTTGAGTTGATGGTGTTGAATAATGTCCTCGGTGTCCACTTGACGACACCGTCCTGTGATTTTGCGAAGAGTATGACCCTCGTGAGGCCTCTCTGGTACAGGCCATAGAGCATGTCCAACAACAGGTCAATCCTATCAGCACTCCTCCTATCATCGGGACTGAGTGGGTACCTGCCCGGGTCCCTACCCAGTGCCTTTGCTAACCCCTCCCACTCTTTCAAATCAACTTGCTTCCTGCTGTATGTGATCTTCGCGTCGAAGGCTATGGGGTTGTTCACGAGGGCGGTTATTATACCGTAGGCGTCGGCAACATACCCAAGGTTCTTTGTTACATTTTCCATGTTCTTGATTACCTCCCTCTCGGGCGTCGTCGCTGCCTCGAACTACTCTATCGTTTTCGCGTACTCGTTCTTGGTGTAGATTAAAGCCTCAATAATCGGCGTCACCTCAATACCATACCTTATGAAGAAGTACTTGGTAGCCTTCGCCGAGAGCTCAAGGTAATCGCTGGAGTTTAGGAGGTCACGCCTCACGTCCTCATTGTTCCACAGCTCCCTTAGGCAACCAATCAGGCGGCCGGGGTGGTTGTTGAATGATGGAACCTTAACGTTTGGCTTGAGGCGTTGTGGTTCCCAGGTTATGAAGAGGAGGCGCCTCATCCATGCCGTCCTCCTGGTGTTTCCACTCATGATTTCAGCGATTTTACCGATTTTGAGGTTTGTGATTATGAATGCGTTAGCCACTGTAATGAAGACCTCACGAAAACCCCTGCCAGCCGACGCTGCCTGTACTCCTGTGACCACTGCATCGGTCGTACTCGCGAGGCCGTAGTTCCTGAGGACCTCGAAGGTCTGCTCATCAACGTCGTTAAACACCACGGGAGCCATGCTGCTTGTCAGGAGGTTCCTTACTCGTGGAGTTGTACGACTCGGCTCATTTGAGTAATGGCATTATGATAGTGGGTATCATCAATGGTTCATTCATCATGTTTAACGGTCAAGTGGTAAACCTTGATTGTAAACCATGTATGGTTGCCCCTAGTATCCTAAGTGCAGGTTCAATTCTATTTAAATATGATTCAGGGCTTGTTTTAATACATTCTTAAATCCCAACTCGTACATTAATTTGAGCTCTTTATACGTGCCCTCACTACAATCATTAATTAAGCACTTTAGGTAACCGATTAGGTAATCAGGATCGAATCTCGAGACCGCCCTGTACAATGCCCAAGCCATGGGTAAACCGTGCATAGCATCGATAACGCCCTTGTAAAAACCTTTAAATGGTCTATCAGGTCTTGTATAAGCTACAGCATCGTTAATCTTAGCAATTCTCCAACCAAGTAATGTAATCAAGACTGCGTGGTCTGTGTCCCAGGCAGGCAGTCTCAAAATGCTAAACCTGGTATTGAGCTCACGCCAACACTCACCTCTATATACCCTAGCTGAGCCGGGTAACCCAACGTAATTCCTCGGTAATGGAAATGGGTCAAGGATTATTTCATGACCACTAAATGTCATTATACGTCCTGAAGCCATCCCCAATCTTCCATCCTTATCAAATGCATCAATCAACTTCTTGAAATAATGCCTCTCGAGTACGGTATCCGACTCTATTATGGCTACATAATCAGCCCCATACCTCATGGATTGGTTGGCACATGCGTGGTAAACAATATTTATATTGTACTTACCAAGCTCTGGGTACCTACGAACACCTAATACCAGGTAATTAATGCCCGATTCATTAAGCACCTTCTTCGCAATTTCAGGGGTACCGTCAGAACTACCATTATCGCAAACAATGATTAAGGATGGCTTAATGCTTTGATTAATAATTGAACGTAAACTGTAAGTAATGATCCTAGCCTCGTTAAAGGCGGGCATTAGGACAACGATCTCAGGCATTACTAGCGTAATGTATAATCATTAACTCTTAAATCTTTATTACAATGCCACTTCATCCTCATTCTACCATGAGTCTCTAATTCATTCCTAAGGATTACGCAGATTATTTAAAACCGAAAGCATTGCCTCAGCAACGACAACACCCGAATCAGCCTCGAAAGGCAATAGGCCATAGAACCTTGGTGCTATCTCGGCTTCGTACTTACTATACCTAAACTCATCCTTGCTAAGTATATAACCTATTAACCCGTTGGTATAACTCGCAATCATCGTGTACCTAAACGGCGACCTATCCCTAATCAACAAACCCAACGAACTAGATAACTCGCATGGACATGATACTATAGCCACGTCTCTAGATAATCTTAAACCCGTGATCTCCACAGTAATCTCTGATTGGACATTACCTAATATTTTCCTTGAGAAAAGTTCCTTTGCCCAATCATACATTGCATCAATATATAAGTTATTAGCTCGTATCTTTCGTAACATAGCATAGAATACTAGTTTTGATAACAATGATACCACGCCAATACTCTTAAGTTTAACCTCTATAGTGCGCCTATTGATTTTAATGTCGGAATTAATACTTACGTAATTACCATCCCCATCTAAGGACTTTACTATGGAAATACCTAATTCCTGAGCGCCCTGAAACCCCGAAACCCTTGGGTTCACATCCCCAGCGGCTCCATTTATAAACATGGCCTCAACACCCTTTTTACTGTAATACTCATAGATGTAGTAAGGAAAATCGGCAGACACATAACTATTTTCGGGACCTAGGGTTGTTGGGTGGCATTGAAAGTTGATGAGGACGACTTGTACGTTATCTGCTCTAAATCTAACGGAGATTATCCTATTATCGATTGGTAACCTTGGGTTCACCCTGTTAATGCACATACCCGACACCCACGTCTGGGTTACCGATAGTGCGGCTGGTGATAAATTACCTAGGGCTTCCTTGATAGATTCAACCAATTTTTCCTCTACGAATTTGAGGTAATCCGCACTCACATTACCTGACCGTCTAAGGAATATCGTTGCTGGTGCCGAATGTGTATGCGTTGTCGATATCATGATGTTACCTGGATCTTCAATGAATGAAGATAACCTTTCCTTAACCCTATTAATGAATTCCTGAGGAAGTCCAAGTAGGTCACAGGAAGCTATTATTACCGTTGTTCCATTTTGGGAAAGTGCTAATGATCTACAGTATATTCTATCATGCACACCTCTACTAAGCTTATTTCTACGGCTAACATAGCCAACAAGCTCCATTGGATGCTCCGGCGTTATATCCACCCTAGAGTAACCAACGTATAATCCATCCCTATTCATAACATCGACCAGGGATTATTAATAAGGATATTAAAGCATTAATGAATAGCGTTCATCATGAATGCGATCACAAATAAGTACATCCTATATGTTCTAACCCCCACCAATACTAATGGGTAAATAATTCTATACCTAATCGGGAAGATCCTGTAATACCCCTTAACAAAGCTATGAAGAACAATAACCAATAAAATCAGCCCCAGGTATGCCAAGCTCCATACCCAATTTATTATCGTGAGTACTATGAAGATTATTGGATTCATGAAATAAAACGCATATTCAAGTAATTGCTCAAGGGGGCTTGACTTGAATACCTGCAGCATGCTCCACCAATTCTTACCAATGTATGATTTTGCATAATTAATCATATTATTAAGTGGATTATGCTTCTTCCTGATACGTTTATCGTTATCTTTGGCTTTTCTCAATGTCTTGCCGCCTAGATCCTTCATTACTAATTTACCGTCAACAATGACCTTATACCCACTCCTCCTAATCCTCGATCCCAGTTCCCAATCTTCGTGTATTGTGTATGGAGGACCCATATCCTCTCTATAAAGACCTGCCCTCTCAAATACCTCCCTCTTAAATACGTTAACTACCATTATTGTATTTGCCGTGGATGTAATACCAATATACTTACATTGATGTAACTTCTCTGTTAAAGATGAGCACTCTCCAACGGCAGGAAATGTAACGACACCAACCCTTGGATCTTTTAAGTAATTGAGCGCATCCCTAAGCGTGGTTGGATCGATTACAACATCGTCCGGTGTAACTAATATTATACTGCTATTATTATCATTATTAATACATACGTGAAGACCATAATTCACCTTAACACTTATATTAGGGGATTCAACCTGTAAATACACAATGTTTGTTCCATATTCATTATTTATTGATTCAACGTATTTCCTATCCTCCTCATCCTCAATGTATGAAACAACGTATATCCTAAGCTTATCCCTGGGATAATCAAGCATCACTATTGACTTAAGTACCTCGTAAAGCACGGGCCCTGCAAAATGTGTCGGTACAATAACGCATACTGAGGGCAATTCCTCACCTTGCTCATTCACGGTACTTTCCGTGGTCATTAATACCCCTCAGGTATATGCATTACCTCTACGTGTGAAGTTTTTAAGTTCGTTCAGTAGGTCGTTAATTATTTCTCTGCGGTCACTTATGTCAATGTCTTTACCGTTGTATGAGAACTCCTCGATTTTATTGAGCGTGTAGTTCATGACGAGTTTGTAACCACCCTTATACACAGCCCTCCTCTCACAATCAATGAGACCCCTCTTCGCATTAAGGTCTGGTCTATTGATGTACTTACTGAGCACAATCCTTAAGTCGTGACTTATACCATATGCCTCAGAGAAGGCCGTATCCGTAGTAACTACGTCTTCGTAACTACCCTCAATAACATTAATGATGAGATCCCATATCCTAGTGAGACTTTGATAACCACCCCTTACTCCAATTTTTCTACCGCCGGGAAACTTTACTATCAATGGTACCTCGATTATTTCATTGTGAAGGTAAATGGCATGCCCATAATAACCCCTTTCCTTCAATTCTTGACCATGATCACCAACCACGATTATTAACGAATTATCGTAATACCCCCTGGTCTTGAGATAGGCTATTACTCGCCATAAGTACCTATTTAGGATACCAACCTCCTTATAATAATCCCTCCTAATTCTCCTCATTACACTATTTGGGATTTTCTTATAACCGAATAGGTCGGGAAAAATCAATGGACTGTACATCACAAGTCTCCATTTCGGCATGTCCGTCCTATATGGTTGGTGAGCCTCCATGAAGTTTATGAATAGGAAGAATGGTTCATTAAGTGACGAGCTCTCGAGGAGCCTAATTATCTCATTACCACCCTTATCCTCGGGATAACCTAGGGAGGTTACGATCCTATAGGCCTTCATATAAAGCCTATACAGTTTAAGCAATTCGTGGAATCGACCCTTCTTTATGAGTTGTTTAGCGGCGGTGAATGGGTCATTGGTTGGGTCGTTGAGTATACCCTTACTTCTTAATCTCTTCGTTATCGTATTTATTTCATCAAATATTGGTTTTACCGAATCGAAGGCATGAACATGCAGTAATAAGTCAAACCCCCTCTCAAAACCTGTACCTGGCGCTATCCAGTCATTTGCGGATACACCTATCGTGTTATACCCAAGGGATCTCAATCTCTCAGGCAATGTTTCATATGGAACGTTCCTCATTAGGTATTTTAATTTCTCCTCCTTAAGCTCATACGTCTCGTGAACGCCATGTTCGATTAGGTACTTACCCGTGAATATCGATGCATGCGATGGCAAGGACCAAGGGGCTGGCGCTATGGGGTTTGGAAACACGACACCTTCCTTACCAAGCCACTCAAGGCTACTCACCCTCATAGGTCCACCGTATACGCTGAGTATATCCTTCCTTAACGTATCAAGTACTACGAGTACTATGTTTGGTTGCCTCATCACCTCAGCTTGATTAAGAATGGGTATGCGCTTTGCTTAAGCATTTCCCGCGTCACAGTGAGCCTAGTTATCCGATTCTCAATCTCCCAAACATACCTAACAAATGCCCATCTCTTTACGGCACCAGGCATCCCCATGATAATGGATTCCCACAATTTAAGGATTAAAATTAATGGGTAAAAGGATCCCTGCCTTATCGGCATGGGCATCCTAAAGCCATCAATCACGGCCCTAGTGAATAGTGAACCTTTCTTACCCTGGAGTGGTCTATAGGGTATTGCAAGGACATGAGTTGAAAATGAAGGGGCTAAATATATATTAAGCGGCTTGCTTAGGAACTCCCTGTACATCCACAGCTCATTCCTAATTCTTAAGTAGGCCCTTAATTCCGAGAATGACCTAAAGGTCGAGCTTGACCTATGCTCACCAACGAGTACGGGATAAAACATGCTTTTATAACCAAGACTCCACATGCTAAGCCCGAGCTCTACAACCTCGTTATAACCAAAATAACTCGGTATTAGCACGTACGGTCTATGCTTAAGGACTGCCTTAACCCTAATTATTATGCATGAACCATGTGGATGCGAGATGTATGATGGAATCTCGGGCAGCTCGTTTAACTTTAATCCAATACCCCTTGGGTAACCCCTTGAGTTTGTTATGAATTGGCCAGCTGAAGCTATTATGTCTTTATTAAATGATAGGTTAATGCCCTGGGATAAAGCAACGTCTTTATCCCGCTCCATAAGTCTCACGATATCCCTGAGAAAGTCAGGGTTCTTTATCCTGTAGTCATTGTTTATTAAAATCACGTAATCAGGTACCCCATTATGGGCAAGATAAAGTCTCAACCCGAACTCATTACCACCAGCATACCCATAATTATTGCCCAACCTAATTACTAATGCATCACCTCCATAACGCTCTTTAAGTACCTCATAACTACCATCGCTCGATGAGTTATCAACTATAACGACCTCATAATTGGGGTAATTCACTGTAAATACACTATCAATAAATTTTAATAAATCACTGCCCAGGCTTCGTAACCCATTGTAATTCAATACGAAGAATACGACCTTAGGATTCACCTAACTCTCGACCTACGAATAATACTTAGCAAAACCCCGAGGATGCCCGCCTTAAAATGACCGGGTAGGTATTTACGTTTCACAAGTTCCCTCATATTCTCCCTAACAACCTCAGTAATGCCGGAATTTAGTACATCCTTTAATTCGCTGGGTTCTGCCTCATTAAGTGGTATGTAGTGTATCCACTCCATGGCATCACTATGGAGCATACCTGCCCTAGTTGATATCATGGGTATACCACAATACCCCGCCTCCAACACCTTATTCCTAATCCCACCACAAACAGCATTGTTAGGGTATGGAAGTAGTAAGGCTCGTGAATTTAGGACTAGGGCTACATAATTGATGAAGGGTATATAACCAACACTTACTATGCTATCTTCATGCGGCACCTTATTACGTAACCCAGTAACCACCACAATGGCATTCTCACGGTCCAGTACAGTCCTAATCATTTGCCTTAACCTCTCATAAGCCAATAGGTTACTTACGAACACGCTAGGTAATGGAGCAAGCAATAAATTACAAATCTTATCACGCCCTAAAATGGGCTTAACCAGAGTTTCCCATACCAAGTCCTTTCTGATTCCCATAAGAGAATCGGCGATCTTAATAAATAACCTAGTAATTGCATTATTGATAATGTATGCATTCTCTAAATTAATTCTAAAATACCTGGATAATACCAAACCAAGCGTCTTTGACGCTAGGATTAGGTAATTACTGAGTCTATATGTTAAGTACTCAGTGACGTATAACAATGCCCTATACGTAAGACCAGCCCTACCACCAAGCGTCTCTTCATAATAAGCTGAACCATGCACGTCAGCAATAACGATCTTATTTAATAATCTTGCGATTGACGAGGTAAGTGCTGATATCCATGGTGGGACACCGCTAATAATTATGATATCTGCCTTACTGATTAACCTAAGGTTCAATAGCACGTCCAGTGGAAACCTAATTGGTAAATAAATAATCGACGCGGACCTCAGACCCCTAAGTGAGTCCCAGATATTGTATGCCCTAAGTACTGAGCCGTTTATTAGACGTACTGATGGTCCAATAATTAGTATTACGTGATCATGCATATTTAGTGAGGATTTCCCGATAAATCTCCAGCTCACGTTTAGCCACATTAACCCAGTTAAACCTATCAACGCAACCAACGGCCTTCCTTCTCAATTCTGAATACTCCTCATCACTAAGATTAAGGAGCTTAAATAATGTATCCTTAAGCGATTGTAAATCTCCTCTCTTGGTTGTGATGATGGCATCACAATTACCATAAATACTCCTTAATTCAGGTATGTCGTAGATGATTGAGGGTAAACCGCATGATAATGCTTCGGCGAGGGTTATTGAGAATGAGTCATGGTATGAGGGGAGTATGAAGATGCCTGAGGAACACATTAATCGCCACTTATCAAATTCCGAAACGACACCAAACGCCCTAGTATTCCTAAACTTGACATTGCCAGGCCCAATCAGGACAAAATTAACGTCCTGCCTCTCGCTCAATACCATGGGTATTAACTTCAGAATGTCCATAAGACCCTTCCTCTCATCCCTACCAATATAGATAACCCGCTTCCTATCAAATCCCTCCATAATCGCAGGTTTAGAAATGCCGTTCCATGATAAGTAGGCATTTACATTGAACTTTTCACGTAATAAGTCGTAGTCATAACGATTCAGAGCTATTGCATGTGCCCTCTTAATAACGTTAACATAAATCCAAACAATCAATGAGTAAGCAATAGCACGAATAAGCCCGTACCTCTTAATGTTGAGATAATTATGAAGCAAGCTCCTAAATAAGCCGTAATTACCATAGTACGTAAACTCCTTTAAGTACCTCGGCACTAACTGAAATGTAATTACGAGATTTTGCCCAATTAACTTAGAGACAAAGTACCCAAACAACACCCACTCAACAGCGGAGTCAGGTACGTGAACCAAGTCAACTCTTAACAAAGTTTTTCTTAATCTTATAAACTTGAAGAATAGTAACGCCATAAGCCATAGCCTAATTGTATAATTCTGTATTTTCGACTTACCACTAAGTACGTAATCATGCACATGAATATCCACCGTAGGCTTAACATCATCCCCATCGATATTGAAAAGAAGCTTCAATACATTACTATATTTAGAGTATGGTGTAATCTCGAGAACGTATATATCAATTCCCGATAACCTTAGATACTTAATGAGGTGAAGTATCCTACGTGAATTCCCCGTTGTCATCTTTAAGTTAAACCAGGGTATTACAAACAAGATCCTCATTGCCGCATTAAGATGGACTTGAACATTTCTAAATACGTATTTGTTAACTTTTTCATTGAAAAGTTTTCAGCTAAAGATCTTGAATGCTTAATTAAATTCTGGTATTTACCTTCATTATTATACCAATAATTCAAGAGCTCAACAATCCTATCAATCAATAATTTGGTGTTCCCAAAATCCACAACGTATTTACTAAGTACAACATCTCTCTTTAGTACGTCCCTAACGAAGCCTCTCACATCAAATGAAACAACGGGAGTGCCGGCGGCTAGCGAATCAAGGGGTAGTTGGGCGAATGATTCATACCTACTGGTGAACAATAATGCGTGGGATTTACCGAGTAATTGCGCATACTCATTAGCTGGTAGGTAATCAAGGATCTCGACATTCCCATAACCCATTAGTTGCCTATATAGGTGAGTCAATGGTCCATAGGACACAATCTTTACCTGCAACTTATCATTAAATTTTTTAACTAATGTCTTCAACACCTTTACTGCAATATCAGTACCCTTTTGCCAAGACGCCCTTGCTGAGTACATTACAGTGAAGATGTCAAACTTGCTTAATGGTTTAAAGAGTTCGGTGTCCGTGCCAAGTGGCAGGTAAAACGCAACCTTCCTATCCACAATAATCCTCGTTAGGTAATGTTCATCATCCTTATTCAATACGTGTATGTACGCATTCAACCTCCTTAAGTAAAACATGACTTGTAATGGCATGATGATGTTCTGCACAACATGATGTGGCCTATTAACATGTTCTATCTTTATCGGCACATGCATACCAACCACCAACCGGGACTTCGTCTTAATACCTCGTGTAAAGTCAATAAGTGGTGGTACGTATTTAGCGAAGTAAATTATATCATAATAATCCCCAGAGGCCTTGGTGAGCATGTCCTTTAACCTCCTCGTTTGTACATAATCAACATTGGCGTAATCACCAAGTAGCCTAACTATTTTTGTGGTATTCGTCAAGATCCTCATGTTGACTAAATAAACCTATTTACTAGGGATATGAGTGATCTACAAAACACGTCATAACTCATGGATTTAGAAATTACACCAACTAGGTAGCTTTGAGTTCTCCTGTACTTATTGTAATCACTCTCGAGATCCAGCACGTGATCTAACGCCTCATTAACGCTACTAAAGCCGCACTCACTATCGCATAACTTAGCTATGTCAGTCCAACTACCATTAAATATGGACCTATAAACTATGGGGATTGCGCCATTAACCACAGCCTCTGCCGTAGCTATACCCAAACCCTCAAACCATTTGAAGTGAAGGTAATACTTACTTAGCCGTAATAACTCATTCCACGTACTACCAGATAACCAGGGTGTGGCGAATACTGATTTATTGCGTAGGGAAATTCCCGAAATCCTCCTTGACTTATTCCTATTAATTATAAACAATGCGTTCGGAAGAACCTTATTCACGCCCTCTATTAACCTCACCAACTCATTCTCAAGAAATGTCTTATCCTGCCTAGCCGCATGCAGGAAAATGGGTCTATGTTTGTTGACTATTTCAACCTCATTATGCCTAAGTGGTGGGTATATGTTAATTATGTTGTTTCTAATCCCATGAGCAAAGCTGATGATATTCCTGATCCCCTGGGAATTCGTAATTACATAATCAACCTCACTTAAATCGTTAAATAACTTATTAATATTGGCGTAGTTAATTACTGACTCAATTGGCGACCACTCGGTTGTCTTATACATGAAACCAAGACCAAGTACGCGCCTAGTTATGTATGGGAAATGCACATACAATATCCTTGGCGCACCCATGCTTCGCACAACCTTATCTATGCGTCTTGGTACATCATCATTGTATATTATTAGCGACGGCTTTAACTCCCTAATTAAACCTTCAAATCTATTCACAAGCCTTGCCGCCACCACGTATGGTAGCTTAGCACGACCATACCTAACCAGGTAATGCGTGTATACGTTACCACCTAGCGATATACCGTGAATCTTCATTAACTCCCTAACCTCAAGACCAACCGTAGATATTAGGTGTACGTTGAAACCATTGCTAGATAAACACTTAGCCATTGCAGTGACTACATAGGCGCCGCCACCATACGCTATGTCCGTACCGCCATTACATCCGAGAATTACGACATTATCGCTCACCATAAACGTGGTGCATCACTATTTTTATGAGCTCGGTATTCACCTCGCGAAGATCCATGCTTGTCGTGTCCATATAGAACGTAGAATTATCCTCATCCTTCACGAACTCAAATATCTTCTTACTGACGGCCCTGAAGAACTCTATTCTCCACCTAGGCTCTATTATCGTACTTCTCCTGATGTAATACCGTTTATGTAGAACCTCGTACTCGGCATCCAGATAAACCACGCAATCAATACCAAACCTCAACCTGAGCATTACATAAGTGAGTAGACTAGGTATCCTCAATGGCGCATTAACCCTCCTCGCTATCGAGTACATGTCAGTCAAGAAGTCTATAACAAACCTGGTGAGTATTACGTCGCACCCAAAAATTAACGGTGGCAATACCTTAATGAAATAGGCCAGCAAGAAATTAACCACTTCTATAAAAATCCATAACTTGTAAATCCTCCTCATGAATACTGTGTCTACCTTACGAACCCACTGTCCCTCAGGCCTAACCTCATACTCAATCCTACCAATCCTCATGAGAAAGCGCGCGAGAACGTCAGCGAACAAGTTCCTACTCCTAATCTCAGGCTTAGGAATGACAACACACCTACCGAGGTACCCTTCGAGGTATCGCTTAAGTAGCCTCGCATTTGTCGATTTCCCAGCACCCTCGGGACCAACGAGGTATACAATCCTTGACATAAAATCCTCACCCACACATCAAACGAACCTACTGGGCATATAGCCTACCGTAAACGACACTATTTATTCTTAAAATGATTGTGAGGGGCTTAATAAGCACGAGGCTTAATACTTTATCTGTGGCAGAAACCCTAATTAACTCCGTAAGCTCATCCTTCCTTAATAGCAATGCCATAAAGAACATGTACAACAATGTGTATGGCACAATTAGCAGCAAGGCAGGCTTGGGCGTCAACAAATTAACGAACGGATAAACAACAGCACCAGCAATTAAGCTAGGTATTAACGCCCTAACATTCGACTTAAAATCAGGTAACACCTTATGGATCTTATACGTTAATAACAGTGTGACTATACCACTAAGGTAGGAGCTAACAATAGCTGCGTAGATAAAGCCCCAAGCGCCACCATATATCAATATAAGACTAATGGCTGAGGTACTCCATATCAAGCTACCTAAAATGCCCGTTATACTCATTAACCTAGTATCACCAACAGCCCATAGATAGGCACCGTATTGACCAAACACTACACCAAAAAGTTCAAAGGCCTGCAGCATAAGCATTAGGCCACCGTAGGGATACTTATTTCCATAGAGTACAGCCATTGCGGGATTTGAAAAAACCACGGCACCTGTGGCGAGAAAACCAATTAATAATGAGGAGTACATTGATCCTTTAACAAAGGCCTTATTAATAACGTCCCTATCCTTAGATGCCGTAATCCCAAAGGTCAAACCACCACCAACCACACCAGCCAATCCCTCTAATAAAGACATGACATTTGTAGACGCATTCCAATTACCAAGCAATACATTATCTGCGTATCTAATCTGGAACGTGGTAACTACCGGAGATAATACAGACCCAACAACTACATTGATAATTAAGGGTGCAATCATCAAGAGGGCTTCACGGGCACCATTAACGAAAGCTTCTAAATTCCTCAGGAAATCAACTATATAATTCCTAAGTTTATACACAGCAATTACCGTGAGAATTACCGTCTCTAAGCCGTAACCGATAGCCAAGCCCCAGACAACGCTTATCGCACCAAATCCAAGCAGAGCAAGTATTATCGCTGCCGTAACTCTAACGGCATTCCTAATGATTAATGTGGTATTACCGATATTGAAGAGACCGAGGGCACCAACCACCGCGCTGACCAACATGTCTAGGGAGTATAATACGAAGTATAGTGTAACTATGGGCATGAACTTAACAATGTATGGTCTACCAAAGGCATAAGCAATATCTCTAGACAATAGAAGTAGCACAGCGGCCATACTCATGATCAGGATAATCCTTAGTATAACGGCAGATAGTGCAGTATTCCACTCATTCCTTGAGCCATACCTAACGATAACCCCGTTAAGCCCAACATCAACCAAACCAACTAATGCATGCGGCAACGCCACCAATGCATAAGCCAGACCGTAGTAGCCTGGACCAAGTATTCGTGCAAGCGCAATACTACCGCCAAAGGCTATTAGCGAGGATACTACCTTACCAATCATCCCGTAGAAGATACTTGCGGCTGTTCTCTTACCGACTACGCCCATGATTTAGATGTTCAGATCATTATCATTAATTAAGTATTTCCATCCAGGTTAACTATGTACTCATAATCAGTGATGTTACCTCCATAACCGTAGTAGATCGTTACCATAATCGATGTAACGTTTATTGGTATTGTTGAGTTGAAGATAAGTAGCTCCTCATTAAAATAGTCATTTAATGATGTTACTTCGCCTATTTTCGTGCCTGGGAATAACGTGATCAAAACATCGTCAGTGGCATTATAACCATACTGAACATTAACTGTTGCATTACTTACCACAGCATCACCATCACCATTAATGAACATTGTCACGTTGTAAAGCTCAACCGTGCCATTAAGGTCATTGTGTATCGTGATTATTATGAAGTACGTACTTAGGTTTGAAACCTCATAAACAAAGTAGTTCGGATAAAGCAGGAGGAAACCTTGTTGGTTTGTGGTAGCATTATTTCCAACGGTACTTTCAGTGCCTCCTGACTTACCACTAATGGCGTAGTTACCCGACGTACCTGTTGGTGTTATGTATGTTATGTTGATGCTCGTTTGAGGAGGGCAATATACCGAGTTATTCCTGCTTAATTCTGCGAGCAGCGTCTCGTAATTGTTCCTTAATTGCTCATACCTATGGAGCAGAGCTGTATAGTTAGCCTTCAATGTAGTATAATTGTTGTATAATGATTCATACAGTAAAAGCCAATTAGGACCCTTCGTGGTATTACCCAGTAATCCGAATACGAAGGATGCTATGGCCACGACGAGCGCTATGGCTATAGCAACCATGATTATAGTAACAACAACATTACTAATGCCAGCACTCATGAATTCCTCACCATAACACTACCTATTACAGCATTGACTGGTTTGATGCTTATCCACCACTGCCATGGCAGCTTCACAGTTATTGTGTCCGTGCCAGTGGCTGAGTAGCTCCTCTGAACCACAAGCGTCATCTGGGACTGGCTCGGGCCAATGAAGACCTGCACATTGGCCGGTGTCCCGGTCACGTTTATCTGGATCTCAAGGTCGAGGTCGTATGGGTATGGGTTCTGGGTCGGCGTGCCCGGCGTTAGCGATAGCTTGAGCATGCTTGGTGGTGTTGGGTAGAGGTTGCCGTAATTATACTGTCCGCCTGTTGCGTATGCAATGTTGTCGTGTATGTAATTATCTGGATTCGCCACTTGTATTGGTAACCAGGCGGAACCAGCGGCTGATGTGAATCCACCACACGTGCATGGGTCCACTTGATTCGCCAGTGGGTAAGCGCACTTGGCGTTTATTATCGTGTTCCCGAATATGTTGTTGCCCTGGCTGCTTGAGTTGGTCAGCCTTATTCCGTAGGGCATGTAGGTGCCATCACAGCCCAGGTTACCAGACAGTGGTGGGCCTACTATGACGTTGTTGCTTATGACCGTGTCGTATATCGGCCCCCTGAAGTCAAATACGCCACCGCCCATCGGGCCCGCTGGGCCGTACATGTATACGTAGTTATTCGAAACCACGCCCGTACAGCCGTGCACGTTGTAGTCCCCACCGCACCTGATGCCGAATCTTGAGCCGTTTATTATGTTGCCGACTACGTACCAGTAGTCCGATGGGCCGCCTGGGAATGTCCCTATGCCCCCAACGTTCTCCAGGTAGTTCCCAACGATTATCCTACCTCCAATGCCCGGGCTATTGTAGAGCCTGTTGCCTATTATCAATGGGTACGTGTAGTCCTGTTGCTCATAGCCGGCGGTTATGCCGTTCTCAGCGCCGGCGTACTGCTTGATTGTGTTGAAGGCTATGAGCATGTTGCTTGTCGCGAACGCGAGTATTGCGTTGCCCGCTGTCTCTATGTAGTTGTTCACAATCTCGCCGTTTATTATAGAGCCCGGCGCGTAGCCCGTGCCGCATTTCTGTGGTGACAGGTCTATCGCCGTGTCCCCGGCGAACAGTAATTCGTTGTTCCTGATGTAGACGTTGTAGCTTGGTGGGCACTCGGTAGTGTAGCCTGGCGCCACTATTATGTGGTCGCCGTAGCTGTACCTGAATATGTTGTTCTCAACAAACACGTCCTTGGTGTACCTAAGGTTCAATTGTGAATGACTCAATTCGATGATGTTGTTCCTAAACACCAGGTTACTACTTGGTGGCGTGAACGAGCCAGTCAACCCGCCTGAGCAGCCGTTGCTTGGGCAGGTCACGCATGGGAACGGTGTGCCGTCAGCCGCAGTGCAGGTTGTCAGTATGCCGTTGCCCTTGTAGTGCACGTTCTCGACTACTAAGCCGTTTGTGTTTGATAGGAATATGCCTTGACCTGGATTATTATTTTGGTCGTAGGGTAGGAGGGTCAGGTCCTTAATGGTTATGTTGCTCGCGTTGTATAGGTCGAAGAAGTACGGGAGATATTTTGCGTTATTAAGCATAATTGTTGTTTTATCCATGCCGGCACCGACGAAGGCTATGTTGCTTAAGCCCTCAAGCACTAACGCTGTACTGTTTCCGATTGTCGTGCTGTAGACCCACGTGGTGGCATACGTGCCTGGTGCAAGACAAACAACACCCCCTTGACTGCCCTTCGTATTAATAATGTAATTAATAGCCTCCTGAATACCCGAGGTGATGGTCTTGCCGCTGGGGCATGAGAATGAGTAATAACTACCTTGGGCATACTTCGTGTATACGTCCCAACAGCCTAGGTTACTCACGATTGTACCGTCGGAATCAACAATTATCGTGCCACCAGAGGCAACAACCATGGGCTGAGTCTGCCCAGTGGGGCTCTGCCCGGGCTGGACAATTACGTCACATGTAAGTGGACTTGCTTGAGTATTTGTTATCGGTCTTGGATCAACAATTACATTATTTACATTACTATATGCCTTAACAACACTAGGCAAAGCACCCAGCAATACTGAGGTTGATCCAGTAACCAGTAATAACTCCAGTAGTTTTCTACGCTCAACATCAACCATAAATATCACCAATCACGTTCAGTTTCACAAGATTGAAACTTGGAGAAACTGAAATAAAAACCCTTACTCATGAGCAAATTGAAAGAGAAACGTAGGAAAACTATCGCGAAATTTCACGGTAAACCTCCAAAATCTTCATTACGTATGACCTCAGGTTCAGTTTTTCAACGAAAGATCTACCTCTAATCCCCATCTCCTTAACAATCTCTTCATTATTTACCAAGTACCTGATCTTACTAATGAAGTCGTCAATATCAAAGGGTTTAGCTAAAAAGCCAGCCCCCGAATCTTCAATCAACTCCTTAGGACCACCAAGACCAAAGGCCACAACAGGCTTACCCAATGCAAAGGATTCAAGTACTGTATATGGAAATGTTTCCGTCCAATTGATTGGCATTATAACAAATGAGGAATTACAAACGATCCTAACCTTCTCCTCATTACTGACGAAGCCATGATAAATAATGTTTCCATAATCCCTAGACGCCTTAACGATAAAGTCCTTTAAGTAACCGTCACCCATCACGTGAATAATAGTATTCGGTAATCTCTTAGCCAATTCAGGAATTAGGTGGGCACCCTTTTCGTGAGTAAGTCTTGCAAAGAATGTGATGGATCCATCACCACCATAGTTAGGCTTTAGTTGCAGTAATTCGTCAGGTACGGGATTGGGTATTGCGTATACATAATCAATCTTGATAATTCTTTTAACGGCATCAGCCAATAGCCTCGATGGCGATATAACAGCATCAGCACTCCTAAGTAACCCCTGCAGGGCCAAAGTCCTATTAAAACCATCCATGGTAAACCATACCGAGTTAGCACCATAGTACTTACCAACATTCCACAAGCATCTAATGCATCTAAACCCAAGGCGTGGCTCTGCATGTACTTCATTACCCGGCACCTTAACGACCCAACCAGTCGGGCATAGGTAAGCCCAGGAGTGCATTGTAACCACGAGGGACTTACCCAACCTCTTAACAACCCTAACTATGTGCCTTGGGTACCTGGCATTAAGAACATTAACATGAACTATATCGAAACCTTGCAAAAGCTCCTTAAGCTTATGCTCAAGATCTAGATCAAGGAAGGCTCTAACGATAGGAGTGCTTGTACCACTCACAGTAATGACTCCCTCCTTACCATTAGGAGAACTGTTAAGGAGTATCCTAGCAACGTCAATGTTTAGGCTTTCCAATCCCTTAGCCAGTAATTCGACATAAAGCTCCTTACCAAATAACCCAGGCCTTCCCCAACCGAAGCCTGCATCATCAATAATCGCAACCCTCATATAAACACGGCAACCAGATTTTCAAGTAACTATTTTACCTCACCTTTTACTTTAATCCTTTTACTTTAATTTCTTGCTCTATCTCGAGCAATCTTCGTCTCACCTCCCTTGGCTCATAATTATTCTCAATAGCCTCTATGGCAAGACCTAAGCCTGTTGCGTACACTCTTGAGGTGATGGTCCTCCTAAATGTGCCATAGAACTTTATTAATCCCTTATAAAGTCTCAACCTGCCCATGTTAATTCTGAACCCATAGTAATGTACACCATAGGGTAATAAGTAATCCTCAATCCCAACCATAAATTTTGAAATTCGACTCTTAGGCCTACTTAGTGATTCTCTCTCGAGATGCTCAACAAAACCACCATTAAACACCACCGAGTGAAATCCCCGCCTCACGTAATGAAGAGCTAAAAATTTCTCATAGTGAAATCCTCTCCTTGTGTACCCTGGAAGTGCAAATCCATCAATTAACTGACCAGACTTAAAGCTCATATTAGCACCACCAATAACTACCGTATATGCATAACCGTACTTTTTATCCATGCTTATCAACTTAGGATTACACGCAGTGAGTCCCATGTCATTTATTATCACTTTATAATTATATAATTCCTTTATCAACGGTTTATGATAGCCTAGTAATTGCCTTACAGGCTTAAAGAGTGGGTATTCATAGCATGTATTCTGTTGAGGAATCACTAAGCCAGTTGTTATTCCTATTTTTTCGTGGTTTTTGTGGAATTGTATGTGCTCTTGTATCCATGTTTTTGTTGGTATTGCGTCATCATCCGTTGTTAATGTTATGTCGTAGTCGGTTGCTGCCTTGAATATTTCGTTCATAGCCTCCTCAACAAAACCATCACCCTGAATCCTAACCTCGATATCCAGCCTATCCCTAAACTCATCAACAACACCGAGAGTCCCATCACCAGGACTCGGCTTGTAGACAACGAGAACCCTAAAATCACGGAACGATTGATTGACCAAGGCCTCGAGAGTCCCACGAATAGTGTAACCAAAGGCACCATTATTAAAACTAGGCAAACCAACCAAAACCCTCACAAAACCCAAACACCATGTAAAATTTTAAAAATTACTGCCCTGATATCTATTTTAACAGTTAGGGCTTCATTGATATATTCTCCCAAAGGCTTCAGGGCTTAACTCGAAGGTGCAATCACCAACTCTGGCCACGAGCTTAACATTAAAACCAAGCCTAATTAAGGCGTACCTAATCAACAGCGAGAGCCAGTTATCGAATAGGTAACGACTAGCCAAAGCCCTCCTAGCCTTTGCTAACGCCTCATTAATACGTAACGACACACCCAACCACACAGGTGCTAAGCAATAACTTCCTTTAAGCCTTACATAACCATAAACCCTAAAACAAACACTCAACCCAAACAACAAACCCTAAGCACATGCCTTAGGTGCTACTGCCTAAGCTTCTCGTGTCTAGCATAATTACTATACGTCCTCTCACGTTACTCACGAACTCGCACCCCTTAGGCCACCATAGCTCTTGAACAATCAATACTCTTGCTTTCTATTCATATAATGTTGTGTTTAATCAATTCCTTAATACCCGCCTCAAGCCCTACTTTAGGTTTAAATCCCAGCTCCTTCCGAGCCCTTGATATATCTGCTATTGAGTGCCTTATATCGCCTGGCCTTGGCGGTGCATAGATGGGTTTTAGGTCCTCCCTACCCATTAATTTAAGTATGAGGCGTGCCAAGTGGTTTATCGTTACTCCCTCACCACTGCCAATGTTAAACACGCCCCTAACCCTCTCATTCCTAAGCGAGAGCATTATCGCCTCAACGACATCGCCCACATGAATGAAGTCCCTAGTCTGCTCACCATCACTAAATATGATCGGTGGCTCACCCCTAGAAACCCTCCTAATAAACTCGATGATGACGCCGGCATAGGCCCTGGACTGCTTGGGGCCGTAGACGTTGAATAGCCTGAGTATCACGGGCCTGAAGCCGTATTGATTAGCGAAGGCTTGTACGAAGGCTTCGCCGGATATCTTGCTGGCTGCGTATGGTGACTTGGGCATTAGTGGGTGGTCCTCGGGTATTAGCACCCTAATTGGCTCACCATAGACAGCACTCGATGATGCGAACACAAACGTGTTTATGTTCCTCGATGCCTTAGCCACGTTATACGTGCCCCTAACATTGACGTCGAAGTACAGGTCGGGCTTCTCCACGGACTCAGCAACATCTATGAGGGCCGCCAAGTGAACCACGGCATCAACACCCCTAACGGCACTCTCGACAGCCCCATAATCGCTAACATCACCCCTAACAAACTCTATGGCGTCTAATACGTCGGCGAGGTTTTCGACAGAGCCCGTGGATAGGTTATCGAGAACCCTCACCTGGTGCCCAGCCTTGACGAGGGCCTTAACCAAGTGACTACCAATGAAGCCCGCGCCGCCTGCCACTAAAACCCTCAGGGTCTCCATGACTTAATCACTGCTAAGGATCTCCATAAAAACCTCGGGCAACCTACTGGCTGACTCCTCAAGTCTCCTACGCACAACCCCCTTAACCTCCTCACCAACCTCCATAACACCCTCAACGCCTAAGCCAATCAACTCCTCAACCTTACCCACCAAGTCCTCCGCATCACCAGCCTTAAACATGAACCTCTCAGCCCCAGTACCGCTGAGGATCTCTGGCACACCACCCACCCTAGCGGCTATGGGCACCGTACCAGCCAACGCAGCCTCAACAACGGCGTAAGGCAGGGGCTCCTCATTAATCGACGGGAACAACAAGCCCCAAGCATCCTCATGCGCCCTCATGACAACGCCATGGGGAACCCTGCCGACAAGCTCCACATAGCGGTTCCTGACCTGGAAATCCCTATAGCTACCGAAGAGCCTAACCCTGGCGCCAAGTCTCACGAGTGACGGTAAGGCCTTGAGGAGCACGTGAAACCCCTTTATGAAACTCTCACCACCAACATAGATAAACACAGGAGCCTCGCCCAGGGCCTTCCTAACCTCCATAAACGGCGGTGGGTTGTAAATAACCTCGGCCCTCCTAAGTGGCAAACGTACACCGTATTTACGAATCAATTCAAGCTGCCTCCTAACCACGAATATGACCGCGTCCGAGTACAGCAAAGCTAACCGATAGAGCACTTGCGAGATGCTCAGGGATCCGCTAACCAACGCCCTAAGGAGGCTCCTGTTCTCATAAAGCTCCACCAATAAGTCACTACGTATGCCAAGCCCTACGTCACTAATAACAATTGAGGTGTAGGTCAAGAGTTGATTATTGTGCACGTGAAGCACAACCTTAACCCTCGGGTTAACTTGCTTCACAATGGGCGCGAGAGGCAACAGTGTGTGAGACGGTATATACACGATGTCAGCCCACCTAATGAGCTTAGCAGCATCTCTCAACTTGGCAGCGAACAACAACCACTCAACAGGCTTAAAGCCAGCCCTCAAAACATCCCAAACAACATACCTACAACACCCACGATCAATAATCGGCTTATCAGTACCCGAAACAATAACCACGTCAAACTGATCAGCCAAGTAGCGCCTAATGAATAAGTAAGTCGCAAGCTCAGCACCACCACCCTTAGGCCAAAAGAACTTAGAAAACACGAGAAGCCTCGGTCTCATCCCCAGAACCTCCACAAACCCCTCTTAACCATATAAGCCACACCCCTAACCCTATCGAAATAAGCACCGTAGGGAGTAAGGATAGGCTCTCTCCTCAAGGCTTCCTTCACGTCGTCGGAATTAAACACGAGCAACTCCCTACCCGTAGTGGCAACTATATTGTCGCCCCAAACCTCGACACTCACGAAGTGGTACCCAGGTATTGACATGTCGACATACAGCGGGTACCAATACCTCAAGTCCTCAGAAACAACAATAGCCGTAGGTGAGCCCAACCCACCAACGTAGTAACTACCCAATCTAACCAATGAGGCAAATTGAGCATGAGGATGCCCGCCAAGCCTTAAGAAGATAAAGTGCCACCTCTCGTCCTCAACGTCATAAATGCCAACACCACCCCTAGCAATACCACTATCAAAACCAAAAACCCACCTGTCCCCATCAACAAGCACGGGAACAAACTGCCAAGGACCCTTGTAAACCGGTCTCCAGGTAAAACCGTGGTCACTAGATACGGCAACCTTAACGATATTACCATCACCAAGCGTGGCGATTAACAACCCCCTATCCCTATCAAATGCGATGTAGTGGAAATGCCTAGAGGTTGGGTCAACATCCACGTTGGTCACGGCCCTCCTGAAGCTCCTTAGGTCCTCACTGACATAAATCCCCGTAGGCGACTCACCATACTCCTGAACAAAAACCAAACCATCACCCTCCACAGCATGCCAAAACCGATTACTAACACCACCTCTAAGGACGGGCCTACTTTCATTACCAAAAACAAGACGCAGAGAATCACCAACAGAAACCAGGAACTCATCACCACGACCCCACAACAAAACACAGGGAGAGCCCCACATCGAAACCACATCCTCAACATCCCCCACCCCTAAGCCTAGAAACCCTGCATTTATCGCCTTTATTAATCGTCACGTAAATCGTACCACCGATATTCCTAACACTAACCGCAGGAACACTAAGCCTCATTAAATTACTTTATAAGCAATCAAATACCCCCTCCTTAAGAGCCTAGTAAACCTAAGCATGTAATGCAATGTCTCAACGAAACATTCCCACAAGCGGCTGCAGTATAGACCTTAGGACTATTAACCCTCACCAAAACAACGTTCCCTGGTCTTACACCCACCACAATCACATCACGCCCTCTTGCGGCTCGTTCTCTAACCAATATATCAACAATACGATGCATGTAATATACGCATACTAATCCCCAACAATTTTCTTAACAACCTCGGCATTAAGCCTAGCAGAGAAGAACCTATTGTAGGCCTCCTTGGCGCCACGTTCAAGCCTCTTTAAAATGTCATCATTCCTCAGGAGCATTATGGCATTATCTACAATACTATCCCACGTAGATATAAAGACGTGAACATCGTGAATCAGTTCCGGGTGTATATACTTAACAACTTCCGTCGTTATAATTGGTTTACCGTAGAATAACCCCTCCAAAAGCCTATTAGAAATACTCCTGTTAGTTATAGGCATAACAAAGAGCCTAGCCTTACTATATAAGCATTACTTAACTACCACTCAATAGTCTTTAAAGCAGTATTCTCACTCTGCGCCGCATTTCTCTACGTATAATGCTTAACCCACTCACTTCCAACATTTTCTAATGCATCTCGTTTAAATGCATATAAATTGGCATAACAGTATTTATCTTAAACTTGACAGCATGCTCATTCATGAACACTGACCAAGTATTCCCTAAGTGCGGTTGCCTCTGCCTTAGCTACATTCTCCCAATAAGTGTGCAACTCAAGAAATCTCCTCACGATCTCATTCTCATGAATTCTCTCGTACTCATCATCAGCCATCCTTAACACCTCAATTGTCTTCCTAGCTAAAGCCTCATGGTCACCCTCAGGCACTATGAACAGATTAGGTAAACCCCCATAGATTGTTTTTATAGCTAGTATACCATAGGCAACTACAGTAACACCTAACGTTAACGCCTCAAGAACAACAAGTGGAAATGCATCCTCATGCGATGGATAGATAAGAACCTTAGATTCAGAAACTAATTCGTAAAGCTTGTTACGATCATCAATAAAACCTAGATATTCAACATTCCTTAATTTTAACTCTTTAATTAAATTAAGGAATTTATACTTTATATCATTTGACGGAAATGCACCCATTATTCTCAACTTAGCATTAGGCACGTGCTCTTCCACGATCTTCCACGCCATCAATAATTCGTAAATACCCTTATTCGGCGTTAACCTGGCGTAAAACGTAGCAATCAAGTCCTTATTTCTGATCCTTCTATACGTAAGTGCTTCCCTATCCACGGCATTTGCTGGTTTAAGAACCATGATTCTTGTGGAGTATCTTCTCACCATATCGATGAAGCCCTCACCATAAAACACCGCTGGAGATACACCCAGGATTAACCTCAATACTTTCCTCCTAAGGAGATGTTCATAGGTAGTTCTTGCATAATTCACTATTGCTGTATTAGATAGGTAAATGCTAATGCGTGCATTGAATGAGGATAGATAAAGAGGTACAGGTAATTGAAGCAATTGAGCTGCCAATACTTTATTGCCGCGCTTCGTAAGATCGTCACTAATGTAATCCATTAAGAATAGTGAATATAAGTCCTCATGCATAGTATAGATATAAATATCGTTTACAGCATGATCTATGTTTTTAAGGAATTTATTTGCGAAAAATCTTTCAGGTTTAGTGATATTACGTATAAATAATGGTCCAAATTCCATTATCTTACGGATATAATCATTTGTTTTTAATTCGTGAATCACAGTATCATATGCGTATTGAACTTTATCCTCTATTTCATCTGTTGGAATGCGTATTCCCGTCTCTAACGTAACTGTCCTTATATTATTTAGTATTTTCCTCCTAATATCTTCATAGTCATAATAGTCATAACTGGAAATTACTAATTGAGTGATTGCATATTTAATGCCGTTGAAGGGTATGTATAGGCTTATATTGTCAAAATATGGCCTTAATTCTTTTACTAAGTATGGCAATACCTTATATGACCTTAACCATCCCCCAGCAACTACGGATATTGGTTGTGTTATTATTATTAGATTCCTTGCCATCTACAACTTGGTCCTAGTGATCTTACCCTTAACCTTTATTCCCAGCAATCCATGAATGAGTATTGGGTATATCATTGCGTATAGTCTCAGTAACCCATAGAGTAGCCAGGTTATTCTCGATATTCTGACATACCTACTAGCCTTATTATACCTAGTTACTAGGTAGTGTGGTGTTAATGGTTCAAGGATTGCCCTTATTAACGCCTTAGCTGTGCTTATTGATGGCGCATACCTCATCAGTATCACCGTTGAGACACCAAGCTTCCTGAAGTAGCTAATCATTGTATTGACATCGTAGTACTGCTCATCGAGTACGTAATAGATCGTGGGAAAATAACACGCCCTATAACCAATCCTTAGGAACCTAAATGAGAATTCGCCATCCTCAGCGCTGGGTAACGGCTTAAAGCCAATCTTAACGGCTAAATCCCTTTTAATGAGCAAACCACCGCTGTGGAATGTTGGCTCCCTCCAATAACCATCACCAGCAGTATCACCGAGGAAATAGGCCATACAGTAATCATTTAATGAACCCCTAAACCTAAATAACGGCAATAACCTGGCAACGAATGCGTCACATTCAGGGTATTCTCTGATTAATCCAGTTATCCTGCTTAGCCAGCCTCTTGGTAAATACATATCTGCACCTAAAAATAATACGAACTCGCATTTTGCGTTTTTTAAAGCTTCATTATATGCATAACCAAGTGGTCCGGGTATTTTCATTATTTTAACGTTATTGCGCGTCTTTGCGTAATTTATCATTATTTCGTAGGTTCTATCAGTTGATCCGTTATCAACGAGTATTACTTCGATACTGTGATTACCGTGAGTTAGCTCTGAGTCTATTGACTTGAGCATTAGTGGTAATCTCCTCTCCTCATTTAACGCCACAGTTATTATGGTTACTAGGCAATCACTCATTATAGACCTTATGTAGTATCTCGATTACCTGCCTCTTAGTATTCGTTATTGGGCCATTATTATCCACGATAAGGACCTGGTCATCATTAATTAGCATTCTCGCTACCTTAATCAAAAGCCTCCTCCTGGCGGTGTCATGGAGTATTTCTGGGCTTACAATTCTGAAGCCACGTTTGATGCTCCTGATAAACCTAGTCTTTACATCCGCGTCTACATGGATAATTAGTGGGTTTAGGTTGTTCATTGAAGCTATGGTCATTTCATGTAGGGTCCGTATTATTGGGTCCTTACTTAACCTGTGGTTGGAGTATAGTGTGTTGTAGAGTATGTGGTCATGCATTATTGCTGGTACGTAATCCTCAACCACCACACTCACCCCTAACCTAGTCAATATTTTCGATATAACAGCTATTATCACTGACTGTAGTGCGTCAATTACCACGAATAGTTTAATCAATTTTCCAAGTAAGTTTGGATTCCTCACCTCTAGGTAAGTAATTGGATAAGTACCTCCATTATTCCCAACAAGCCTTGTTATGACCATTGCTACAGCATATGTGATTAGTGCATATGGTGATTGCGTTATGGTTAGCGCCTTTCCACCAATGAACTTTCTAATTATGTACTTAACAGTGCTCTTCCCGCCGGCTATTGGTCCATCAATCACTATGAACCTAGCCCTCATTTACCTAGTGAATACATTGTCCAGGCATACCTAAACACTGGGTCATTAATTAATTCCCTCTTTGCAACCTCGTAATCGCCTCCATCATACCCATATAAGCTATTAAATAGCTTCCTCAACAATAAACTCATCAAGCTTGCGTGAAGGTATGAGTATAGGTGATTACTTAGGTGCCTTGAAGCCTCGTACCTCTCCACACCACGTAGGCGATTAAGCAGTAGAAGCAGTGCCACCACCAATGCCCTAGCAAGGACCATGGGTACTCTGATACGTAACCTATAATTACTATGCCATATGAAGTAATCCTCCCTGGCGAACTTCATGAATGTATATGCACCGCCAGTTAAGGAGTCCAGACCATTCCTTAAATACCTCCTTAAGTACTCGTTAAGCCCATGAATATACCTGGACTCGGACACTAACGTCAGCAGGAGATTGCCAAGTAGGGAGTTCCATAAAGAGCTTTTTGAATTACCGGTATTGCGTATTCTCAACTCTGTATATAGTGGTTTTTCCGTTACTATCGGTAAAGGTCTTATGCCACTCATCACGAGCCTTACGTATTGATCGACATCCTCAGCCCTATTCAAATCCCTATAATTAACCCTAAGTATCGAATCCTTAGTGCATATTCCCACACAATTAAGACCATATAGATTACTTATAGCTCTATGAAGTTCGATAATTCGAGTGAGAACTTCGGGATCATATACCCTGTCCAGGTCTACCATGAATACATATTTTCCACGGGCAAGCCTAACGCACAATGCCCTGCCGAGCCCACGACTACACCTGTACCTATAGACCCTAAGTGGCACCTTTTGGGACCACTGGAGTAACTTCTCGTATGTCCCATCAGTTGAGAAGTTATCGACAATCACGACCTCGTAAGATAACCCTAACTTATTGAGTGCATTTATTACTGATGATAGACTTATGTCCAGGGTCTTTGCTGCTTGGTACGTAGTTCCGCAGATCGTTAAATATGGCTCATTAACCATCTTAGCCATCTAGCGGTGTTACTATTGCGTAGCCCTGTGTCGTCGCTAAAGCTGTATTACCCCTCTCGAGGATGCACTTTGGTACCTGGTTTATATAAACACCTATCAATGTGCTTAACCTGCATTTTGAGAAGTCACTGAGTATTGCTGCGGTGGGTAATTTGCCCTGGCTTCCAAAGGGTAGCCCATCCTCGGCGTAGAATTTCACGTGAGGTAGTATGGGGCTTAATTGCTTGGACTCAAGGAATACGTAATATGGGTGTACCATAGCGGCTACATGGAATATAGATGAGTTCTCGATGGGAGCCCAATCGGGTGAGTAAATGCCTAGTAATACGAATGCCATGAATAATAGTAGGAATGCCGTGAGTACGACCCTGGACTTACCCCTGAGTAGTATGCCTGTTGCCACGGCGCTGCCTATCAGGGCTAAGAAGTAGGCTACAGGTAGCAGGTATACTCCCGTAGCCTCTCCAGCCGCGTAATCTGCATAACCGAGTGCTGTTGCGAGTATTGATGATAGGGCTGCCGAGAAGCCCATGATTAAGCCTACACCACTCATGGTGTTTAGCCTATTCATCCTATTGATACCGTAGAGCACGAGTATTAGAACCAGCACGAGCGATAATGCGACCGGTAATGCCCATATGTAGGCGTAAACCCTAACCTCTGGGCTCGAGTAACCTGGGGCAACGACTGGTGATAAATTGTATAGCGTGGATACATTCCCACTTATTACTGTACTCGTAAACCTCAAGAGGCTGTCCATTGTCCTATGTACCTTCTCCATTATTAGGAATATGGCGATGTCTACACCAACCCAGTAGGTGAACTCCATAATCATGATCGCAGCCAATGCCTTACCAATGATCGACCTTGCCCTGACGAATTCTCTGCCCTGTGCCTTAAGTAGGGGTAGTGCTAGGTACGTTATTAGTAGTGTTGCTGTTATTGTTATGGGGCCTACGGGGTGCGCGAATATTGAGTCTAGGGATGAGAGTACGTATATCATGCCGGTACCCATGATTGGTGCGCCCATGATCATCAATACCAGGGATAGGAAGGCTAGGGATGTGTATGGTAATGCACCGACCCTAGCTACTAGGAATGATAGTGGTGGTACGAAGATTAGGAACGCGCTAAGTACTGAGCCCTTTACCCCTAGCCTATCAAGGAATAGCACTAGGGCTAGAACAGTCACTAGCGCGAAGAGTGAGTCGTAGAGTATCTCCATGGGGTCTGTAAGTCCTGTGTATATGCCTATGGTTACGAGATTTATCGAATCAGTCGGTATGAAGTAGTAAAATCCACCGGTGATGGAACCCACCTGGTACTGGGTCAGGGTTCCCTGGGTATACAGTGGCTCGTACATGAAGTTGTATGGGTATCCAGAGCCAAAGAAGTGGTTCTTTATGAATACTGATGTTACGGCTGTAAGTAGTATTACTGTTATGCCATAGAGCAGGTAGGCCCTCCTCCGCCCGTTACCAGCTATGTACAGGACCATCAATGCGGCATCCACAGCATCTAATACGAAGTATCCGAAGAACCTATATATGGCATTCACGGGTAGGGCTGCGGATATTGGTATGATCGTTGATACAGCCAGTATCAACAACCCGAGCACCCTGGTATACCTGGCATTACCTTCATTACCTCCACCATTCACGGCCACCTTCCTCTTAAGGCTTATTATTGTGATCACCATCAATATCCCGAATATTATGGCCAGCAGCACCGCCATGTATACCAGGGCCTTCCCAAAGCTAGTCATGCCGAGCTTCGTTAGGATCTTGTCAGCGAATTCCACTATCCTAACCCCTATGTACGTCATTCACGCATCACCTTATCTAACTCCTTTTAGCACTACTCACAGACCACTACTTGCGGCGTATAGTTTTTCCACGTAATCCCTAACAACCTCACCCCACGTGGGAACCCCAGCCCTAACCTTGCTGGGCTCACTTATCACCTTAGCTAATACCTCAGCTGCGCCATCTACATCGCTTGGATCAACAACGTAGGCACCGAAGGAACTGAAGGTTAAACCCCACGGTCTAGCAACCACCGCAGGGAGCCCCAGGGCTAGGGCCTCCGCCGTAACTATGCTAAACGCCTCATACCTAGATAGGTTAATGAAGGCGCTGGACCTGCTCAACTCCCTGAGGTAATCCCTCCTTGGTAGGAAGCCCGTGTGTATTAACTCAATACCGTGAGTCTTGGCGACTTCCCTAACCTTATCCATGGCTGGTCCATCACCAATAACCCTAAACCTAATCTTAACACCAAGAATCCCCTGGGCTCTTGCAATAACCCTGACCGCCAGGTCGACCCTTTTGTAATCCTCAACCCTACCCGCATACGTCACGATTGGTTCCTCAAGCTCAACCCTACTGAACTCACGAACATCCTCAGAAACACCGTTTGGTATTACCACGGAGTCCACACCAAAATCCCTAATCACAAGGGCCTTCTCGAAGTTTGACACCGTGTGCACCCTACGCAATCTACCCAGCAACCTCCTGAGCACTGGCTTATATATCGTCCACATGACCCTCGTGTCAACCCTACTACCCTCCTCATGGTGATGCGGTGTTAGGACCACATCATCAAGTACGTTGAGGCCCATGCTCAGCATTATCGCTGTCGGTATTATTAACGAACCAACATTATGCATGTGAATAACATCGGGCCTAAACTCCCTCACCAACTCCACGAACTTCCTAATAAATTGAGGCGTTGGTGCGAAGTAGGACTCCCTAGGCGCAATGCCAGGTACCCTAATAACCCTCAACCGCGGCAACTCGATGTTTGACGCCTCACCACCATACCTGAGGCTTAGCACCACCACCTCATGGCCCATTGCAGCCAGTCTAAGGGATACGTTATACATTACGTTGGATAAACCACCCATGTACGGTGGGTAGGCATGACCAATAAGGAGTATCCTCATGTTAACCACCAACGACCTCCCTATAAATGCCAATAACGCTCTCGGCAACTCTATCCCACGTGAACCTCATCGCGAAATCCCTACCGTTCCTAGCCAAGTACCTAGCCAAGTCCTCGTTAACCAGCACCTCCCTAATGGCCTTAGCAACACTCACATAATCGCCAGGCTCGACGAGCAGTGCATCAACACCATCCCTAGCCAATTCGGGGAAGCCCCTAATCCTCGTCGAAACCACGGGTGTTTCAGCAACCATGGCCTCCAGCATTGTTATGGGTCCTGCCTCATAGTCGGAGGTTATTACGAATACGTCAGCCGCCCTATAGTGAAGCTCCAGGGAATCCCTACTCAACCAACCCATGAACCTAACCTTACCCCGAATACCCAACCTCTCAGCCAAGCCCTCAAGCATCGGCCTGAGCGGTCCATCACCACCCACCCTAACCTCCACATCATCGAGAACTCCCCATATATCGAGAACCTTCATTGCGTATAGAAATACATCGAGCCTCTTCCTGGCGACATGCTGTGATGAGGCGAATATCAGCGGCTTGCTTATGCCGAGCCTCTCCTTAGCCTCAACCTTATCAATACTCAGGTACCTATTGTTCGGATCCACACCATTCATAACTACACGAACCCTATCAGGGCTGAACTTGTACTTGCTGATCAGCTCATCCCTTACCTGGGGTGATGGGACTATCACAACCTTGCTCGTAGCCATTGATGAGTACTCCATGAAGTAACCAATACCCAGGTAAAACCCCAGCCTCTTCCAATCTCTATTCACCTCATGGGTGAATATTGACCTCACCTCACCATAGCTCGTATCGTGTATTGTCGTCACCTTATTATCAAACCTAACTAAACCACCCACATACGGCTCCTGCACATGGACAACATCATAATCACCCCTCCTCAGGGCATTGCTAATGAATTTTGTGAGCCTGGCAATGTCGTAAATGATGGCTAGGGACTCGCCAAATTCAATTCCTGTCTTCTTGATTATGGCACTCCTGGGCTCTATGAAAGTAACACCGTCATAAGACCTAGCCGGATTACCGAAGGATACCACGTCAACCTTCACACCAAACCTTCTTAGGGCCTGTGTTAGGTGATACGTGTGAGTTGCAACACCCCCAACAATGTACGGCGGGTACTCCCTACCAACCATCAAAACCCTCATCAACCAAGCAACTCCCTAGCCAGTTTAAAGACGGATACCTGCCCCTCCCTGGAGACACCAATGGAGATACCCAATAGGTAATCCCTAAACCTGGCAACGTACTCAAGGGCATCCCTAGGACTCAATAAACCACTCGCCAAAACACTAAAGCCTATCAACTTACCTGGATTCCTCCTAACGAACTCCTCATACAACTCCCTACTTGGCGACATTTGAAAACCAACGGCATTGAATGGTGCGGCGAAAACCACGTAATTAATGATTGAGTAATTCCTCAATGCGTCATACACCGTGGGTAGATTCCTAGTCTCAACACCGGGCACAATACCCCTACCCCTAATGTACTCGAGGACCTCGGCAATAACGTCAACCAAGCCATAGGGTATGAGCGTATCTACAATCAACTCATGAAGCATTAACGTCCAGGGTTTCGAACCGTAGGAATCCTTAACCCTATTAAGCTCATAATCCACTAACGCCTTCAACCCATCAACAAGGTCAAGGTTCATACCAGCCCTTAATGCGTGGTACATAGCCCTAATATTGAGTGTCCTCGTTACATTGTTTACAAACTTCTTAACCAAGCCTATTACACCAACCACCGTGGACTTCCTAACGTACTCATAGGCGTACGGTATTATCGCGGCGATGGCGAAGTCGTTAGTTACACCATCCCTTATACCCCTGAGTATCGCCAGTGTCGTATCACTTACGGAAAGCATAAATCCATTAGCCCCGGCGTCTCTTGACATGAGTACGAGCTTTACCGCGTAACTAACGTCTCTAATGCCACCCCTAAACCTAGCCTCCGATTGTGCCAGGTGCTTAATCCCGTGGAATGGATTATCTCCCACTAGTATGTGCATTGTAGACCCTCAATGCCTCGTCTATGAACCAATCAACCAAGACCCCATCCCTAAACGAAGCACAATCCAAAGCAGTATTACCTGCAACGACACTCATTAGAAACGCCTCATCCTCCCTGTAATACTCAGGCGCACCCAGTAGGTACCTCACGGGCTCCTCAAGCTGGGCTTCGTATGTCTTCTCCACGGTGTTGTCTCTCCTAATCACGATTTCGTAATCGTTAACAAACACCTCCTCCCTATCGGTTATAACGCTTATACCAACCTCAGGTACTCTAAAGCCCTCCTTGCACCATGACGTACTTATCGTAGCATCCACACCATTTATTAGCGCGTTGATCTGAACCTCACCGCAGGGTGCATCCTCAGTCCTCACAATACCCATGTTAATGATACTCGCATCCTTAGCATTGAGTAGCCATAGTAGTAGGTCCACGGCATGGCTACCAAGGTCCCTGAGTACACCACCCCTAGGTCCTAACAATCCAGGTGCACCCCTAACGCCTAGGAAGTCCTCGGAGTAGGCATAAGCCCTTATGCTCCTTATCTCGTTGAGGCTTACGTTCTGTATTAAGTCCTTAAGTTTCCTGAAGGTTGGTATGAACCTCTTTTGGAAACCAACAACACCAATGACGCCGTTTCCAATGGTATTGAGTAGCTTATTCGACTTGTCCGTGGAGTCCGTCAGGGTCTTCTCAATGAACAATCCCTTAGCATTTAGCTTAAGCACCTCCATCGCTATGCTATAATGTGAGGGTATTGGTGTCGTTATGAAGACCACGTCAACGCCAATATCACGTAATTCCTCGATGTTGTCCGTCACCCTAACCTTGTTCCTGAACAACTCATTGAGCGCCTTGAGTAATCTCCTATCCTTATCCACTATTGCCACGACCTCACCAAGCCCTGTGGCGTTAACCAATGCACCGTGTAGAACACCCATCTTTCCAAAGCCTATGATGGCGACCTTGGCCTTATCCATGCATGTTCACCATGTCACCCACTATCCTAATGAGGATGGAACTACTGGTTGTTAGCCTTCTTTCAACCTCTATTGCAGATTTCCTGGAGACCTCATAGATACCACCGGGCCCTAGGTCCATGGCCTTGTTTATCCTATCAACAACCCCATCAATATCCCATGGATTGACGAGGAATCTCTCCATTGGCGTTCCCGTGAGTATTTCAGGAATACCACCAACCCTGGATGCAATAACCGCATTATTCGTTAATAGGGCCTCAATGAGTGAGTACGGTAGTGGTTCCTCGTAGATTGATGGGTGTAGTGTGAACCAGGTGGTCCTTAGCCTACTTAATAATTCATCGTGACCCACCCTACCAATGAATTGGATAAGGCCATTGAGGTAATTCAACACCTTACCTAAATCAACATAATTACTCACAAGGACCCTAACCCTAACGCCACTGAGTGCCAACCTTCTTAGTGCGCCAATTACGGAGAGGAAGCCCTTAACCTTCGATAAACCGCCCATGAACATACCCGTAGGCTCCTCACTGAATTTCTTACCACCATTCCCTACCGGTGGCGGTGGATTATAAATAACAACACCCCTGCCCTTCAGGTCTGGCATTACGTTCATTACATACTCAGCCTGCCTCCTGGATACGAACACCACGAGATCGGAGTGCCTAACGGCCTCCCTATTCACCAAGTTAGTACCTGATAAGTAACCGACAAGTAATGCCTTGAGTAAACCATGCTCTAACCTCTCGTAGGTAATATCAGTCCTAAACCCACTCCCAATCCCCGGGAACTTGGCTGCTGTGTAGGTTATTGGTTGGTAATCGTGTACGTGAATGATCACAGGCTTATTTGCGTCCACAGATTTGGCGATCAACGCCATTGGGTAAACGTTCCTTGACGGTATATAGACCAGGTCATGCTTTCTAACGAGCCTACCCCGGAAGTCCCTATTCCTGTATAGGGTTAACCAATCATTAACCTTAAAATTACCCCTGGCAAGCCCTGGTAGGAATACGTGACGAACCCTACCTAATAAGTCGCCGCTGGGCCTTGCCGTACCAGTGACGAGTGTTACATCGAAGTACTTACTAAGCTCCATTAGGTATAGCCAGGTGGCTAACTCGGCACCGCCTCCCTCGGGCCATGCGAACTTGCTGATCACGAGTATCCTAGCCCTCATTCCACCTAAAGACTGGTGGTGTGTTCAACCACTGAATACCCATGTATACTACGTACTTCGCACTCCTCACAACATCGAGATACCTCCCAAATCTACCCAGCAGTTCTAGCCCGATTAGGTATGCCGTGAATACCACGTTCCTGCTGAGTACGTGGGTCAGGATCTCGATAACCACATCCCTAACCATACTTAGTAGAACCTGGGCCCTAACAACCCCTCCCCTCCTGAGAAAAACTATGGTTGCATCAATCAAAGCCCTCCTTAAAGGCAGCATCCTCCACCAAACACCAACCCTAATCGCCCTACGTCTCAGCGCAATTAATGGGGAGGGGTTTGTCAGGGCCCTCCAGGTTTTTAAATTCGTGTTTAAGAATGACCTAGTTAATTCGAGGATTCTCCCGTAGAAGGGAGACTTAGTTAATGGCTGCACCATATTACACCACTCACTTATGCAATGACTCTATTGCCCTTCTCAGTCTGTATTCCATCCTTTTCATGTAGAGCGATAGTACTGTCATCCCCAGGAATTGGAGCCCTATTAGGAAGGTCATTATGGCGATTAATCCCTTGAAGTAGTACTTAATGCCGTAGAATATGTACCAGTAACCAACGTAGGCACCCATGACCAGCCCGGGTATTATCAATAGGGCACCCATTAGGAATAGTAGGAATATTGGGTTATACCTCATTGCCAGTCTCACCATATCCCACAGGATCGAGAAGCCATGCCTAACACCCAACTTCTTCCTCCCCAACCTCCTCCTATACTCAATGGGTATTTCCGTAACTGACTTACCGGTACTAACCATGTGGGCTACGATCTCAGCCTCAACACTAAAACCACCCATCTCCATCATGGCATCCCTAAGGCTATCGACCCTAATAAGGTACATACCACTCAACACATCGTGCAGGTTCGTACCAAATATCAAATTAAAGGCCTTGGTTAGCAACCAATTGCCAAATCTATACAGTAGGCCTTGACTACCATCACCAGCAAGCCTAATACCAATAACCTCATCACTACCAGATTCCTCGGCAATCTCGATGAGCGCTGGTATATACTTTGCCGGGTACGTATAGTCACCATCCATAACTAGCATGTACCTAAACCTACCATTAACATTCCTAAGGGCAGTCTTTATGGCATCAGCCTTACCCCTACCAACCTGCCTAACAACCCTAACATCGTACTTTTTCGCTACCTCCACTGTACCATCAGTACTACCACCATCAACAACAAGTATGGAGTCCTTGGGCACACCAACCTCAAGGACCTCCTCAATGACTTTACCAATGGCCTCGACCTCGTTAAGCGTTGGTATAACCACCATAACCTGGCTGAAAACCTCAGCATCCGGAGCTCTCTGTAAAGCCACATCAACACTCATAAGGCATTGTTAACAGTATCAAAAAGTATTCCCTTTTTAATTTTTACTATTCAAAGTGAATTAGGGAAATTCATCATATGTTGAATAATTTGTTAGAATTTCAGGTTATAATTAATATTTTTATCATATATATTAGTTATTATCTGGAATTAATTATTTGAAGATACGTAATATTTCAATTAATAATCGCATAGTGATCATCAATTATTTCCAAAGTAAATACATAATAGTGCAGTAAGAAAGACTTAAAATTAATCAGTCCATAGGCTGGAATAAGTTATGGAAGGTAAATGGAATGTTAAAATTGAGGAATTAGATCGTGAGTTATTGAAGGTTATTGAAGGTGGTCAATGCATTACTCTTGGTGAATTATCAAATAAGTTATCGAGCAAGCTTGGGTTGCCAGATTACCTAATTGCGTATAGGGTTTGGGTATTGTGGAAGAGGGGGCTCATTAATTTAGGTGGGTTTGGGAGAGGTGACTCAATAATTAATTACCTACTTAGCTCCGAAGCCCTTTGGTTTTGGATCTCCATTGCGATCACCTACGTAGCCCTTGCACTTATTTACATCAGTAATCCCGTGGTTACCTACATTAGGTACTTCGTCGGTACCGCATTCATAACGTTCATACTTGGTTACTCCGTGGTCGAATTCATATACCCAAAGGGTAATGAGGTTAGTCCCATAGAGAGGTTTGTGTTATCCCTGGGTTTGAGCCTCGTTATTATACCAATAATTGGCGTCTTACTCGCATATATGCCCTTCAGGTATACGGTGATCTCAATGCCTATAACCATGACATTATTCACAACAATAATGCTTACACTTGCAATGATTAAGAAGGCTAGGTATGTGATGGGTATTGCCGCGTGGTGTTAATTATGACTATTAACTATAATAGTTATGTTAGTATCGTATTAATAATCACGGGAGTATTAATAACATCGATAAGCCTACTCGCACTCTATTCATCACCAATACTCATACTAGGCATATCCCTAATACCCATAGGCCTATTACTGCTCTGGAATGAATTCACAGGCGATGGGCAGATCCGTGAGGTATATAATTGTTGGGACAACATGGTATTACTATTCGAGGACCTGGGCATAGTTAGGGGTGCTGTTTACCTACCGTCAAGCTACACCGAGGATAACAAGCCCATGGCAATAATACCCCTAACACAACACCTGGAGCTTGGTAGGGAGAGGCTACCATTGAGATTCAGCGTTAGGTATGGTGGGTCAGGAATAGGTATCTTAGTGTATACACCAGGTTCTAAGGTTGTTGAGCTGTGCAGGGAGGGTGGTGTATTGGGTGGTGGTAATGTGGAGACCAGCATAAACTCATGCCTAGCTAATTACTTATCAGTGATTAGGAAGGCGGCGGTTGAGGAGGTGAGTAATGAGTTTAGAGTGGAGGTAGTAAACCCAAGGTTGGACAACATTTACAGCAATACACTGGTTGAGAGGGTGATTGGAACCCCCATAGCAAGCGCCGTTGCGAGTATAGTGGTGGAGACCTTGGGTAAACCAGTGGTGATAACCAGGGAGGAGAGAAGAGATAATAAACATATTATTTATTTAGCGAGTGTTGGTGTTGGGAATGTCGCTTAAGCTCATGGCATTACTGCAGTTGGTGATCACGGATGTTGTTTTCGCATTCCTATACTACGCAGGTGTTGACGATGTTGATTATTACATACTGTCCTTTGCAATAATATACATTGTGGTAAACCTAGTCCTGGGGCATGTTAATAGGCGTGTTAGGAGCATAAACACGGCGATAATGGCTATTCTCGTATTCATATCACTAGTAATAATAGCCCTGAAGGTCTTACCACTACTCATTAAGCCGCCAACGAGGTAGACATCGATGGTTAACAAAGCCCTGTTAGGCCTTACGATGTTGATGATATCACTCGCATCATTGTTAACAGCCACAATAATAGTAACTAGGGAGTACGAGACCTCAATAAGCACCTACAACCCGCACACCCTAGGTGCCCACTTAAGTATTACAGAGGTGCCTTACATATACATTGAGACGCTAGACCTGGTGGTTACCCATGATTACGGTTACGCCTACTACATCATTAATTACATATCACAAACATCGCTCGCCAGCCTAGGTATCACCAACTCATTGAATAGTGAGACTCAACAATTAATGAACCAACTACAACAGCTGAGTGATTTAGTGAATGAGAGCACCTATTATCTATATACTTATAAATTGAATGAGAGCAGGACGCTTGCTGAGGATGCATTGGGCATAAGTAATGATGCCGTGCACACACTGTCAACAATACAATACAACCTGGAATCGCTGAACTACCTCTTGACAATGCTTGGTTACATAGATAGTGGGGAAACGGTGTTAACGCCAATAACAGCAAGGCTAGTACAGATAACACCAACTAGTTTAAACAATACCTTGTACATGACCATAAATCGCACAGTGACCGAACTATATGATGAAATTCTCAACTACAAAAATGAATCATTAAGAGTAATAATATTGTCACAACAGGAAGCTATGAAATACAAACCAATACCAACTAGGTTAATCGTTAATGTGAGCAGTTACTATACCACGCCCGGTTCTACCGTGTTAGTAAGTGGTCGATTAACAATGCGGAATGGAACAGGCATTGGGAATGCCCTAATTAATATCTACTACCTGTACGAGGGGTTACATGAGTTGGCGTCAGCGGTTACTGACAAACAAGGCTACTTTAGTGTGAACGTGACAATACCCCAGGTCTACGTGGGTAGGCTACCAATAATGGTAAGTTATACACCACCCCCCGGTTCCTACTATGAGGGATCAACCACCGTTCTGGTGATGGGCATCCTCTATGTGAACACAACATACCTAGTGTCAATACCAACACAGGTCATTTGGGGACAACAACTAAACATAACGGGTTGGATTAACGGTCCAGGTGGTAGGGAGGTGGTGGTGTTGATTAATGGGATAAACCACACCGCAACAACTAATAATGATGGTTACTTCAACATATCAATAAGCACGGCAAACCTAAGCCCCGGTAACTACACCTTAGTAATACACATTATGCCTAAGGGACAATATGCACCGGCTAATGCTATGCTCTACTTATCAATAATGGCGTTCAAACCGTCAATATCCATTGAGGTGAGTAAGTACGTGATTGCTGGATTACCACTTAATTTCGCAGTCAATATCCACGTAAACACAACCGTGACCAGTCAGTGGGTTTTAACGGCGATGATCGATGGTGAGGAGGTAATGAAGAGCTTTAGTGGCACTGCGGTTAGAGGGAGTATTAAGCTGCCCATAACCCTCTGGATGAACTATTATGGATTAACCATATACGTGGCGCCAAACCCACCATATAGTGGTTATGAGACCATGATTAGGTTGTTTGTAATAAATCCGCTGGAGCTTGCAATCATAATCTTCATAATTACTGCCACGCCAATCATGGTAATTACCAAGGCACCCAGCGAGAGGGAGGGCGTTACCACACATCGTAGTGTGTCAATACCAGGTGTTAAGTTGATGATTATGGAATTGAAAAACATTAGGGAGAGGCTGAGGGGTGAGGCTTTGATTATTTATGACATGTACGTGGACATACTCAATAGGTTATTGGAAAAATATAAATTGAAACCCTCAGAGAGCTCCACCCTGAGGGAAATCATGACATTACTGGGTAAGTACATGGATTATGAGAGGTATGGAGCCTTCATGAAGGCAACAATGGATATTGAGAGGATAATATACGCAAACTACACACCCACTGGGTACGATATCCAGGAATTTCAGAAGTTAAGAGATTTTATTAGTGAGGGCTTATGAACACGGCATTAATCATTACCGTTACTCTGTTGGTCATAATATCCGCACTAATGTTGTTATTAATACCACCATTGATACCTGTACCTGACCCGTACAGTGCATACAATATTTACTGGGATGGGTATTCTAAGGCGGTATCCATATGTAATGCATCAATTAGTTACTACGGAATTAACAATGCCACGGCAATAATCCTAATACCAATGATCAAACCACCAAAATCACTTATGGAGGAGTTGATGAACTTCACAGTATCAGGTGGCACGTTAATCATCATAAGTAATGGCGGCTACTACGGAAATTACATTCTTAAATACATGGGATTAAACGCAGCATTCGCAAACACTACCGTGGTTGATCCAATAATGAATTTCGTCAATGAGCATTTGCCGGTTGCCACCGTAAGTACCAACTACCAGGAGGTCATTGGCGCACAATATGTCATTCTTGATAACACCACATACATAGAGGTACCCAGTGAGGGTAATTACGAGGTTATGGTTTGGACAAGCCCATTCAGTACCTCCGGTATCACTAAGGGTCCATTTCCTATCGTTGTTCTGACTCATTATGGTAGGGGTATTATTGTGTTGATATCCGATCCAGCCATTTTCATGAATTCATTAATTAATCATTACGGCAATGCCCAATTGCTACGTTGGTTATGTAGCGGTAAGAGAGTTGTGTACATGGAGGGGTTTATTGAGAGGATTAGCCCGCTATCGATCTTAAGGATTTATGGGCACTATGCGTATAAGTACCTTAGGTCAGGGAGCATTAGGTATTTATTAGTAGTATTGCCTATGGTTCCGTTAGTGGTTTTAGTAATTGTAAGAGAAACAAGGGGTGGAATACGTGGATAGCAGGATCTCTGCAATATTCCATGTTGTAAGCAGGGTGAGGGAATTCATTAGCGGGGTAATTGTTGGTAATGCGCAGGCTATAGATATTTTATTATCCACTGTTATTGCCGGCGGGCACTCATTAATAATGGGGCCGGTAGGGTCTGGAAAAACAACCCTGGCAAGGGCCTTGGCCAAGGCTATTGGTGGATCCTTCAGCAGGGTTCAAATGAGTAATGAAACGCTACCATCAGATATTCTGGGCTTCGTGGTTTACACAAGGGATGGCTCAGCCAAAATCGTTAAGGGCCCAATATTCTCCAACGTGGTCCTCCTCGATGATATAAACAATGCACCACCGAGAACCTTATCAGCACTGCTCCAGGCGATGCAGGAGGGTAAGGTGTCCTTAGATGGGAATGTGCTTGATCTACCAAACCCTCATATAATACTCGCCACACTGAACACTACAGAGCCGGAACTAGGGCTTTTACCGGAACTATCTCCCGCCTTCCTCGATAGGTTCATGAGTAGTATAAACATAGCCTATGTAGGTAGGTCTGATGAGAAGAGGGTAATAGTGAGCTCCTACAGGATTGATGATGTGCTCTCATCAAACACCACAGAGTCCGCCATAACACCGGCGGATCTGCTCAATGCCATTAAGGTCGTTAAGGATGTCTATGTTGATGATGTACTCATTGAGTACCTCATGGACATAGTGAACGAGATTAGGAAGGATGATAGGTTAGCCGTGAGCGTGAGTACGAGAGCATCAATAAGCCTCTACAGACTAAGTCAAGCCTACGCGTTATTAAATGGTAGGAACTACGTAATACCTGACGACATAAAGATCATGGCTTACCCGGCCCTGGGCCATAGGATAATAATAAAGTCTGAGTATAGGGATGTTGTTAAGCCCATGGATATAATAAATGAGTCCCTGAGTAGGGTACCCGTACCAAGGTAAGACACCTTATGTACACCCTAGAGATCGTATTGTTCACGGCATTACTGCCCATACCATTCATCATACTTGGTTACCTAAGGAAGTCAATGAGTACCTTGATCTCGTCAACTATAATATACCTTGCAGGGCTAGTACCTATAATACTCATTCTGGAGGCCAGAATACCCACCCTGGAATTAATCACGATAATTCAACACACCCTAGCCGCACCCCTGGGCGTACTCATCGGTATCGTCATTAATGAGTACATGGGTAGGTTAAGGGCTGGGGGTTTCTGGGCTAATGCATTCTTACTACGTAAGGTGCTCCCTGTGTTATACATATTTTGGTTAGTGTATAGTGGGGTGGATGCCCTCGCCCTAATTTTATCCATCACGTTGCTGGTTATTGAGTGGTACTACTTCCCCACGGATAACCTGGGCTTATCACTGACCATACTCCATACCCTAGTTTTACTATTCATGCCCATACCCTCCATACCCATATTCTCTGTATTAATAACGATGATTCTGGATCGGGAATTGGTTAGGGGAGTATATAATCCATGGTTCATAGTACTCACGTACTCGGTCTCCTCGGCACTAGCCTATACCCTACTCGGTATTTACAGGGCCCTAGCCCTAATCATACCACTGGCATATATACTCCTGGTAGCCCTCGTATACGCATTCCTTTATTTGGGTGCGAGAATAACAATACGTACTGAGGTACCATTAAGGGCTGTGCAGGGTAAGGGCTTTTTTTACAACCTAATTATAGAGTCAAAGCCAAGGATTAAGGCTAGGATTGACATAAGGACGCAGGATAATGTATTGATAAAGTCACCCATTAACTCATTCAATGGCGTATCGAGCATTTATGCCTACGCAAACTTCTGGGTTGGCGGTGTTGTGAGGCCCACATTAACGATAATACTCAAGGACACTAGAGGGCTCGTTAAGGTTAAGAGGGAGGTTGAACACCCACCAGTGGTGGTTATACCCAGACTCACCTACTTACTAGGTCTTTACCAGAGGGTGCTCAGCGGTCGGACTGTAAGGGGTTTGGGAGATGTTGTGGAGGTTAGGGAGTACATGCCCGGGGATACACTTAGGAGGGTGCATTGGGCTAAGTCGATCAAGCTTGATAGGTATGTGGTGAAGGTGTTGAGCAAGTTCGTAAGTACTATAGCCATAGTACCGTATGCATCGAGTATGGATGTTCTCGGTAAGATGGAGAGTATGATAATGACCGTGGTAACGTACCTACTCAACCAAGGTATCATACCAGAGTTTCTAATAATTGACCCAGTGAGCCTAAGCATTACGAGCATTCGATGGAGTAATGACCAGGTAACCACCATCATTAAGGTATTGAATACCCTAAGGAACATTGATGTAAAGTTCAGGACCAGAAGCTACGGTAGTGAGCTTCTCAGTGACTTAAGAATTGCCTACCAGGAAAGTCTGCTGAGGGCATTGATGAGGACGAGAGTAGAGACTCCATTAATATTGATTGGTGAGAAGAGATTCTCAAGTGATGTATTGAAGGTGCTACAGAGCCTATTTGGCTATGATAATGTGAGGCAAGTACTAATTTAGGGGAGAACATGACCAATGAGAGGATATGCCTCCTCGGACCCGATGGCTCAGGAAAGAGCACACTGGCTAGGTTATTAGCTTCACACCTGGCGAGACACAGGCATGTTAGGATATCATGGCTAAGGGGATCTCACATGGCAGCCTCATTGCTAGCCAGGTTCCTGTCACTATTTCAAAACATGAAGGGACTTGATAATCCCTATTACGGAATATCAATACCAAAAGTCCTAAGGCCATTGTGGTGGTTCCTGGAATTCATCTCAGTAATCCCAAACTGGTTGCTCCGTTACCTACTACCCAGCACCTACGAAGTTGTTATAGGCGAAAGAAGCTTACTCGACTTCCTAGTCTGGGTTTGCATAACCACCGATATAGGCTTCCTAAGGACAATATGGGCTAGGGCAACCATAGCCCTGGCAACCAGGTACTGCAGGAACGTGCTGATAACGGCAAGCTTAGAAACACTGAATGCGCGTAAGGGTGGTGAACCAACGGCGAAGGCATTACCGAGGCAGTGGGTGATTTATGGGGTATTATCCAGGGCCTTGGGGATAGCGGTAATAGACACGACTAAGGAAACACCAACGAGATCAT
>Ga0326758_100062_pt1 | contig 45789 bp, 45 predicted proteins | sample GCRJH_S_FD_207221 | JGI IMG/M metagenome (GOLD analysis project Ga0326758, IMG submission 207221) | Hot spring sediment microbial communities from Geyser Creek Basin, Yellowstone National Park, WY, United States - GCR.JH_S | ecosystem: Environmental > Aquatic > Thermal springs > Near-boiling... | reverse complement strand
TCCATGTGCTCACCTCCAATTAACTCCCGTGCTCACCCTAAAAAAGTATTACCATCAACGTTCTATTAATAAAGCACAAACAATTCAAATAATTCATTTTAGATTAACAAAATTGTTGTCCACACTGGCTTAGCATGGATTATTAAATTACCTTTTGCTGTGACGTTTAGTGTAGGTGATGCAGTTCCAGCAGCATATAATGGGTACCTCGTAGACGGTTTTTTAGGCTATGCTACCGGACACGGACCCTACTTATCTAATATAAATGCTATGGAGGTATTACTAATTGCAAACGCCACCACTGGTAAGATCTTAATTCTAGAGAATGTAACCGATAAAACTACTCATCCGGGCGACACTAATAACGGATATAACCCTATAGTGGTCAATGGAACTATTTACTTACCTACTACAGCAGGTACTGTAGAGGCGTTTAATCTACAAGGAAAGCTCTTAGGGACTTCACCCGTAATATCATCTACTGTAATACAAAGTGCACTAATATTCTATAACGGTTATCTCATTGTTACTACCGGTCCTAATATTGCCGTACTCAATTCCAGTAACGGTGAGTTAGTCAACATATACCACACGCCGTTTATCATAAGACAGCAACCTATAATTGTAGGACAAACCCTGATATAAACAACCTCCACTAACTGGGTGTTGGCGGTACCGGTCTATGGCACTATTCATGGATCTGAGGTTCCTCCACTTAACGTAAGTATTTCCAGTACTGTTTGTATGTTCTTTTCGTAGAGACATTCGAAACCTTAATTCATTCTTTTTATCGTCTCTTGATTTAACTTATATTTGTCCTCTTTACCTCATGAGCTGAAGTTTATATCCACCAATAGAGACTCGCTACAACTTCTAGGATTTTTAAACTAAAAAGTTTGAGAATCTTTGGAAAAAAAGGATAACTATTGTGGGTTTTCCACGTTAAACCACATATCCTCAAAGGAGCTTTCTTCGAGGCTTTTCTGTTTAGTTTCAGGCACTACTAACAGCGTCACTATCGCAGCTATTATTCCTAAGGCTCCTCCAACTCCTACAGCGACGGGAAGACCGAAGTTGAAGAAGAGGAATGGGAATATTGCGGAGTTAACTAGGGCGCCCATTCTATCGATTGCAACAACTATACCTGATGCTATTCCTCTTATTCTGGTAGGCGTAAGTTCTACATTAAAGACACCTGCTGCACTTACGTTAGCAGGACCTACGTTGTGCCAGAAATGATACCCTCCAAGGAGTATCATTCCCACTATGGGAGTGATAGGGTTTGAAAGAGTTAATTGCGGTTTAAGTGCCGCGAAAAGAATTAACGATATAGCCATTCCAGCGAATCCAACAGCTTCCAAGGGTTTCCTACCCCACCTATCTATCAGAAGGAGAGCTACAGCACCCCCGGGTATTGACGCAACTAGTGTTAGGACAAGGCTGAAGATAGCTGTGTTATTAATACCTATTGACTTTCCCACAAGAGCTGGTTCAAAGACACCTCCAGGGTTCACCATATGGTCTAGGAACCATAGTATCCCTGCTATTGCTATGAATTTAGCGTATTTTCTTAGGTAGAAAAGCACCGGTGTCTTGTCCACTGCGTTAACAGCCACAGTCAAATCGTTATTAGTCACTTTTTTAACAACCTCTTGGAACGCCTTCATGTCCCCCTTAATTCTTACTAGGTATCTAGGGGACTCAGGTACCTTTCGTCTAAGGTATATAACCGATCCCGGAATAATAGCCCCTAAACCTAACGTCAATCTCCATAATAGATCACCGTGAATCCCTATTAGAGGAAGCCCCAGAATAGTAGCTGCACTGGCGATGCTCCCCAGAGGACCCGTTACACCTACTGCAAATGCCAGTAATTTACCCCTATCCTTTTTGTTGGCAAACTCTCCCAATACTATAGGAGACATAACGAAGTCTCCTCCTATTCCCAATCCGAACAACATCTGTGTGAGTATAAGCTCATATACGTTCTGCGTAAAGGCACCGAGGAGCGAACCTAAAGAGAGCAGCAAAGCTTCATAACCGTAAACTGCTCTTCTTCCCTTGAAATTAGAGATAAAGCCGAAGAGAATCGCACCTACGATAGCGGTCCAAAATGACGCAGTGCCTAAAAGAACGTATAGTGGCGACCCTGCTACAAGTCCAAACTCTTTTTTAAGTTCCGGAAGTGCTACTGCTACGAAGGTAGTATTATAACTTATTGTAAACATCCCCAGAGTTGTTATTAAAAGGCTCTTTGCATGGTAAACATTGAAATTAGAATCATCTAGGGGCTTAAAAATATCTCTTAGCTTCATAGGAATCAAGATATGATAAAATGTCTATAATAAAAACTTTTTCTATGTATAAAACATATTGATATATAACTATATATTGATATATATAATTTTCATGCACCAAAGGCGGGCTCTGGGGCATACCATTTTACTAGGATAAATATCCAAGATCCATTCCACGCAGCCTTAACTAGTATGTAGTGAGTTAAACCTGATGTCGGTGCATTCGGTATATTAGCTGTTAAGGACAAGTTTTCCCATTGGATCTCGCTCCAGAAAGGTGCAGCTCCGGGGTTATTTATATCACTGCTTCCAGTTTTCTCGCATTTCTGCAATTTCGTGATCGCTTAAACACTTGCTCGTTTTAACTAGGTGATGAGACTATTGAGCAAAGAAAAATAAACTCATTATATCTTACTGTATCGTAAATGCTATAACAAATAGTGAAGTCGTTTCCGTGTTCACATTCCCTAACGGGATTACGGTCCCGTTCACTACCTTGTAATTACTGAAATAACCTCCAATAGGGGACTGCAGATGTTTAGCAATGTTATATATCTTAAGAATTAAAGGCAAATACTCCATCGCAAACGTCTGGTTATATTTATCTATGTACTTCCACGCTATGATAGCCAAGGCTAGCTTATAAGAAGCGTAGACGTTACTTGTAACGCTTTCATCCTGAAATCCGTAACCATTCCAGAAGTCGTTAATTGTAGTTTCAAACACTTTCTCTGCAAGGGTTATGTTCCCGTTTTCAAGCTCGTATATTGAGAATAAAAAAGAAGTGTCAGCGTATTCGTACCAAGCAAGGTAGTTTGGAGAATCGTTAAAACTTGTAGTACAGATGGGTCCCCAAACTTTCTCATTTACGGGGTCTTTAAACATCCACGTGAAGTTGTGTATTCCTGCTAATACCAAGTAAGGTGACAAAGTTATGTTACTCTTGATGTTATCCCAAACCGTTTCCCACAAGGAGTCATTTAAGTCCTTTAACGCGATCACTGCCAACAAGTTGTCGCTTTCCACGAAGTACTTATTAACATAAGGACATTCTGAGAAGAGCTTTAAGGAGGAGTTATATGTGATGTTATAGTAATTCATTACTAGTCCCAAGGATATTGGAGAGGTTAAGTTGAAGAGTTGTGTAGAGGAAGGGGTTGGAGGTCTGGTGGGGCTTGGAGGACTTGTAGTAGGTGAAGAGAAGATTGAGGGGTTTATATTAACTTTATAGTGGTAATATATTACCAGATATAGCTCTGTCACGATCAGTAAAACGAGGACTAACGATAAGACAGTTAATGTTCTTTTGTTCATAGGTAGTGATTGAGTTTCAGTCTGAAAAACTTTTTCTTCACATCATTTATCTCTACTACAACGGTGCATATATTATGAAAGTAGCCGTAAGGATAAAAATCATCACTACCTACGTCGTAGCTTACGAAAAGTTAAAGGGAAAGTAGACGAGTTAAACTACATAAACTGAGGCTAAGTAATAATGAATGATAGAACTATGAAAGGTTTTACTCCCTTAACTTCTACGCGACCCTCTTAGGTACATCTCTGTTTATGAACAAGAAGTAGGAAAGCCCTAGGGGTATTAGAGAATAAACTAGGACTGAGAGAATAGCAGATAAGATGCTTCCCGAGTGTAGCGGGTAGATGTCTAAAGCGTTAACTAGAAACGAATAAGGGGTGTTAGCTAGATAAAGGAAAGGTAACTGGGTAGCACCGAAAGACGGTAAGGCCTCGCCTATCTCCACGTACTCGGAAATATGAGTAAACCTACCTATAATGACCAGCACGTCGGAGATCAGAAGGGAACCTATGAGTATCGAGCTCGAGATTATAAAAGATAGACTACTCCTCCTCAACATCTCACCTATTGAAAACGAAATGTTGAAGAATACTAAAGATGAGAAGAGCACCAAGGAGACGACTATCGGCAATAACCCTACGTCATACTGAACACCGAACATTGAGTATGAGAAAGCCAAGGCCATGATTACCATGATGAAATAGATCAACGCTAGAAGGGTGAAAGACCCTAACCACTTTTCTGAGAAAAACCTAGTCCTAGTGACCGGTTTAGTTAAGAAGAAGTCCACAGTACCTTGTTCGTACTCCTCGCTCATCGAACCCGAAGCTATTGAAATTGCCAAGAAATGTAACAATAAGCTCTGGGGTAAGAGTACTCCAACGACCCACATGTAGGGGTAAAGGGGAATTAATATAACCCTTACGGTCTTTGAGGGGACTAAGTAGAGGGCTAGATATACACCTATTTCGAAAAACAGTGAGACCGCAATTAAAGCAATTACTTTCTTTCTAGCTATAGCCCTCCTCCACTCGTAAAACATTATCTCAAGCACTGTTTATCGCCTTCTCGTAAGCCCTCTCTAAGTCCTGACTTAAGTAGAAAGTCTTAACTGAAGCCCCACCGTAAATTAGCTCTCTCAGTAACTCCTCCCTCTTGTCCTCCTCTAAATAAACGTAAAACTTACCTTCACTTACCTTTTCCACCTTCTTCACATAATCCAACTTCTTAGCTATCTCTTGTATAGCCTCATTCCCCTCGACCACAACTATAACACCCAAATATTTCTTTACTAAGTCCTCTACCCCTCCCTCAAATACTTTTTTGCCTTTGTGGACTAGGATCACTCTATCTGAGAGCTTTTTTACGTCCTCAAGCTCATGGGAGGTCATGAGTATTGAAGCCCCTCTCCTCTTCAACTTATCGAATGTATCCCTTATGTGTAGGGAGAAAACCGGATCTACGCCTATATTCGGTTCATCCATTATTAATATTTCCGGGTTGCCGAGTAGGGCTTCAGCTATAGCTATCCTCTGTACCATACCCTTACTGTACTTAGCTATCTGCCTATCCGCAAGATCGCTCATCCCTACTAAGGCTAATAGCTCGTCTACCTCGTCTTTACCTACTTTTTTGATCTTAGCTGAGAGTTGTAGTACTTGTCTGCCGGTCAGAAAAGGGGGTAAGTTAGGCAACTCTTGCACATAACCGACGTTTCTCAGAACCCCTTTGTCCTTGAACGGGTCTTTGCCCAGGATTTCGACTTTCCCCTCATCAGGCTTAATTAAGGCTAAAACTACCCTAATCAGTGTAGTCTTCCCAGCACCGTTAGGGCCCAACAAGGACACGAACTCCCCCTTATTGACTTGAAAAGACACGCCGTCTACAGCGAGCTTTTCACCGTACTTTTTAACTATTCCTTGGACAACTATCATCTAATTTAAGTTTGTGACAAAGTAAAAATTTTTAATTTACGATGAAGAGATGTTGAGTATGACTAGAAGAGTATGGATGATTGGTGGTGCACAAGGATTAGGTGTTGACACTTCTGCTGTGGTTTTCGGCAACGCAATAGCCAAAGCGGGGTACTATTTGTTTGGTAACAGAGAGTACTACTCCAACATAAAGGGAAGGCATAGCTATTTTGAGGTGGTTTTTGACGAAAAACCAGTCAGAAGCGTATCAGCTTACACTGATATACTGGCCACTTTCGACGCTGAAACTCTTTTTCAACACTTCACGGAAGTGAAGGACTTCGTAATTTACGGACAAGACTACGAAAATACTAGTGTCGATATGATTAGGTCTATGGAACCGGAAATGGCAGAACAAGTTAAGGAGGAGTTAAACAAGGCGGGAAGGGGTTACACGGTAAAGGATGTAATAGATTATCTTAAGGAGAAGGGAGTTAAAGTAGTAAGACTCAATTACCAAGACTTGCTAATGAAAATAGCCGAGCAATTCAAAGTCCCCCTTTCAGTGGTTGAAAGGGCTAAAAACATAATAGCTGTGGGTGCTTCTTACGGCCTTCTGGGCTTACCTTTTGAGCTTTTAGAACACGCTATAACTGAGGTCTTCAAAAACGAGTTATTCGTTAAGATTAACACTACTGCCGCTAAAATGGGCTTTTATTCAGTCTCAAGCTATTATAATTTACCGGTTTTAAAAGTGGAAAAACATAGGATTCAAGTGGACGGTAACACGATATCTGCGATGGGTAAGCTAGCGGGCGGTTTAAGGTTTCAATCCTATTACCCCATTACGCCAGCCTCTGATGAGAGTACATATATTGAGGCAAACCAGAACCTGGAAATGGTAATTGAAGGAAACGAATTGAGGAAGGGAGGTGCTGTAGTTGTTCAGACTGAAGACGAGTTGGCAGCAATTAACATGGCTAACGGTGCAGCTTTGACCGGTACAAGAGCGGCTACAGCAACTTCCGGGCCAGGTTTCGCTTTAATGAGCGAAGGGATAAGTTGGGCTGGAATGAATGAAGTCCCCGTTGTTATAACTTACTATATGAGAGGGGCTCCAGCAACTGGTTTACCAACTAGGAGTGGGCAAGGTGATTTGAAGTTCGCTTTGAACGTTGGCCACGGTGAGTTCCCGAGAATAGTTATTGCCTCCGGTGACCACGTGGAGATATTCTGGGATGCTATATGGGCGTTGAACTTGGCCGAAAAATATCAGACTCCCGTTATTCATATTATCGAGAAGACTTTAGCAAACGCCTATTCCGTCTTTGATGAGGAACTAATAACCGGAAAACCAATAAAGATAGAGAGGGGTAAAATTGTGAAACCTACCGAGGATTACTTTGATAGGTTCCAGTTTACTGAGGATGGGATTTCACCTAGAGTCTTCCTTGGCCAAGCTAGCATATTCTATACTGGCGACGAACATAATGAGGAAGGGCATATCACTGAGAATAGCATAAACAGGACGAAAATGTACGAGAAGAGGATAAAGAAGTTAGAGACCGCGGATAAAGAAATTCCAGAGGAGGAAAGGGTTAATGTTGTCGGAGACTCAGATGTAGTCTTACTCACATGGGGTTCCCCGAAAGGTGCGATTTTAGATGCTATGGAGGAGTTAAGTAAGGAGGGAATTAACGTTATGATGGTTCAGGTTAAGATGTTTAACCCATATCCTAAAAGGTTAATGAGTAAATTATTGCAAGGTAGGAAAAAGATAATTGCTGTTGAAAATAATTATCAAGCACAAGGCGCCGAGGTTTTAGCTGAAAAGACCGGAATATTTGCGACAGACTTTATACTAAAGTGGACCGGAAGACCTATAACTAGAGAGGAAATCATATATGGTGTTAAACAAGTATTAAACGGAGAAAAAAGAGTGGTGTTGAGCGGTGGCGCGTAAACCCGTCTTCGTTGATTGGTGTCCAGGGTGTGGTAATTTCGGTATTTTGAGAGCTGAGGAAAGTGCAATAAGAGAACTCGGTGTTGACCCAAAGAAGGTGGTAATAGTTTCGGGGATTGGTTGTTCTGGTAAAATACCCCACTTTATTAACCTACCGATTAATGGTGTACACACACTTCACGGTAGATCGATAGCTTATGCCACCGGTATAAAGGTTTCAAACCCGTCTTTGGAAGTAATCGTTAACATTGGTGATGGTGATGGCGTAGGTATTGGTATGGGCCACTTTGTACATCTGGGTAGGAGGAACTTAGATATAACAGTCGTTATTCATAATAACGGGGTTTATGGACTGACAAAAGGGCAAGCTTCCCCTACCTTACCCAGAGGTGTTAAGACTAAGTCCTTGCCCAAGCCCAACATAAATGATGCAGTTAACCCGCTAGCTGTTGCACTTTCTGCTGGCTACACTTTTGTAGCTAGGGGTTACGCTTACGATACTATGCACTTAAAAGAACTAATAAAGAAGGCTGTAAGACATAAGGGTAGTGCTGTTATTGAAGTATTGCAACCTTGTCCTACTTATAACGATATAAATACTAAGGAGTGGTATGATAAGAGGGTATATAAATTAGATAATGACCCCACGTGGGATCCAGTAGTTAGGAAAGAGGAGGAGGTTAAAGACAAGTTTGAAAAAGCTATACTAAAAGTTATGGAATTTGGAGAAAAAATACCTTTAGGAGTGTTTTACCAAAACGAGCTTATACCGACGTTTGAGGATAGGCTTGAGATGAACATACCTAATTATAAAGACTTCTATCCTGCAATTCAACCAATAGAGGTTAATGGAATTGCAACTACTAAGATTGATGAGCTAATAAAAGCTAAAAGGGTTATATGATTGCTAATGAGTATGTAAGAACCTACGGTTTTTTAATTCGAAACTCCTAACAACATAAACTTTTTAGTCTTTTTATCCTCTATTACCTTACCCTCCTCTGCTAATTCGTTTAGTGCTTTCCTTATCTTCTCATCACTTGCGAGGTTAGTTAGAACACTATGTATTTCCTTAATGTCCATTGGCCTCTCCTTAAGGAGGTCAATAATAACGTTCTTCAATTCGTCCTCCTCTGGAGCTATCATCACTACTAACTCATCGTCGTCATAAACTACTTCTAGTTTTGACTCTATCTCCTTCCTTTTACTATTTACACTCATATTAACCCCTAATTATGATACGAATTAGTTAGATATAAACTTTTGTCAGCTGGGTAAAAACAGTTTAAAGTCTTAAAGGATTTAAAAAATAGAAAATTATACCTTTATTACCTCTGTTTCCTTTGAAGATTCCTCTAATGGTTTCCCTTTAGTTTCTGGTATGAAGAACCAAGTGATTATTGCGGCTACTAAAGCTACGATGCTTAGAAAAGTTACGGCAAAACCTTCACCATATGCGTTGAATAAATAGGGGAATACGAAAGACGTTAATGCTGCACCAGTTCTCCCAGCAGCTACTGTCATTGCTTGTACAACTCCCCTAACTTTCGTAGGTGCTAATTCAACTCCTAACATTCCAGATGCGCTTACTGACCCTGGACCAGCTTGCGAAAAGAACTGGCTCAAGCCATAAAGTATAAGAGCACCTATAGCTGGTACATAAGCTTTTAATGCTGAGAATAACAATAGGGAGGCAAACATCCCTATGAATCCCATTGTTTGCATTGGTTTTCTACCGATTTTGTCTAATGTCATAACGGCTACTAACCCACCAGGTACTATAAAGGCGAACTCAATTATGAACTGAAATATTGCTGAATTATTTATCCCAAGGCTTTTAGCTATACTGCTAGGCCCGAAGAGTATGCCAGAATAAGCCACTATGTCGAATAGGAACCAGAGTATTGCTGCCGCTGCAAATATTTTCCCAAATCTAGCGAAATAATCTCCAAACGTGTTAATATCCTTATAGCTTGAATCTACGTTGACGTCGCTTTTAGCTAATGTTTTAACTACTTTTCTGAACTCTTGAGCATCACCCTTTATCCTCAACAAGTACCTCGGTGTCTCTGGTATCTTCCTCCTCAAATAGATAACTGAAGCTGCTGGTATAGCACCAGCAGCAAGAACTACCCTCCATATAATGTTCGGGCTAACGCCGATGGCCTCTAATGCTAAAGCTATTGCAGCTGCCGTAGTCGCTCCAAAGCCCCACATCATACCGAAACCAAAGGCTATCAATTTACCTCTGTCCTTTGCGTTCGAATGTTCACCCATTATCATTGGTGATAAAACGTAGTCCGCCCCTACTCCTAAACCCAGTAATCCTCTAACGAGTACTAAAGCTAATGCGTTAGGTACTACCGCTTGTAGTAGTGCACCCACGGTCATTAATGCAACATCTACACCATAAAACGCCTTTCTTCCCTTGTTTGATAAAAAGCCGAAAAGGATCGCTCCTATTGCTGCACCTATCAATGCTGAACCGGAAATTAAAGATTCCCAAAGGGTGAAAGACGGGCTTTTACTAGTTATTCCTAATGAAGCTAACACTGTTGTTAGGACTATTCCTATGGAAGACAGATCGTAGCCGTCAGTGAATACCCCCATCCCCGTTGTAATCAAACTCTTTATATGCCACACGTCGAAGTTCCTTTCGTCTAAGGGCTTAAAAACGTCCTTTAAATTCATATGAGAACATATTCTCAATAACTTATAAAGATTACGTAAATAGAATAAAGAGAAGTAAATTAACTATATAACCATATGTAGTATAAATCGATAACCTATATATATCCCATCTTACGCATATATCTCATGGAATATAAAATAAGTGACTTGATTGATGAAGACGGTAATTTAAGGAGTGTACCTAGAGGTTTTACAGCACTTCTCGTGAACAAGAGGTTACTCTTGATAAAGGGGAACATGTCAGCCGTAATAGTTAAAGTTTATAAAGACGTTTATGCAGTTAGGGCCAAGATAGGTAATAAAGTGAAGTACTTTTTTGTGAGATCGGATTGGACTATAATTAAGGGGGGAAGGCTGATCCTTAACGACAAAAGGGAAATTATACTCGACACATTAGAGGACGTTATAATGAAGTTAGAGGATTTTGATGAAATAAATAAAGTTAAGGATTCGCTCTTCGCCTTATATCTAATAAAAAATTGTCTTAAAGGTGATGACTCGTCTTGTAATGAGCTAGAGGACTTAAGACTTTAACTCTCTTTTCCTAACCTCCCCTTGCCTTTAACATTAATGAACTCATAGGCTACTGAGATAAACACATTATCTGGGTCTTTTCCTTTCTCCACCATGTACTTAATACTCTCAATTTCTACTGCTGTTAAAGCGTAAAGTAAAAGGAAAAGCCCTGTCGGTTTATGGAGTAATGCTCCCATACCTCCCCTATATAAGTAGAACTTTAATCTCTCACTCTCAACCGTTTCAATAGGGGACAAGTCTTTTAGGCTGATCGAGGTTATTTTATCACTCCATAAAGCCGTAAGCACCCTAACCTCCTCTTCACCACCGCCCTCAAGCTTAACAAAGTCGTCAATTACTCCCATATGATTTTTTAGTGATGCTAGCTTATTTATTTTGAATTGTTAGTCGGGGTTACAGATGAGGGAGAAATAGCAAAGAGTATAGCTAAGTACTTTAAGGAAGTCGTGGTACTTTCATCTCCTCAAGCAGTAATGAAAGAAAGGCCAGACGTAGTAATACACACCTTTGAAGTGGATTATCAAGAGGCTAATAAAAACCCTTCCGTAGCCTGGAACATAAACACCTGGTACGCCATCAACATCGCGAGGAGTGCTAATAAACTTCACGCATTAAATGTCTATCTCTCGACCTTTATGGTATTTAACGGTAAGAAAGGGTATTATACTGAGACCTCCACCCCCAACCCTATTAACTATTACGGTTTAAGCAAACTTGCTGGAGAGACTGGAATAATGTCATTAGGAAATTACTTAGTGGTTAGGTTAGGAGCTTTACACTCCTTCACCTATAAGGGGATATTACACGGCTTTTATGTCGCTGGGGTTAGAGGGAAGGTGTTAAAGTGTAATTCCAACTTTTACCTCTCGCCTATTACCGTTGAAGAGAGTGCCGAGGTAATAGCAAGGCTTATAAAAAGAGGGATAAGAGGAGTAGTTAACGTTGGCGGTAAGAGGAGGAATATGGTCAAAGTATGCGAGGAGATTTCTAATTTATTTGACGTAGAATATATACCTATTGAAGGGAGGTATTTCGATTTCTCCCTTGATGATTGGTTATTAAGGAGTTTAGGCTTTACCGTTAGAAGTTAAGAACAAATCGTACCCCTTAGTCAACATGATCCTATCCATTTCGCTTACGAAGTTCTGTATGTAAAAATCAACGTAGGGGTAATTGATCCTTATCGCCTCATCCCTCATTAAACTCACTAAACCACTTAACCTCTCAAACTTTTTCTCCTTGTCCTCTTCAACGTAAAGGAACCTAGTTATCTCCCTACCCAGTTCCCTTGATATTTTAGCCTTTCTCAAATGAATTAACCTCAATAGGAGGATTAAAGCCCTAGCAGACCTACTCAACAGCTCGTCAACGCTTTTAGCCTCCTCCATCGAGTATACGGTACTAAAATATAATTTCTCCACTTTTTCTATTCTCATACAAAGTTATTTCTCATCGGTAATTTAAATACTTTTGCCAGAAATATTGATATGATCGAGTTATTAAGTAGGGTACTCTTTTATGTAGAGAAAGGAGACCCGTTGCCAATAGCGTTCAAGAAGGCTAAAGAGATGAGAGGATATAAAGGGGTAAACTACGAAGAGGCTTATGAGCTCGCAAGGCTATTAGTGCTCCATTATTTCTCATTAAGAGGAAAAAGTGAGAGGAAGAAAGTAAAAGAATTCCTCAAAGGCACTAATGAACTAAAACTACCCGACTGGATGGAGGAGGAGTTGAGTAAAATTTACGATCTAAAGGCGTTAAAGGAATCCTTTAAGGAAAAGAATGTTTGGATAAGGGTTAATACTTTAAAGGCTGACGAGGACAAAGTGATTAAATCCTTGGAGGATAAAGGGATTGTCTTGGAGAGAGACAAGGACATACCCTATGTGTATAAGGTTTTAAGTGGTAATGTGAGGAATACCGAGGAGTTTAGGGATTATAAAGTCGTCATCCACGACAAGGCTAGTGTGGCTGTAGTGGAAGCGTTAAGACCAGAGAGGGAAGATATTATTTTCGACATGACTTCCGCACCGGGTATGAAGACTTCTCTGATTTTTGCACGAACAGAGAACAAGGTTAAATTAGTCGTAGCTAGTGACTTTAGTTTAGAGAGGCTCGAGAAAGAGAGAAGATTACTGAAGGCCATGGGAGTCGATGTGGCTAAAATAGAGTTTATTAGGGGTGATGGAAGATATTTAAAAGTTAGAGCCGATAAGGTTCTACTTGACGCACCTTGTACTTCCTCTGGGATGATTAGTAATGAACCCACAGTACTCCTAAGATTAAGTAAGGAGAGGGTTAAGGAGATGAGCGAATTGCAAAGAAGTCTTTTAGAAAATGCCTTAAAGCTTTCAAGTTACATAGTTTACGCTACATGTTCCTTATTCCCAGAAGAGGGAGAGGAAGTAGTAAAAGATTTTAGAGCACACCCTCCTCTAAATTTCGGGAGTATAAGTAGAGGTGGTAATAGGTTTATCCCTTATCTACATCATACTGAGGGTTTTTTCATATCATTAGTTAAGGGATAAAGTTGAAACGCTTTATTAAGCATTTTTCTAATCTTCCTATACTTTAGCTCATCGAGTATTCCCATGCTTACAAACTTCAACGATATTAAAGGAGAGGGCTAATCGTAGGATAAAAATACTGATACCCCCTAGGTCATTTAACCCAATAAGAAGGTTCACGGCTAAGTCATTTAATCACGGACAACGTGAAAAATTGTTTTTGACGGATTAAGTTCAAACTGTTTTAAGCATTTTTAATTTGTTAATGATAAATTCTTCAAAATCTATAATGTTGAATCTCACCGTACTGGTTAGCAAATTTTTAACAATTCCTACTTCACTTTAAAAATTGTTAATGTGTTTAAGCAAAAAGAAATTTATTTAAAAACTTATCGTGTAGTCTATGCGCGACTATATACATGCTACAATAGCTTCAACGTTTGCCTAAACAGGAAATATATATGACCTACTCTTACTAACATACGTTTACTCTTACTTCGAGAAAGTATACTCACTATCAATTCTAGATTTCTCCATATTATTCGCACTGGGGCATTTCGAACATAATGTTAGGATTTATCGCTACTTTAGGGATTTATGACTTAGTAAACTCCATAGATATTCTAGGATTTGCATCAATAACTGTAGTTTTAGTTAGTGTTATCACTTGGCCTAAAACTAAAAGAGCGGTTGTAAACAGTATATAAATTTAACTCTTTTAATCCTCACTTATAAATCTTCTCGGGGATGATAAAAAGATTTCAGATTCTTAAGGGGAAAAGATGATAATTTATGAAATTTCTTTTACAATAGCCTTACGTAAAACTGAAATTTTTGTAAGGGAAAGGGTGAAAAGTATTATTAATAATGAATGAGATATAATAGATGGCACTTAAATTAATAAAAAAGCAAGAAGGTAAGGAAAGGCGGGGTGAGGAACAAATTCGCGCGGGGTGTACAGCGATGTACTAATTAAAAGGTAAGGTTTTTGATTTTAAAGTTTTCTTTCCGTTTTAGCCTATCTTAAGTTCATTGTATTAAAATTCTCTTAAGTTATAATTGGAGACTGTAACGCTTCTATGTAGCTACTCGTTATTTTTAATCACTTCTAAATATCGTTTTGACAAGTTTTGTTTATATAGTATTACTGAAATAGTTTTTATTGATGATCTCCCTAACTGATGACGGGCACTGCTCACGAGTTTTGGGGAGTGATAAAAGTGTGGATGGGAGGGTAGTGGCGTTTCCCTCGACTAGCCCCAATGATTTAAGGGTGACTGTGTATGATCCCTTAAGAGGGGTGCCCGTGGTGGAATTAGAAGTAACTAAAAGTAAGGAAAAGTTACACCACGGGTAAACACATAACCCGCATTGGCGCGTGAGACCATTCTCAATTAATTTCTAGTTGAAAAGATCTAATATAAATAAAAAAGTGTGCATTTATTTGTGATTTAAACTACATTATATCATAGTAATGTACCTTTCAATTGTTTTCTCCCAATATCCCTCAGAGAACATAAAGGGAAGTGATATAACAGCTAGGAATACTAAATAAATTACTAAGCTAATTACTCCAAAAGCACCGGCCAGACTACCAAGTACTGGGATAGGAGAAATAAAACTGAAGAGAATTGACGAAGGTGTCATATTAACCCTCCCTTGAGCGGGATTTACCGGGTAAAACCTTGCTGATGTTGAAATCACAAAGATTATTGAAAGCGGGATTCCTATCAGTAAATCCATAGCTACTATAGTACCTTCTGCAATACCTATAAGAATAATATAAGGTAAGAGTACAACCTCAATAGCTATTATTTTAGACAAAATATAGTTTCTTGCTAGCTCCAGTGGTGTCATTATACTAAGGTATAACCATAAAGGTTCAAAAGCGAATGCAGAGATCACAAAGAAAAACATGGTCATATATGGTATGAGTATGGAATAAGCAATTATTGTATAATACATAGAATTTATTACTGTGGGATTTACTACTGGGCTATATATGATTTTGAGAAGTACCAAAAACACAACACCTATAATAGTAAAAACTAATATAAGCCAACGCACGTCAACTCTCCTCACGATAAACGTTTGAGCCGTTAAAATGTTACTCCTACCGCCTATTTCCAAGAAATGCAAGTTTTTAATTAACATTACCATAAAGGGGGTTGACGTCGAAAAACTTATACTTTTCATTACTTCCTTCTCTTCTGGGGCAAAGTAACGTAAGGCTAGTCCTACCGTATTAAATCTAGTTATTGCTAAATAGAGCAATAATACATCAAGAAGTGCTAGTAGAAAATAACCCTCGTAATAACCGAAAAACATCGATAAAGGAGAGAACGGGTTTCCCATAAGCGCAGAGGCATCCCACAACACTATTAGAAAAGCAATGGAGATCCTACTTTTAAGAGGCAAACTATATGTTATCACTGATAATGAAGGGGGTATTAGGCTTATCAGAAATAAAGTAGGGAATGCTAAAAGTCCTAGTGATGGGATAAAAAAGCTGCTTATCACGACCATGTAAATCAAACTTACTATTATATTACTTATAATTAGTCCTAAGGCCAGCCCTTTGCTATCAATTGGCAATTGAAATAAAAAGTCCACATCTGATTTGATAATCCCAGGTATTGAGGAACCCTTTTGTGGTGCAAACAGTGGTAATAAGGTAAAGAAGATTGTGAAAAAGATATCATAATATGAATAAGTTAACGAAGTTTCCTTATTATAGTGAAATAGGAGGAGTGGTAAACTTGTCAATATGCCTAGGGCTACTAATAGAACTAAAGTGGGCTTACTAACCCTCGAGAGTACCAGAAATTTTACCAGTTTCCATAGCACTTTAACCACCTAAAGTCATTAACCTAGCTACAACACTCTCAATAGGCTCGTCCTCCTTAGCCATTGCTTTAAGTTGATTTATTTCACCCTGCCATACAATTGAACCCCTATTAATCATGATTACGTGGTCTGTAAGCCTAGTCGCTATCGACATTATATGAGTTGAGATTAGAAAAGTCGACTTCATAGTCTTAAGTTCGTTTATAACCTTTTCTTGTGTAGGAATATCTAAGTAGTTTAACGGTTCGTCGAGTAGTACTATTTCCGGGTTATGAAGCAAGACTAAGGCCAGAGAGAGTTTCTGAATATTGCCCCTAGACAGCTTTCCGGCTTGGATATTTTCGTACTCTTTTAAGTTAAACATTTCCATCATTTCCTCAGCTCTTTCTTTAGGGTTCGGTAAACCCCTCAATGCCGCTGTATACTCTAAATTCTCCCTTACCGTCATAGCCCTGTAAGGCATAGGGTCTTCTGGTAAATAACCTAAAATCTTTTTTACCTCCGTAGTCCCAGGCTTTAACCCTTTAATTAAGACCTCACCGTAATCCGGCGTAATCAACCCGGCGAGGATTTTAAGAGTTGTAGACTTACCTGCACCGTTAGGACCAAGCAACGCATACCTCCCCATACATGGGATTGAAAAGCTTACGTTATTGAGTGCTAAAATATTGCCAAACCTCTTTACCACGTTAGAAAATCTTATACACTCTTGTCCCATAAGATAATCTCCCATAATTATTAATAAAAACTTATTGATGAACTAAATTATAGGAATGGTAATCTATTTTATAAATGTTAACCAAGAATTTATTTAACTAGAGTAGGAAAGAGACCAGTCCATAACTCTTTTACGTAATTACTCCTTCTTATTACATTCTAAATTTCTCTTTGGTTTACGATAAGTACATTACCAAAATATTTTATATAAAGTCCCTCAGCTGATAATTGCTGACGAGGATGGGAGTGATTGAAATCGGTGATATTGACATTCCTCAAAAGGTGTTTGTGATTTAAGATGAGTTTACGAGATTAAGTTAAAGAAGGTAAAATATGCCACTAGCGAACACTTCCCAAACAATGTTGTGTTAATGCTTAATTATTTGGTTTTTTAAATGTTTTTAGGTTGTTACTTAAGTTACTAATCATCTTTCCCTTCCTAATACTCTCTGCAGAACTAATAACAAGAGGGGCTGAAAAGTTAGAGAAATTCATGGGACAAGGAATGGCTGGAGGGATAATAATGGGGTTACTTACAGCTCTCCCAGAAACGATTTTCGTGATTGTAGCAATATTGAGGGAAGAACCATACATTGCCTTGGGCTCAGCAATAGGTGGCAATGTCTTGCTCTTTACTTTCGGGATAGGGCTATTAGGGGTTATGAACTACTTTAAGTGGAGAAAGGACTTAATTATCGCCGAGGAATATGGTGTGGAACACAGATTCTTGATATTTACTACCATCCTCCTCCTTTTCCTATTACTTTATAATACACTCGACATCATAATAGCTATCCCCCTAATATTCCTTTATTTCTACTACGCGTTTACTAGGGTTAAGGGGTTTATGAATAGAAGTAAAGGCGAAATAGATTATAATGAAATCGTTAAGGCTACAATCTATTTAACCGTAGGAGCGGTATTACTAATATTCTTCTCTGAGCCCTTTGTTGAAGAAGTCGCACAGATATCACAAGAACTCCACATACCTTCGGTCTGGCTAGCGTTAATATTAACTCCCTTAGCTGGCGAAATTGAGGAGACAATAACAGCCATAAGACTTACCTCAAATTCCCAAAGCGGTGGCTCTTTAGCAGTTTTTGATTTTGTAGGCAGTAAAATAGAGAACTCAACAATACTTTTAGCAATTATAGGAATATTTCACGGAATACAGTTACAGCCCGCAACAAGTGAGTTAATAGCTACTATAATAGCTAACACTTTAGCAATTTTCATCCTCATGGATAGGACTTTAGGGCTTAAGGAGTCAATAGCGTTAATACTTATTTACTTCTTAGTAGCTTATTCCACATTAGCCTTTTAAGCGGGGAAGAACACCCACAATTATGCTAAGAGGTACAATATCCACTGTGCTGGCCTCAAGCGAGGAAGAGGCTAGAGAGCTGGCGGAAAAGTTGGGGAAAAAGACTGAGAATAATATTTATTATAGAAAAATTGGGGAAACTATAAGGTCAGTATTAACGCCGACTAAACTATTAGACCAGGCTGAAGCAATATCAATTTCCTCATCCTTTTACCTAAAAATGAGTAAGATAACAGCATTAGAGGGGGAGCTAGCACTTCTCGCCGAGGCCTCAGGGTTAAAAGGCCTAGTACTTCCCCCTCAAGACATCGAAACGTTCAATAAGGTGTTTAAGGAGTTATCCATAATTAACATGGTAGGGGAGCTTAGGGAATTAGACGAACCGGTTGAGGATAGGGGTTATGTTTATGTTGATAGGGCATTTAATGTTAAAGGTGTTGGAGCAGTAGTATTAGGCTTTGCCTTAACAGAGGTTAAGGTTCACGACAAATTAATAGCCTATCCTATGAAGAAGGAAGTTGAGGTAAAAAGTATACAAGTATTGGATGAAGACCAAGAAGGTGTTTTGCCTGGAACTAGGATAGGCTTTGCACTGAGGAACGTAAAGTTGGAGGAGATTGAAGGAGTTACCGCACTCTTAAAACCTGGTTTAAAAATGGTTGATAAGGTTACAAACGTACAGAAATTTAAGTGGACTTCAGATTCCCAAACGCTTCACGTTGTTGCAGGGGGGATAAAAGTAATGGGGAGTTTGGACGGAAATGAGATAAAGCTCCAGGGTGAAATACCGAGTACTGTAAAAAGGGCTATAATACTCAACATGAACGCTAAGCCTAAGACCTCAAAGGTTTACGGATATGCACTTATATAGAGACTTACAACAAGCCCTATTGCTAAAGCTGTTAGCAATAAAGTGTAAATTATCATTGGCCTATTGTTTACCGTGAATTTACCTTCAGTTAACAGTTTTTCCTCTTGCAAGTATTCATAGAAACCGTAGAGTAGCGTTGCTATTCCCATAATAATCATTATTACCCCACCTAAGAGCGATGAGGAAGTTAAAGGTTGGTGTGCAAGCACATGTAAGAAAATCTGGAACTTGGCTATTACGAAACCAAAACCCATTAATGCTATCGAAGTCCTAACCCAGGCTAGGAAGGTCCTTTTTGCTGCCAAATGATCCCTTGCACTCATAAAAGAAACTAGGAGGAAAATGTATTAAGTGTTTATTTGAGAGTTACGCCACGGGTAAAACACTAAAACCCCCTACTCTATAAGTCGACTCAAAGGAGAGTAGCAGATATTACTTGCCTATTCCTCAAAATGGAGGGTGACAAATAGTAATTGTTCTAAATTATAAAATAAATAATTTTAACAAGAGACAACGAGTTCTCACTTATGGACAAATATTTGTTAGCACTTCTAGGAGAGGCCGGAGCGACGGGTCTAGCTAAGGGTATTTATATAGTTAGGAAGGAGGAGAGGTTTAAGAACGCGTATTTGAATGAGTTATCTCATTGGAATTATTTCAAAAAATTTAAGTCTAGCAAACTAGAGCTCCCCACCTACTTTTTGTTACTAGTACTAGGTGTTATAATAGGTCTATTGGGGCTTAAGGTTATTAGGAAAGTGGTGAATAAGGTAGAAGAACAGGCGCTAAAATTTTACTATGAGAACTTTGAAATTAAAGGGGAGATTGCGAAAATAGTTGAGGACGAAAAGCATCACTTTATTAATTAACTATGCGAAGACAAATGGAGAAGTAAGGAATTGAAATCTTATTTCAACAGATTCACTTTCCCCTTTCTTTCAATTTTTCTTAATGATTCGTTTTCCGAGAGGACTTTCAAACTGAGTTTAAAAATCTCCCGGATTATCGAGCGGACTAGGCTATTTTCCTCCACCTCCTACCCCTCCTCACATACATCCCCTTTTAAGTAAAGGCCTTAATAATATGAGTGATTGTCGAGCAAGTATTCTTCGTCAAGATAAGTGTACGCTCAATAGCAAGGACAGTCTTAATGAAAGGACATAAACCCTAGACCACATTCCTCGGTAGGGTACGAGTAAGTTGGCCTTATATATATATATCATCCCGTGAACACTCCTTATTTCACGACCTAACCTATCTATAAACGTATTACCCAACGTATTGACCACTTCCGAAATAGAAAATGAGTGAGCCAAGAGAGTATAAAGTAATTCTATAGAGAAAAACGTGGTGCGTCTTGAGTGTTTACCCGTGGCGTAACTTTTCCTTACTTTTAATTACTTCTAATTCCACCACGGGCTAAGGGATCATACACAGTCACCCATTGGGGCTGGTCGAGGGAAACACCAAATACCCTCCCATCCAGTTTTTCACTCCCACCCTCGTGAGCAGTGCCCGTCATCAGTTAGGGAGATCATCAATAAAAACCACTTCGGTAATACTATATAAACAGGACTTGTCAAAACGATATTTAGATTAAAAATAACGAGTAGTTACGTAGAAGCGTTACAGTCTCTTATAAACAATCAATCTCGTTTTGGGCTCACCTACACATAACGGCTGTTAGAAATATTAAATAACGTCACATGATTTAAACTTCATAGCTTATCAGAAACTGTTGATAACCTACGATTCGTAGTGAACATAATATATGGAAGGGATGTGAACACTGAGAATGATAATTCGGTTCTCTTATATTTGTTGTTTTTATTCAAATAAAAGTTTTTAAATACCTTTACGCATTATATTTTATGAATCCAATTATTCTCTCATTACTGATCTCAGTCCTAATGTTAGCTGTAATGGTTTACATAATTTATGAGGTGGAAAAGTGGAAAAGTGATAGAAGAGTACTGGTAGGCCTTTACATAGAGGGAATGATGCTAACAATGAACCTAGGCGCTTACCTCTACTTGTTATACCACGATGTGACTTATTTTCTTATAATGAACGGGGGGTACATGGTCTTCGCCCTCTACTTGATCCTTCAAATTACAAACATTAGGAAGGAGTTTGCTTACCTAATCTTCTCGGTGCTCATGGTTAGTTCTGAAGCTTTAATGGGAGCCTTGATATTCACATTACAAACCGGATTGCCAGCAACTATAGACTCTTCGGTCGAGAACCCTTGGTTTGTTGGGGTAATGATGATAGAAATGGCTTTAACGCTCTATTTCTCCTTTAGTAGGCTTAATGGTAATATGAGGAAATACTTAGTAGCCCTTCTCCTACTAATGCCTTGGTTTCCGGAAAATTTCGGTGTTTACGCCTTTTGGTTATCAACTTTCATAATGATAGCGGCTACAATAGTAATTTATGAAACTCTTTATAAAGATAGGCTTAGGGCTACGCAAGACACCTTTACAGTATTAGAGCTAATGTGGATTTTCTCCTTAATGATGGTTGGAGAATTCTTATACTACTTATATTCATCACTCTTACTCTTCGACCTCTCAATGATCGTTGCAATGGTATGGTTTGCCTATAGGGCTTCTGTCGGGCCTAGCCCTATTAAGGGGAACTATATAAGAGACGCCAAAACAGCCTTTGCGATAATTTTCTCCACGTTCGTAATGGAGTTCTTCATGGGGGCAGTCCTAGATTTCGTAAATGGTGTTTTTAGTCCTGGTGTAAACGGTTTTATAAGTAGCCTGACTTTACCATGGTTAGCCCCTAATACACCGTTAAACGTACTGTGGGACGGAGTAGATATAGTGGGGAGTGTGTTAGGTAGTGTATGGTTCTTAATAATGATGGGAATAGAAATGGGTTTCCTGGCGTTTAAGAAGATGCTGGAAATTAAGGTTAGGGAAGTGAGGGTGAGGATGAGTTTAATGATTTTAGCTTACGCAATTTACTCAATTTACTTACCTAACTTTTCACCTATTTCCTCCCAATTACCTTACATACCCTATATGTGGAGTATGGGGATAGGGACTATGGGTGGAGTTACTAACTCAGTCCTACTCGGTCTAATAGGGACTTATGTAGTTTATGCTGTCCTTAGCTTTTTATTTGGTTCAAGGAACTTGTGTGCCGTGAGTTGTACTGCCCCATTAATGTATCAAGGTAACTTTTACGACTCGTTGAAGGTATTTAATAGGACTTCAGAGTTAGGTAGGAAAACACTTACTTCAAAGACGGGGAAGTGGTATAAAGTAGTAGCTGTTGGAGTTTCCATTGGAGTTTTAATAGCCGCTATTATTTCCTACCTTAATAACTTAGGCATAATATCCTTTACTGTTGAAAGTGTCGACATAACTTCACTGATCTACTTCATATGGTTTGACATATTGTGGTATATTGTATTTATATCTATACCTTTTATGGGGACTTTCGCTTGTGTAACTCAAGGTTGGTGTTATTGGGGAGTTTTTAACCAGGCTGTTAGCAGAATAGGACTTTTTAGACTGAAAGTCAAAGACCCTCAGGTTTGCGTAAGCTGTAAGACTATTGATTGTGCTAATGCGTGCCCGGTAGGTTTAACCGACATGAGGGGAGAGTTCATAAAGAAGGGCGAATTTAAGTCAATAAAGTGCATAGGGATAGGGGAATGCGTTGACGCTTGCCCACATAAAAATATATTCTTTTATGACGTTAGGCTTTGGATTAAGGAAAAGTTAGGGAAAAAATAGGTATGTTATTTTTTCCTCCGCATCGCGATTTATCCTCTCTCAACTACTGCCGTCATACAATGTATTCCACCAAACCCTCCAGACAGGTTTTTAATATTAACTGTTATTACGTCAACTCCTTTAATCCTTAAATTAACGGGGGAAATTATTTTACCATCATCAATAGTCAAGAAATTAGTGGCGTAATTCCTAGCTTCTTCAACGCTCACTGGATAAACGTTAAATCCCTTCCTCTTAATGTACTCAAGGAAAGTTATCTCCTCGACCTTTTTACCATCTATGTATACTTCAACCCTATTCCTCTCCATTAACTGTTTAACTCCCACTACGGTGTTAGAAGACGCTACGTTGAAGTAAGTGTCGAGGTGAAAGAACTCCTCACTCCTTTCCTCATGGACTACAGCTACTTCTTTACCAGTCTTTATGAGGATTTCAGCCCCTTTCAAGTCACTCCTATTTCCTACTCCTACTAAGTAAAAGTCCCCCATGGGAAAGAAGTCTCCACCCTCTAAGAACCCCTCCGTTACTTCAACGTATTTAACATTTAACGCCCGCCAGAAGAGCTTTGCTACCTCAGTTTCATTCCTTCTCTGAACTTTTGCCATCTTACCTATAATTATGCCAAAGTCTGTAGTTATTTGCTGATCCCTCATAAAGTACATATTTGCTAGCGGGTTTTTTATTACAATTTCAGTCTCACTCCTTATTTCTGGCTTTAACAAGAGAAAACGGGAGAGGAACCACGGGTCACCGTCGATCCCAACGATTTCCTTTAATATCCCGTAGAACCTTTTGTCTTTTTCAGCTCTTCTCGCGATAGTATGAAGAAGCTTGTAGATCTTTATCCCCTCACCCTTTAAGGTCTCGATTAACTCCTCGTACTCCCTTCTAGCTTTCGAGAAGTTAAACCTCCTTTGATATAAGAAGGTTCTAGGCTCAATTAAGGCTAGGTAAACCTCTAACCCCGGTTTGTGCAAGGCTACAGCCTTAAGCTTTTCCCATTCCGCCTTAGCTTTTCCTATCATAATCTATAATTCGTGAGGAGCAATAAGGGTTTTATGACATATCGTAGACGTTAGCCTTGTCCTTAACAAAGTATAAAAACTCGTCTACAGCCATTTCGGCAAGTCTTGCGCCTTCTCTAAAGTCTCCGGTTTCTATGTAGTATTCTATTGCTATTCTCAGTTTTGGTGGTAGTGTTTTTATGAATTCCCAGTTTGCTGTTCTCCTTCTGACCTCCCTAGCCTCCTCAGCAAACCTAGCTAATCTCTCGTAGATCGACTCCATATTTTCCTAGCACCTCTTAGCTATAAGTATGTTTTGTGAACTTAATATACGTTTTTAGTTCAGAGATGAAATCCGACAAGAGACCTTTCTTATAAAGCAAGTAGAGTAAATCTATCCCTCTGTAAACTTTTACGTCCTTATATTCGCTGAGGAATTCCTTTGCAGCAAAAACTCCGCCGTTTTCTGTTAGCACGTCAACCCTTAGTTCCTTACCAAAAACTAAACACACTGCCTCTGGATAGTCAGCACTCCTTATTGGTAGTCCTCTGGTTGCTTCAACTATGAGTAACGCTTTTCTCCTAACCTCTTTGTCCTCTTCCAATACTTTTATTCTCCCTTTTGCTAGCCCTTCTGAAATCCATAATAAGGGGGTTTCTGTCCTTATCTCATTTAGTACCGATTCCGTTATGAAAATTAGGTCGTAATAATTGAATATTAGATCCCTTTTATCGTACTTAACCCAGTCTATTAAAAACGATGTATCCATTATTGCGTTAATCGACTGCAAGTATACCAGCCTTAATTCTCAACTCGTTAAATTCGTCAACTGCCATCCCAGCCAGTTTAGCTGCATTATAAATGTCCCCGGTTTCTATGTAGTATTCTATTGCTATTCTCAGTTTTGGTGGTAGTGTTTTTATGAATTCCCAGTTTGCTGTCCTCCTTCTGACCTCCCTAGCCTCCTCTTCAGCCCTTTTCATCTTTTCTAAGTCCATATAATAAACTTCGATCCCTTGAATAAAAGTGCTAATTTTGCAGTAGCTCTTGATTAATGAGGTGATTCACAATATATGTTTTGTTTACAATAAACTTTCATGAGTTGTCCTCAATGTGTGTGATTGCAAAAATGTGAGCCTTGTGCAGTTTGAGTTCTCAGTACCCTATTAGAGTTAAGGACAAACTGTTAAGGCCCGTTTGTCCCTACACTATCATTTCATTCATTTTATCTTCATTCATGATCGAGTATAGGGACTTACCCCTCAACCACCCACTTACTGTAGGTGGGTCATGGGACTCCTTCGAGCCCAACGGCACGGGGCTCACATCTCCGTAATCATTCCCACCCTTTTGCCCACATCGGCGTGTGGAGTCATCCCTTATCAACAAAAATTCGTTATAAACAGACAAAAAGATTTCTATTAACACGAAAAAGGATACAGCCCAAGGAAGGCTGTATAAAAACTACTCAAAAATTCTTTCTTTCATTGCAAGAAAGCTAGAATAAATAACCTCTTTAAAGCCGACTTCCTTAAGGTTATTTAGCCTTAACTCCTCTCCCGGCATTGCAACTAAAGCCTTAACCCTAGCCCTCTTTAATATTCTATATGAAGGATAACACAGCGATCCATGGGGTGCTATGACCGTATTAGCATTTAGTTTAACGCACTCTTTAGCGACGGCTGGTCTTTTTAATGGCTGATTTAATGCCGGGTTTACCCTTTTCTCCAATATTTCACCTTTATCATTTAATAATACCAAATATTTCGCTCTTGAGAAGACTTCAAATCTCATGTTATCATCGACAGTTGTACAAATTATCATGTTATCATCTTGTTTTAATAAAAAATAAACATTTGTGCGGAAAGTCTTGATAGTATAAACTCACTTTTTTTAGTAGTACATGAGACTTCCATTTGTGATAGAAACTATTAACCTTACTAAAATTTACAAAGACGGTACTTTAGCGTTAAATGAAGTGAGCTTTAAAAGTAGTGCAAAAGTCCTAACTGTGTTAGGACGTAACGGTGCAGGCAAAACAACTCTTACCAGAATACTTTCTACACAATTACTCCCAACTAGGGGAGAAGCTTACATAAACGGTTATCATGTGGTTAAGGATGCTAAAAAGGTCAGAGAAATAACCACTTCAATACCGCAAGAGGCAAGACCGATAGGAATGGCGTCACCAGAAGAACATTTACTCATGTTCTTGACTGCTAAAGGGTTTTCACTTCACGAAGCTAAAGAGTTGACTAGGAAAACACTTAAGGAGGTGGGACTCTGGGAAGTTAGAGGAAAACCTTCTGATGAACTTTCTGGGGGAATGAAGAGGAAGATCTTTGTAGCGATGGCTTTAGCTTCTAATTCTGAAGTTGTCTTACTCGATGAACCTACTGTTGGGCTAGACCCTTACTCTCGGACAGAGGTCTGGAGTATATTAAAAGAGATGAGGAGTAAGATAGTTTTGACTACTCATTACATGGAGGAGGCTGAGGAGCTATCTGAGGAAGTGATATTGTTACATAAGGGTAGGTTAATAGCTAAGGGGAGTGTTAAGGAGTTGCTCAGTAAGTTTGAAGGGAAGGTGAGGGTTGAGGGTATAGGGAATATACAAGTTGGTAAACTGAGGATAAGTTATGTAAACAAGGAAGAAGCTGTTAATTATTTAGGTAAATATATCGTAAAACCTATAACTTTGGAGGACTTATTCATAGTTTACGCTGGAGAGGGGTTGAGTGATGAGGAAGGACTTCATAATAGCCTTCATTAAGTTTTATGGTGTGTCCTCACTTAAAAGGGGTTACATTTACGTTCTCTCCTATTTAGTAGTCCCGTTTTCAGAACTTTTCTTAATATACATGATAAGTAAGGGAGCCTTTCTGAACTTCGCTATAATCGGAGGATTAATAACGGTAGTTGCGGGTAACGGCTTAACGTTCATAGGGGATTTCGCGTTCCTTAGGTTAGAAGTTAAGATACAAGATTTGTTAGTAGCTAGTGAGATCTCAGTTAATGATTATGTCCTAGCATTAATGTTCTCGAACCTAGTTTTTTCCCTCCCCGGGATACTGGTTTACTTAGCTTTAGGTTTCCTTTTTAGGCTGTTGAATTTCAACGTAATACCCGTATTAGCGGTACTGTTGCTTTTACTCTTAGTCACTTCTGGTATAGGTTTCTTTATAGGTAGTATTATACCACATATTAGGTACTCATGGGGTTTAGCTTCAGTCCTAAGCGTGCTTTTAACAATCTTACCTCCGGTGTTCTACCCTTATTACTTACTTCCCCAATCCGTGTTTAGGATAGTCTATTTTATACCTACTACTATAGCCTCGCTCCTAATCCAACAGTTAACAGGGTTAATTTCATTACCCGCTAACCTAGTATACCAATCTGTAGTTGTGTTAATAGTTGAGTCTACTGTATTCTATTACCTCTCTATAAAGTACAGCAGGTGGGTTTCACAGTGATGATAAGCCCATCCCGTGATTTGATGAACGGGTTGTGGGCCTTCTGAGAGTTCTTAAATTCCCCTTATCCTAATACATTTTATGCGAGTGAAATTACCTAAGGAGTGGTATGAAATACTTCAAAAGTACGCGAAAGACAGAAAGGTAAATATTTCAACGTTAATAGAAGGGATATTGCAAAAGGGGGAATGCTTAAACTTAAGGGAAGTACCAGCTTCTGGAGAGTATAAAGTGATTAACGTAAACGTGAATTTGAAAGAAGATGAGGTCAAGAGGGTTGTAAAGAAGTTCTTGTTCTGTGAGTAAGGATTTCTCATACTACCTTGATACCATGGAAGGGGAAGGGTTTTCCCTTAACCTCCAATCTCTATGAAGGAAATCTTAATTATAAGAAATCAAAAGCTGGAGAACGAAAAAGTATTTTGAACCTTACAATGCTTACACTTTTATGTACTTATCTATGAACTTGAGGAAGAGTCCTTCTTGCTCGACACCTTGACATATATTTCTTCTTCATGCAGAATATTACTAAAATCCTCCTATCTTCTCCTCACTCGTCAACTTCCCTTCATAGATTACTGCAATATCTAGAACTCTGTTACCCCGAAATCTTGCTTTAACAACTGAGCTAAGGCCTTTCTTTAACTCATTGTGACTTCCTTAACTTTCTATGCCATTGATCTCCGGTTGTCTTTCTATGTATTCTTGCCATTGTAATACCACTTGTCTTCCCAAATATGAACGGAAGAATTAATTTTCCATATGTATCCAAGTAATCTGATGTAATTTCGGAATCAATATTAATAGGTGTAGTAAGGCTGATTTTTATAAGGTTTAAAGGAGCCATATGGTCTATAGAATATTCATCTCACAGCTTCTTTCATAAAGAACCCTAACTTTTTCAGAAGCCCTCTCTATTGCACCCTCTACTGTCATTTTTTGCGAAAGCCCTTACATTAAGCTGACGTGTTTTTCTTTATTATAATTTAACATTATAGTTCTACATGCCTAATCTAAATTCACGCTAATTTTTCCGTAGAATTTAGGTAAAAGAAATAATGATGTTATACGGTTAGTTTAGTAGTTACCAGCCAGAAAGAAATCGGCCTTCACAGTTAATTTTCAATACGCTTTATGATTTGGTAAAAAGCATTATAATAGCTTCAAGAGATTAGAACGTGTGAAGAGAAGGGACTTCCTAAAGTTAATGATAGCTTCAGCGTCTATAATAACTCTTTATAGGCTCGGTCAAGCCTTTTCACAATCACAAAATGGGTTAACCCCTCTTTCTAACTGGTACGTAGTGCAAATAGGTGTTACACCAACAGCTACTAACTATATATTAACCGTTGATGGTGAGGTCGAAAATCCGTTGCAGTTAACCTTCGATGATTTAAAGAAAATGCCGAGCGTAACAATAAGTGATACTATACAGTGTGTCTCAGACCCTTATTTTCTAAAGCGAACGTAGTATGGACTGGCGTACCCTTAAAATATGTCTTGCAGATGGCGAAACCTTCACCCTCAGCGATCAAAGTACTCACTTTTGGAGCAGACGGTTATACGGCAGATTTACCTATGTGGAGGGCTATGGAAGACGACACCCTTATAGCATATGAAGTCGACGGGCAACCACTCCCTAAAGTACATGGCTATCCAGCGAGGTTAGTAGTGCCGAGGTGGTGGGGGTATTGTTATACAAAATGGCTAGTGAGGATCTACGTTACTTCAAAGAACGTTTTAGGTTATTGGGAGAGCAGAGGCTACCCAGATATTGCGAGAAAGAGCTAAGAGATGTAAATTATGGGTATTCAAAGGATTAAAGTATACAGCGGGATAACCTTGACATCACTGGGCGTTTCGTTATTGAACTTACCTCTCTTCGTCTTAGGTTTATTAGTAATGATGACGGGTAGGAAAGCGTTTAACCCCATGGAAAAGGACTCGATATATAGGCCGGAAACTCAGAGAGATACGGCTCTAATTCTTTTTATTTTAGCACTAGTAGAGGGAATTACGGGTTTTGGAGCTGGCCCCCAAACCTCAACTATTATAAACAAGTTAACTTTTGGGCTGTTAACTAGAGGGGTTAGTTTAGAACTCCACCTGATTCTAATAGCTCCTCTTTCATTTTTCTTTATATTACATTCACTTTCTGGTCTAGGAAACTTGCTCTTAAGGAAGGGGATAAAAAATGAGGTAGTATATAATCTGGTCTTACCACTATTTATGCTAGCTTTGTTCTCTGTTGCCTTCTATTTAGACTCTCTGTATTTTTGACTATGCGTTAACCTCTTGAAACACCTTATGGTGAGGCCTACCCTCAATTATAGTCTTACCGTAATTTACTGTGTTTCTATAAGCCTCGCTTGTTACGAAATTCCTAAATGCGTCCAAGCTCTCCCATTCGCTATAGATCAAATATTCGGAAGGGTCATCAACACTCTTATACAATCTAGCATTTATAAATCCCGGAAAGTTTTGCTTAAGATATTCGAGGACTTTTGTGAAAGTTTCTTCAAACTCCTTCTCATGCCCTTTTTTGACTTTGTAGTAAAAACCTACATTTATCATAAGTAATTGTATAGAGATATTAAAAATAAAGTTAACTTTTCATTCCTCCTTCTCGACCGGTTTCTTGTAAACCACGTAATGGTACAATGAGAACTCCTCACCGAGTATTAAGAAGAGCACACCTAAATCAATACCGAACAAATTGGAATAGTAGCCGGTAGGCGGGATAGTCCACATAGTTACCACAATTGGTATTGCAACGATGAAGAGTATAATCATTATAATTTGGGCAATCCTCTTCTTCTTTTCTAGTACCTTAGACGCCTCTTCAATACTAACCGTTTTCTCGTCTTGTTGGGCCCTTATCACATAAGGTGTTAATGACTTTGCTAGAATTACGAAAATCGAGCCAAGAGAGAGTACAGCACCTAAAGAGGCTAATGATAATGTCGTTAGGAAGTATATGATAGATGATGCGAAGGCTAACGTTATGAAAGTAAACGCTAACATTGTAGGTGGATTGCTCAACCCCTTGTTCACTCCTTTGCTCACCTTTTCCCACGGTATTAGGAATATTCCGACTCCACTTATTATTGCTGGGGGTAAGTAGACCTCAAAGACTTGGCTCATAGTCACAGGGACACCTGGTGCTAAATCCCCCCATAATGAGGTTTGTATTAGGAATACTATCATTAATATTCCTATCCATGTGAACACCCTTCTTTTAAGCGGGTGTAGGTGCGGGCTCCTATCTATGAAAGGCACTACGAATAAGTAAATTATGGGTATGAAGAGTGCAATAGTCATATCTACTAAGACACTGCCGGGGAAATCTGCTATTTTATAAACGAATAGGAAGAACCACGGCGGATAAGTAGTGACCGTTGCTGCGGCAGGGCTATTAGGCGGTGGTGCCGGTTTGGGGTTTAAGAACGGGTTCGCTATCTGTGGGAATGTAAAGTAAACTAATGCGTTTGGAATTATAAGTATGAACCCCCACGTTAAGAATATTAGTGACATCATGTAAATGAAGTTCCTCGGCCACCACGGGTTAAACTTCTGCCATTCGGATTTAGGATAAACAGCTGGAGCTTTATCCTTAACCTTTCTAGGTGGCATTATCCCGTATTGCACGTCTGCTAGGAAGAAGTGGATTAGGAATATGAGGCCTATTAGTGCTACGAGGATTATATGCAGTGCTAAAACTCTAGTGTAGTCGCCGGCTGAATAATTACCGAACAGTATGGGAACTAAGGAGCTTAAACCTAGGCTTCCGAGAATACCAGCACCTACGTCAACAGCACTAACTGCGAGGACATCCCCTATTAAGCTGTAACCTAAGAACGAAGCTCCTAAAGTCAATGTTAAATTTAGAACTCCCAGAACCCATACTAGTTCTCTTGGTTTCTTATAAGCCCCCACAAAATAGTTCCTAAACATATGCACGTAAGCTAGGATTATCATAGCATAAGCCCCGTACAAATGGCTGTAAAGCACTACTGAGCCGTAAGGTATTTCGTTAATAACAGTTTCGGTGGACTGGTAACCCGCAGCAGGGTCATAATACAATAGTAAGATTAATCCAGAAATTACTGTATAAAAGAACGCAGCAGCAACTAGTGCTCCTAACCAATCACCTACGTGATACATATAATCCGGTGTTCTGAAGAAGGGTAAATTATCCATATTTATTCTTTCTTTAAACCAGTTGGAAGCCCTATTTCCCATAATTTTCACCTCCTCAAGCCCTTATAAAAAAATAAAGCGTTAAACTCATGAGGAGAACGGGTTAGTCTCAGATATCTCAGTCTTGTCCCCAACACTAGCGCCAAACTGTGATTCGTCGAGATCCACACTAGGGTCTTTAGACGGTACACCATTACTGCTCATTGGGTAGGTAGGAACTCCAACAGCTCCTATAGCATACAAGTAATCCGTGGAGCTATCCCATTCTAAGACTATAGTAGGTAAAGGTCTGACCGTTGGTCCAGTTAGGACAGCCGCACCGTGATAGGGATCATAGGTTGAGCCGTGGCAGTCACAATGTATTATTGCCGGGACTTTAGCGCTTTGTGCAGCCTGAACAGCTTGCACGGTTAATTTGTTAGGTTCCGGTGCGGTAACTTGTGATATGTTAACGTATTTTGGAGGGTAGAAATGAATGTATGGCGGGTTACAGCCCAAGTGTTGGCAGATCGCACTGTAAGCAACTATGGATTTATGAGGGCCTACCCCGCCTGGGAACTGGTACTTATCACCGGTTTGAGGAACTACAACGGTAGTAGGTGGTACTTCTACCGGGTTCCCGTTCTCGTCACCTAAATTCAATAAGAAGTTGATCTCGTCTTGTAATGGGTAAGGGAAGATCATGATTATGGGACTATTGACCGGCAACGTAGAGGCTTTAATGGGATTACCAGATGAGTCTAGGATCAGAGTCTTAGGGAATCCGGAAACACTCTGAACTGGAGGGATTAAAACTCTTAATCCCGGAACAATCCCAGCTACTGTTGTAACGACGACACCAATTAAGATCCCCTTTAGGAAGTTCCTCCTACCTTCATCAACTCCCCCAACGTTCTTGTTTACGTAATTAAATAAGTAATCTTCTCCCTTTGTAACGAACTCTACCTCATTGAATTTGGTCCTGGGGTTTTTCATGACTCTTACGAGTTTATAAAGGAAGGCTAGATCGGTGGATCTAAGTATCTGTTTATCTCTACCGTTTAATCTAAGTCTTAGTGGCATGCAATATATTACGACTGTATTTAAATAACCTTTTATCGTTGGACTGATTTTGGTGTAAATCTGGTGTGAGTGTTTTTCGCGTGATAAGGAATTCTCTATATCAAGAAGAGCTATCTTTAGTCAGAATCCCACGTAGGAGGAACCCGTCAAGTCAGAACGCTCAAATATTCATAGCTTTAAAATGGCTCTTTTATATACTGGGTCTGAAATTACATAGGTTTTCTCTATTTTCTCGATTAGGTAAAGCCTTTCTAATTTATCTAAGAAATTCGATAGACTCTGTGGGCACCTTAGTTTTGCTCTAAGACACCATTTCTCATCTATTTTAACTATTTTGGTTAGGGATATTGAGGTTTCAAGAAAATGTATTTCGAGCTTTTTATTATTCATTTATTCATAATGTTAAACACTAGCTACAAATCGTCCGGTCAACGTGAGGTGATATAAGTTTACTCTGTTTGGCTCTCAAATGGGAATACTCAAATTCGGGGTATTATAGCGTAAAACGGGTATTACCATAATAAAAGATATAATGTATATGGGAGATAAACAAGTAGTATGACGTTTACAACGACAGAAGAGATTGGTATAGTGCTTGAGGGTGGGACACATGATACTGTAAAGGCGTTAATACGCCTTGATCACGACATAAAGATAGGAGAAATACTCTTAATCGAGGACAAGGAAGGTAATAACGGATTAGCGCAAGTAGAAAAATACGAGTATATTAATGAATTTTATACAAACGACTCTCCGCTCATTCACACCCTAATGAATTCAAGGGCTGTAATAGACCTTTTAAAGAGCAAGACCGTAATACTATCAACACTTAAAGTTATAAGGAGCGATAAAGCTAGGGTCTCTTTGCCCGGAAACTTAGTTAAAAAACTTCCTAATAACGCTGAGGAATACCTATACGGTGAGAAACTTAAAGACCCGAGATACATAAAATATGGCAAACTTGTTAATACCGAGATACCTTTACTTCTCAACATCAATTCCCTTCCAATGCATATGGGTATATTTGGTGAGACCGGTTCCGGTAAGAGTTATGACATGAGGTACTTGATATATCTTTTTTCTAACATTCGTGTTAACGGTGAATGTACTGCAATCCCTATGATAGTAATTGACGCTAACGGTGATTATACTGACTTAGCTACTGATGTGGTAAAGAGGGCGAAGCTTTTGGAGTGTAGAAAGGAGGTGGTTAGGTATACGTTTACTGAAATGAAAGAGCACTTTTATATGGACTTAAACGTCTTCTCCACAAGTGACTTATCTTACATGATCATCTCTTCTAAGTATATGGATTCAACAACTCAAGCTTCATTACAGCTCAATTTATTGGAACTCACACTTAATGAGTTGTATAATGAGGGGTACGACTTTAACGTAATGCTGGGAAGTAAAGAAGGGGTTAAAATCCTTGAGGGAAAGCTAGAAGAAATTGTCTCAAACAGAAAGGACACATTGGGGTATACGGTGAACACTAAGAGGGCTGTACTCAACGCTATTCACTCGTTTGTGAACAAAGTTGAGAGGTTTAAGCTGATCTCCTCATCATATTCTCAAAAGTCCTTTAATGAAGACACTTTAGAGGAGATCTTCAGAAGTAGGGCCTTAGCCATAATTGATTTTTCAGCCTCCGGGGCACCGGGGATGGATATTGCGACTAAACAAATGGTTGTGGGTTATATAGCTAGACTTTTGTATAATTATTTAGTAAAGAGAAAGATGAACGGCGAAAATAGGTTCATAGCCTTTGTAATTGAAGAGGCACAGAATTACATACCCTCCTCCTATTACCCAATAAATGCCTACATAACTAAGGACATATTGGCTACGATAGCTACGCAAGGTAGGAAGTTCGGTGCTTCATTAATTTTAATCTCACAGAGGCCGGCTTTCGTAGACAAAGTGGTATTATCCATGTTGAACTCCTTTATCTTCCATAGGATTTATCACGAGGACGTTGAATATATACGTTCCGTGGCAGGTGGTCTTTCGGACTATATCGCCAGAGAGTTAGTGAACTTACCAAGAGGTCAAGCTGTAGTTACCGGGTTAATAAACCCATTAGAAATACCGGCTAGAGTTGTAATCCCGTTTGATAAGCTCTTAGAGTCCTCAATTGGTTCTGAAGGTGATATAATAAGCGTTTTGAGCGGAGGTGGGGGAGATGCTATGTAAGAAACTTATATCCCAAACGGGTCAAGGAGAGGAAGTACTTAACGCGTATAAATGCATGCTTGAGTCGAAATTTAAGGACAGAATTAGGTACTACTTGGTCGAGAAAGTGCTGTTAAACTATATTAAAGAGAGAAAAGTAACTCCTTTGCTCGTTGTTGTTAAGGGTGATTGGGGTAACGGTAAGACGACTTTAATGAACATAATAAAAGAAGAGGTGAAGGATTACAAGATAACAACAAAGAAAATAGATGAAATAATTAAAGACGGGGGGCACATAGACGTTGATAATAAGGAAATCCTTGTAATTGACGAGGTCGAGAACTTAGAGGGGTTAGAGGGAGAAGAGCAGAGTGTTAAAGAGTTCTTCACAAGCCTGAAGAAAGTAAGCGAGAAGGAGGGTTTTGATTCAGTAATTATGATGCTTACTACACCGGGTGGTTACGATAAAGTATTTATGCCACAAGGATTGGTAAAGAAGTATTTAGGCGAAAGTTATATTGCTATTATTGATAGGATAAAGAATTATACTGTGGAACTCCAAGACGCTAGTAAAATAGAGTATTTCGCAATGCTTTATTGCCTCTCAAAACAAGTTATGGAAAGACCAGAATTAGTGGATTACCTTAACTTCCTTTACTACACTATCCCTGTAAGTAGGAGGAATATAACTAACATTGTAAATGTCGTGCTTTGTAACTTAGATTCCCCAGACCCTATGGAAATACTCGACTTACTAAAAGTCGGTAAGATAGAGGAGGGCTTTACGATTACGTCTCATAAGTTCATTAAATCCGACGTGAGGGAGGATAGGGCAGAACTCTTAATGAAGGGGTATTCGAAGAATGCCGAAGGCACTATTAAAGCAAAGCTTGTGAAATATTCTTATTGGAGGGAGTTCGTTAACGGTAAGAATGTAGAAAAACTAGAGGACTACATTGTAGTATTTAAGTATTCTGGAAGTTTTGATGATTCCCTTTATGTCGTATTACCAGAGGACGTTAGGGAGTTCAACCCCTTCATAACTGAGGAGGAACTAATTAAGGAGGCTTATGAGAAGCTTGAGGGAGAAATAGTTTTCGTACCCAGATGGAAGGAGTTTGAGAGCGTATTTGACGTTCAACTCAAGGACTTCGTAATAAGTATAGACGCTTCAAGTGGGTTCCTAGAGGAGTATAATAAGTATGTATCAATGCTGACTTCGCTCTCACAATATAATCAAGTTTACCCATTAGTATTAAAGGGGTTACAAGAGTTAATCAAAATAGCTATTAAGAGAAATAATGACGATGAACTTACATGCATTGAGAGGAAGCCCGTGCTGGATTACTTAGTTGAATTCGTTTGTGACAAAAGACAAGGGCCTAATTTCAGTTTTGTTTATAGGGTAAAGATAGTAGACGTTGATAGAAGTGATAAGAACGTTGGTGATACTGATTTTACAGTATATATAGGTAGCCCCAATTCCGAAGCCCCTCAACCGTTCATACCGCTGACTTTCCCTATACAGAAGTACTTAATACAATTGAGTTATTTACCCAAATATCAGCTGAATGAGACTACTTTCAATATAATATTTGATAGAGAGCTAAAAGATCTTCAAAGGGTTTGGGAGAATATAAAGGCTAAGAGGAGCAAGGTCTTAGACTTATATTATACTAAGGATCAATTGAGGACTGCAGTACTTAACTACTTACTTTATTATCCACCATACGCACGTAAGTGGGAGGAAGTTTCGATAGAGGAGTTATTTAAAACACTCTCTGAACTAAGGGACGAGGTGAAGTCGTTTAGTAGAGAGAGGAAGATAAGTGAGGGATTCGTACTCGAGGACATTACATCAGCTGAGGAATTGAGAAAAGAGCTTTCAGTGCTTAATACCTACAAAATAATTTCATTAAGTGAGGACTTCATCAACTTTAAGAAAACTCTTTCCTCCACGGGGGAATACTGGATTAAGTTCTTAGTAAACGAGTTGAGGAAAAGGGGTAAGTTAATTGAGGTCTATAATGACTTAATTACTAGGGGAGGGAAGAGCGGGGGAATTATATCTCAAATAATCAAGAACGTCATAGAGAAGGAAGAGGGATTTGTGAGCGACGGGCTTAATGCACTCCTATACTTCTCTTTCAGAAGTGGTGAGGTTTTAGATTATTTGGACGAGAAGGAGAAGAGGGAGTTAAGCAACAGGCTTTCAAGAATTATAGATGATTTGAAGGGTTCAATATCCCAACTTAAGGAAAAGGTGAAGGGACTAGATAAAGATATACTTACGATAAAACAAAGGGAGGCTAAAATAATAAATGCGGAATTTCTTGTAGACTTGCTCGAAAAATACTTGCCTAATAGCAGTGATTTAAGGGAGGTTGTAATAACTGTTTCATTCCTTAAGGATTTAGAGGAGTCTGTTAGGGGATTGATACAGAGTGTTGAGGCTAAGAAAATAACCATACTTTCTGTGATCTCTGAAAAGCTGAAAGAACTGGACTCTATATCATCTAAACTCAGACCTTACGCTGTAGACCAATCAGTTATAATTAAAGTGAGTGATTATTTGAGATCAACGCTCACAAACTTTGAGGAAAGCCAATTACGTAAATCGGCCGTGTCGTGCATACAAAGGTTAGGGAAGGAACAAGGATTTGTGGGGGGCCTCTTCAAAGCTTTGAATAGGAGGGACTTCGTCTATCCGCTTTCAGAATTTATCTACTTAGCTTATAAGGAGAGCGAAGTGATTGCAGTCCTTTCGCGTTCCGAGGAATGTATACCCTTCGCTGAGGAGGTTAAGGAATTAGGGAAGATATTAGACTTAGTGGAAAAACTTAACTTCGAGATCTCAAATAGAAGTATAGACCAACAATACAAGATATTACAGGAAAAGGTAAGGCAGATAAACGAGAGCTTAAACTCGCTTAAGAAGGTGGTAGAATGATTAAGGAGTTGGAGGAGTTATATAACACCGTAAGGGAGAAGAATACGAGAATTAATAGTTATATAAGTGAGGCTGATAGGATACTTTCACTTATAGGGGAAATAGCTAAAGGCATGGACTTCATTTCAAGAAGGGTTGAAAAGCTAGATAAGCTAAGGGTGGAAGTTGAGGGCGAAGTGAGAAATGCCGAGAAATGCGGTTATAAATTCGAATTTCCAGAGGACGAATTAGAGGTTGAAGAGGTTAAGGAGGAGATACTTTCACTAGATGAGATAAAGTCTTTTGAAGACTTACCAAATCTAGAAAAGAGATTGGAAAAGATAAGCGAGATGGTAAATCATATCCAAAGAGTATTACCAGATTTTGAAAGCACGTTAAATGATATTAAGGTTAAGATTGAGGAAGAGAAGAAGAGATTAATAGAGGAGATTGAGGAGGAAAAGGTAAGGATAGAAGGGGTTAAAGAGTTTGTAAAGCTGTTTACAACTCCCCCAGATATAGAAAGTATGGAAATTAAAGACGATTTATGCGAACTTGTGAAAGTTAAAGGAGTTTATGAAGAATACTTGAATAAACTTCACGAGATAAAGGGCTCAATAATTGATAAGATAGGTAAAGAAATTGGCGAGTTCATAGATATGTTACTCACTAACAGAAGGGTTGAGATGGGGCTAAATGAGGTGGGTAAACTCGCGGACATCGTAAGTAAATTAAGGGATTACCCAAACGTTATGGAACTGTTAATGAGGAAAGTTAGGATAGTAGTAGAGTACAAATGAAAGTGTGGTACCCTTGGCTGAGTTCCCATACTCTAAACTTAATTCTATAATAGAAAAGAACATTGAGAAATACAACGAGCTTATAAACAAGTTAAAAAGCGTTTCGTTGGAGAAGATAGGGTTAGAACGTTATTTATTATTCGGTAATAATAAGTACGCTAAGTTCTGTGCAATAGACGGTTCCAAAAACGTAGAAAACCTGGGCGATGCGTACTTAATAGTAGCTAAAGCCGTTAAAGTAATAGGGGAAGTTAGGGGTGATAGGGTAGTAGTCCCACGTGAGCCAATAATTGACGTGGCAATTGAAGATGATTATAATGGGGAGGACACTGTTAGGCACGACTCGATAAAGCTCATGCTTAAATTGGAGAGTGAATTGATAGATGATGAGTGTGAGGTTCTCTTTTTGGACGGCCCCATAATAGACCCTCCAATAATAGCTAATGATGTAGGTAAACAAAACATACCGTCACTTACAGAATTAGCCGAGATGAGGGCTAGGAAAATTTACGACATACTAAAGAAAGGCAGAGTTGTGATTGGGATAGCGAAGAGGTTCTCAGAAAGGTTTCTCGTGAGTAGGTTAGTGGAAAAAGGAATTTTAGACTCTCTAGACTACAGAGAGGGGATGGTAGTAAACTTGTTATTAGAGCATGGTGCAATAGGATGGATGGATTGGGAAGAAATGGGAAAGATTTCATTACCCGAAGTTAGGGGATTATATAACGCGTATGGCCTTTATAAGTCGGTAGCCGACCTTAAGATATCTTCTCTTTATGTTAGAGCGTCCAGCATTTCTCCACCTGTGCGGGTTGATGTGGCATATGTTAATGAGAGGCCGAAGGTTGATGAGGTTCTTGGTGTTATCTCGCCATGGGTTGTTGAAGGTAAGGCTGAATTGACTTTATTAACACTTTTAGCTGATACATTCTCAAGTGTTTCCGCTGATGAGGTTTCAAAATATAAGAGGTTTTACGAGAGCGAATTGTTTTCTAAGCTAAGCAAAGATATAAGAGATAAAATGTTAATATCAAATCTTATACTATCAAAAAAGGTTTAGACTTCTTTCGATGACTTACTCACCGATTATTACCTCTATTGCCGTGCCGTCATGTACTCTTGAGGGAATAATTTTTTTAAGCAAAGGAGATAAGATATAGAATATGATTCATTTACCATCAATAATAGAAGTAATAATCGGTTTTCTGGTAGCATGGATTATAGCTTCAATCCCGGTTTGGTTAGCTTCTAAGCTCTTCAGTAATGAGTCCTCATTTCCAAGAGCCATGGCAGCTACGCTACTTTCGATAATAGTGTTTGCTGTAATAGTCTTTATCTTTGCCTTTATCTCGGCAATAATAGGTATTCCAATACTTTCGCTATTAGGGATAGTATTAGGTTTCATAGGGGTTTTAGCGGTTTATAAGGCTTTATTTGATGTAGGTTGGTTAGGTGCTCTAGGCATAGCGTTCGTGGCCTTTATAATATCGATAATTATAAGTTTAATACTGGCAGCTTTAGGTCTTGGAGCTTTTACGCTTACTCATTTCTTACACATAAAGACTTGATCACTAATTCAACTGTTTCAAGTTAAGGATTTTTCCTCATCCCTTCATCTCACGTTTTGTCCTCACTTATGATCAAACTAGGGACTTAGCCACTAACCACACGCTCATCTTGACAGCATTGGTGCAGCTATTGTCTTATCTGGGAAGACCAGATTAATTAGGTAATTCTCTATGTTTCCTAAGTTTGCTGGATCGGAATAAGAAGATTGTTGCTCATAGATTGTCTTTACTATTGTAGTATTTTCGTATACTGTTTTCTTACTTTCTTGTGTTTGGTGAGCTGAGTTTAAACCTATTAGGTACCCTCTAATTCCGGCTATTATTATTAAAATTATTAAACCAATTAAAACAATTTTTTCATTTTTATCAAATATACACTAAGTTGAACTTATTATAAGCTTTTACCCTAATCTTCTCTTGAATTGATAAAGTGAGAACTTTGTTAGAGAAGGTAAAACAATGAGGGATTGATTTCCCTATATGGAGATTTCTTACCTTATACAACGATGTAAATGAGATTGTTAGGTACTCTTACCATAACAATCTTTATTTACTAGTCCTATAAGACTAGTCCTATGGGACTATATATTAGAAGACGAGAAGAGGAGAAAATTAAGAGGATTAAAAACTGGACTTTGATTTACGGAAGGAGGAAAACGGGTAAAAGTACTTTAGTTAAGAAGAACCTCAAAATGGACTATTACGTTTTGATAGCCGATTCGAACAACGGGATCACACTAGATGATAAAGTAGTGAGGATTGATGATGCGATTAAAGAGGTCAAACACGTTTTACAAAAAGGAGGAGTTGCAGTAATAGATGAGTTTCAGAGGCTACCGGAAGTTTATTGGGCTATGATAAGTAATTGGGATAGGGAAGGCATTCTCGTGATAATAGGTTCAAGTTATGGTATCGTTAACAAAGTATTTGATAGGAATAGTCCATTGCTCGGTTTGTTTACTCCGATTGAAATAGATATAATATCTTATGAAGACGTATTAATTCAACTCAAAGACCCCGTACTCTCAACACTGTACAGAGACCCTTGGATAATTCCATTCATAAACAGTTATGAGGAGTTCGTTAATAGGATAAAGGAGTTCTCGCTAATCGCAAAGGGACTAATAGGGGAGGTGTTTAAGGAGGAGGAAAGACAGCTCACGGACATTTATTACAAAATCCTTCTACTCATAGGAGAAGGGATATGGAAGACTTCTGAGATTGCTGGAATAATACAACCTAAAGGAGGGGAGGGGACTATATCCTCAATGGTTAATAAACTCGTGAAGATGGGGTTAGTACAGAAAATTCCCACATTGTCAAAGGAGAAGTATTATAAGATTAGGTCGCCCCCTCTTTCATTAACGCTTTACGCTGAATCAAAATACGCTATAAGTGAAACTGATTTAGAGGTCAAGGATTTACCAATTGGTAAAGAGGTTCAGTTTAGTATAGGTGAAATGCTTTCAAAGTATTTCGGGGGTGTTCAATACTATTCCCCTAAAGAGGACATTGACATGATTATTGTGAAAAAGAAGAAGCCTATCTGGGCTTTTGAAGTCAAAATGGGTGAATTTACCAGTTCTGAGGCAAAGGAAGCCGTGAAAAAGATGAGTAAAATAGCGGAGAAGGTTGGGCTGGTAAGTTTAAGAGAGAGACCGCCAGATTACGGTGATATAAGTATTGGTCCTAAAGAGTTATTAGAGATCGCAAATCAGTTAACAAAACAGTGAAAGAGTAGAAACTTTTTAATAATTTTCGTAGTAAACAACTGTCTATTATCGAGACTGTATGAAGTCGTGATAAAAGTTTTATGCCGTTGTTGGCAGTTTCCGATAAACCGTGTTATATCATTTTGTCATTCCTATCTTTCTTTCTACGAAAGTCAATAATCTTTCATGCTAACATTAGTGTAGAGGGCACCACAATGAACTTAATGTAAGGGGTGCTCGATGAAACTTTACAGATCCTCGAAGGGTGGTTTAACTTCCTCTCCCGTAAACGATAAGGGGAGGGAATGGGGATTAGGTTGGATCATTAAACCCTATGACCCTATACTAAAATATTGTATAGAAACTTGGACGCACTTTAAATTAACTCTTTAAGCTTTTATTAAAAGGGTTTTATTCAATTTTCCGAAATTTTGTTAAAAGCATTTTAACATTTGTTTAAAACTCTTAACTACAACTAGCAAGTATGTACGAATGTTGTAATACTAAATTCGAAACACTGAAGGAGTTCAAACAACACATAAAAAGTAGACCGACTCATTTCCTCACCAGTTCGACTATGATAAATTTAAAGATTGGTGATGATGAATTAAGAAAACTAATAATGAATAAAGAATTTGTTGCCTCACTCTTAAATATTTCTAAAGTGAATGAAGAAGTTTACGTAATACCCCTTCATAGTAATAAACGTCCTTTAGGAAGTATTCTTAAAAGGAGTATTGCGGCTAAGATTGAAGGGCCTAAATACGATGCTGGCTTACCTACATATGTAATTTACGCTAAGAATTTGGTTTACAAAGTAAGCTTTAGGGTCTTTAACGGTAAGTTAGCAGTATTAGCCCAAATGGAGGCTGAAATAGGTAGGCTCAGATTTTTACCGGGCATCGTAATGAAGGCTTTAAGCACGTTACCTACACCACAGACGTTAGTCAAGAGCGTTGAGGATAAACTAGTATCATCTCCCTCTGTCTACAATAGCTTGAAGAACGGCTAACCCTTTTTGGTTAACGCTCTCAGTTATACCCTCTTCGAGTTCATCAACACTCTCAACTAGCCTATAGTATCCATTGAAAGCTTTAACGGTAGCACCTATATCGTAATGGGTAAAATCTGCACCGGGGTATAATTTCTTAGCCTTAGCTAATCCCTCAGGGTAAACCTCTTCAACCGCTTCAGCACTCGCAAGCCAACCTTGATTATCAAAGATTATGACCGTGACGTTTGCGTTATAAGTCTTTACAGCATAATAGAACGCCTCTGGGACTCCAAAAATGAAAGCGCCGTCACCTACAGCAGCTATAACTTTCTTGCCGGTTCCTAAGCTATAACCGAAAGAGGCACCCAAAGCCCAACCTAGATGTCCGAAACCCGGGTCACCGAAATACTCACCGTAATAGTACTTACCGTAACGGGGGTTAAGCGGATACTCGTTAAACACTACCTTTTCCCTTAACTTACCTATATAGTAGGAGAGGAGACGTGGATGAATTTTCTTATTCTTCTTTAATCTCTCAACTTCCTCTTCTTTTTTCCTCTCTTGCTCAGCGTGAAGCTCCCTAACTTTTTCTTTCAGTTCAGCTTTCTCTTTAACTTCTAGTCTATCAAAGAACTCATTCACCGTCGATTGTATACATAAATCACATGGGAAACCATAGTAAGGAATGTATGTATAGAGGGGTTCAACGTCCACTTTGATCACTGGCGAGTTTACCTCTCCCAACCTTTTAGGTATCCAAGGTACTTCATTTTCTACGACTATAATTAGATCGCTTTTCTTTAAGTCGAAATAATCAATACCCATTTCTCCCTCATAATTCACGACCTCACCTACGTAATTTAGTACTGGAATCCCAACCTTATCGGCAAACCTCTTCAAACTATTAAACCATTCCTTCCTCCTACCGCTCCTCCACGTAATTATTACTGGGCTTTGGCTCTCGTTAATCATCTTTTCGGCCTTTTTAAGTGCTTCAGTTGTGGGCCCTGGCTCATAAGTAGACATTCTCTTGACCTTACCCTTTCTTTCTCCCAACTCAACGCTTACCTCTCTCGGAATCATTATGTAAACTGGTCCTTTTGGTTCGCTAAAGGCTATTTCGAATGCTCTTACAATTGAACCCTCAATTTGGTCAACCCTTCTGATCTCAAAGTCCCACTTGACCCATTGTCTTAGTATCTCTCCTTGGTCTCTCGCCTCTTGTGTCCAGTGTATCCTTAGGTTCCGGCTTGCATTAGATCCATTTTCCGTATAAGGGCTCCTCCCAGCTATCACTATTAATGGTATCCTTGAAGAGAAAGCATCCACTATAATCCCAGAAGCATTTAAAGTACCGGGGATGGTGTGTACTGCTGTAACCCCTATTTTCCCAGCTAAGTAATAACCAATAGCGGCAGATGCTGAAGTTATCTCGTGAGGAACTACTATAAAATCTGGTAGGGAGGGATCTCTAACCTTTTCCTCTATAAACGCCGCATAATCCGTACCGGATACTATGAAAATTTTGTCAACACCCAGTTCTTTTAATGTTGAAAGAAAAATCCTTGCCCCAGACTCCATGATTCATTATCTCGTTAAAAATATTTATGATTTGAGGTTTGGATAGTGTGTGTAACAACTCCAAATTTCTCATCTTATCTAAACTAGTCTATGAAATAGGATATAAATACCCATGAGCAAGTAATTGGGTTAAGTTGCGTTAAGGTCAATTCCTCCGCTTCATCCCCCCCGTATCCCCGGGAGGATCCGCATCATCGTCATCCAACATAATATTAAGAAAACATTCTAAAAACCTTTTCTAACCCTTTACCTTTTTACTTTTATATGATATTTATGGGAATCGATACTTCTGGTGATCACGATGTAACTACACCATATGTTTTAAGCCTGGTAATATCCAATGACAGTAAGTCGATAGAGGAGTCAAACCTTGGTGAATGCATAAAAGAAATAAGGAATTTACTTGGAAAAGAAAATTATGTACTACACGCCACTAATGATTCTGAAAAGGTCAGGAAAAGCGTAGTTCAGGTTATTGAAAAATACGACATTAAATCAATTATAATAGTCGTACTAGACAGAGTTAAAGTGAATAAGAAATCACTAGGAAAAATACTGAAAGGTGTTGTTAATGCTGATTTGGTAGTTTACGATAATGAAATACTTGATGGCGTGAAAATAGCCAGAAAAATGTTTAAAGTAAGCTTATCCAAACACGGTAAAAGTCCCATTTCAATTCCTCTTCAAATTGCCGATTATTTCTCATACTATTGGTGGGAGTTCTTTTCCGGTAAACTGAAAGATGTTAATTCTTTCGAGAAAATTCTTAGTATGACAATCAAAATTTTTATTGTTGGTTACGAAAGGGAATTAACGTTTGTTAACACCTCTTTATCTCATCTCCGTTTTAACGCTCATACTTATTGAGTAACTATTGTAAATAATGACTGTGCTTGATGCATGAAAAAACTACTTAAATGGTAAAAACTGAGGAATTAGTAGGTAAGTTATGCCGTCGCCAACAGTTTTCGATAAGCCGTGAAGTTTATATACTTAGTATGTAAATTTAAGTACAGTCACACCAGATGGGTGGCTATATCACGACGAGGTGTGACGGTGAATAAAAGATGTGCGGGTTTCCCCATCAGATGGTAACACTCTGGTGGGTGGGGTTATCCCGCTAAAGGGGCGGAGGGGTATGAACGGGGCAATGCCCCGTGACTCTGGTGAAGCCCAACGGCTGAAAATTGGATACAAATTCATGAAAATTCAATGAAGCCCAAACCCCACTTAATCACCATAATGAAGAGGTAGATTATTTGGCTGATTCGCTGAATATGTGGTATTTACTAATAGTTAAACCACAATAAAAGTAATTCTAGATCTTTCATTCCCTTATCGATTACCAGCCACATAATACTACTTAACTTTTTCTGAGCTTCTTCCTTTCTAATAATGTGATATTTTTATTATATAAAATCAAAGTTAACAGTGTGGACAACAATTTTGTTAATCTAAAATGAATTATTTGAATTGTTTGTGCTTTATTAATAGAACGTTGATGGTAATACTTTTTTAGGGTGAGCACGGGAGTTAATTGGAGGTGAGCACATGGA
>Ga0326758_100060_pt1 | contig 46809 bp, 47 predicted proteins | sample GCRJH_S_FD_207221 | JGI IMG/M metagenome (GOLD analysis project Ga0326758, IMG submission 207221) | Hot spring sediment microbial communities from Geyser Creek Basin, Yellowstone National Park, WY, United States - GCR.JH_S | ecosystem: Environmental > Aquatic > Thermal springs > Near-boiling... | reverse complement strand
AGAGGAGGAAGTTTACGAGGAGTAGGAGCGGTAATAGGAAGGTTTCGCGTTTCGCTAAGAGGCAAATGCTAACTCACGGTGTTATTAAAGCACTTAGGTTGGGTTTTAACGTTATTCTAGTTAATCCAAAGGGTACTACAAATTCTGAGGGTCACGATAGGATAATGAGGGAGAAGGGTTTTGATAGGCATACAGCCTCAGCTTACTTAATAGCCTTGAAAGGATTAGGAATGTTAAATGATATAAAATGACATAAAATTCACGGCTTATCGAAAACTATTGGCGACGGCTTTGACTCCAGCATACACGCTAAAAAGGTTAGTAGGAAGCAAAGCTGAAATAAAATTAATAAATGAGAGCAGATTTAGTTGGCTGAGGTCGGATTTACCTCATGTCTCAATAGGAGTAAAGGACGTGGACGAGTTCAAATTAGACTTATCGCAAGCTTTGCCAGAAAAAGGAATAGAATTCCAAGAGGGAAAAGTAATAAAAATAGATGCAAAAAACAACGAGGTAATATATAAAAAACCTGACGGCTCAATTGAGGAGGAAGAGTACGATTACGTAATTGTTGGGATAGGTGCACATTTAGGAACAGAACTTATTAAAGGTTGGGATAAATACGGCTACAGCGTTTGTGAGCCGGAATTTGCACTAAAATTAAGGGACAGATTAGCTACCTTTCAAGGAGGAAATATAACGATAGGTTCTGGATATTTTTACCAAGGACATAATCCAGGGCCTAAAGTTCCAGAAAATTTAGCTCCATTTTCAGATGCTGCTTGCGAAGGACCAGTCTTTGAAATGTCATTAATGCTTCACGGATATTTTAAAAAGAAAGGAATGCTAGATAAAGTAAAGATGACTGTTTACTCTCCCGGTGAATACTTATCAGACTTATCTTCAGATGCTAGGAAAGCTGTTGGAGAAATATACAAGGAGTTTGGCATCACTTTAATCCAAAACTTCAGAGTTAGGGAAATTACCGAACATGAAATAATAGACGAAAAAGGAAATAGAATACCTTCAGACCTTTCAATAATATTACCGCCCTACACTGGGAATCCTTCGTTAAAGAATTCCACTCCAGATTTAGTTGACGATGCCGGTTTCATACCAACTGACTTAAATATGGTTTCAATAAAATACGATAACGTTTATGCTTCAGGAGACGCGATGACGGTACCAAAATTAGCATATTTAGCAGTTAAAACTGGAAGAATTGCTGCACAACACTTAGCTAATAGATTGGGAGTTCCAACTAAGGTTGATAAATACGATCCGGCAGTTGTTTGTATTGCAGATAATCCTTTAGAAGGCTACGGCGTTGCGGTGAGCGACAATACAATGTACAAGGGAACTCACTCTACTGCAGTACCTTCACCAGTTAATTCGTTAAAGAAGGAATTATTCGTGAAGTACTTCATGTGGAGTAAAGGAGATTTAGCATTAGAAAAATACTTTGGTGATTGGTAAAGTCAATATCTTATACTCTATTTTTTAATATTATTATAGCTTTTGTAATTCCCATTAATATTATTAGAAAAGAGAGAATTATTATCATAGAGATGTTAAGCAAGAATCCTTGAATTGAATAGTCTGGGATAGTAAAAATAAAATACATAAGTTGATAAATCCAAGATATTCCCACTAACCTAGATAAAACAGATAATAAGAAAAGTATAGCAATAGCAGTGTACTTATTTAAACAAAGGATCAGTCTCACAATTGAGTAATTAGATAAGGTAATAATTAAATATTACTTTCGTTCTTCCCACGGATCTTTAAAATAAACCAAACAGACATGAAAGGTCTATCTGCAGTTATAGGCATGGTATTTCTCTTAATAGTAATGATAGCTGTGCTTGTACCATTAGCATTAACTGTAACATCAACAACTTCAAAAGAGGAAGAGAACATAAATGCAATACAACCATTGCAGGTAGAAGTAGAAGAGCAGATAAGCGAAGTTAATACTGAGAATTCTCCTATAGGTTTCTATTACTGTAACGTAACTGGCAAGGCGGTATTAGTATACTACTCTTCTCCGCCAATTCCACTAAATGTCTCTTACTTTTTAGGATATAAAGGTGGCTATATTCAAATAATAGATCCGCAGCCAACTGAAACTACGTGGAATAAGTATCCTGCTTTAGAATACCAAGTAGGTAGTTTCAATAAGCTGGCAATGGTAACAACGTTGGGAAATATAATTTACGCCGATCCAATGCCACATTTACAAGAGAGTAATAATTCCTCATCAGCATACGATCCATATTGGGTATATAGGCTGAAGACTCCTTATGCAGCCTACACCAATCCTAGTACTGTGCAAATATGTGATAATCCTTCTGCAATTACAAATGATTGGCAGCCTTGTGGGATCAATAATGCAGTATTAATTGTACTTAAGCAGGAACACAAGCCATTATGCATAAATCTTACTATACATTTTGGTTGTGAATTCTGCAGATGTGCGAAACATGCTGGGGATGTATCAACTAATATAGGGATTTATTCTGGGTCTTTTTACGGTCAGATTGAGTTCGGAAATTACTTTCTCGGTGCATATTCTGGAGTATGGCCTTTTGAGGGATTTCAGTGTATATTACTTAACATTTCTCACGGCTATGTTTCCACGTCTTGCGGTGGGGGTCTAGGAGTCTTAGCGTCTTGCAGTCATTTAGCACACAAAACTTATAATGGCTGGTATTCATATGCGAGCTATAACTACTTACTATCAATACATATTAATTGTTGTTGTCAGATTTACATCGAGCTGTACAATGAATGTAATGGCAAATACGTTCCAATGAAGTTACCTTATATAACTCCTGAATACATAAAGTTCTACCCGTGCTATTTCTGGTTCAAACAGTGGTATTGGTGCTCCTGCTTTCACAAACCCTTACCAGAATATGAGGGAAATTATAATGAAACAGAATGGGGATATACGAGATGCTATATATGTGTCCCAAAATCTACCTCTTGTGTTGTTCCATTTGGAGAAATAAAAGCTGATGTAAAGTGGGTAGGTTGTCATGCATGCGGTTTTTGTCCAGTAGAATATCCTTATGATCCGATAGGAGTCGCAGTAGAGATAATGTGGGGAGACTCAGTTTACGTCTCTGGTATTCAAATAGCGAATTAAATATACGTAAATTATTTCTTGTTTTTAGCTCTTCAAGTAAGCAAAAATTCTTATATAGTACCTTAACTTTATTCATTGTTTTACACTTATCATTAGCTAATAATTGATAAAAGACAATTATTCTATTGTATACTACTGTAGTCATAAGTTTTTAATATGGAATACGATAACACTTTCAACAGATCTAGTATGGATCTCTCGACCAAGAAGGTAATAAGTGCTGGTCTAGTTTTTATATACGCGTTAAGTTTGGCAATGTTAGTTCCAATGTTCTTAGCAGGTAGTCAAGGAGTAATAACCGCAGTAATTAATCCTGCAACTGGAGGGAATTGCTTACCTGGTAGATATTCTGGAATAGTGCAAGCTAATGGTGTAGCATTAAAAGCGGTAAACCTAACTTACGTTCCACCATTTAACACTACATTACCATTAAAAGTATGTACTCAGTCAATATTCAATGGTACGTTATATTACTATAATTCTACAGGATTCAATGAATTAGTGAAAGAATATGGAATTAGTATGACTCCAGTGGGTCAAATAGTAAATGTAACCTCAAAATTCTGTGCAAGAACTACAGAACCCGTTTTTCTAAATAAATTGCCACCGTATAATTCTGGCAATTGCTACTTATTTAACACAACACCTCCTACACCATTCTATTATAGTTACAGAACATTAACAATGCTTAACGCTTCCTTCCCCAATGCACAATATATTAATACTAGCTCGGAAATAAGCGATTTGTACTTTAATGTATCTCACTTAACTTATAATACTACATTAACATTATCTATAAATGCAACTCCAGCATTACCAGGAATAGAAGGCATTATAAAATTCAACTTTAGCGTTAAGTTATGCGCTATCAGAACAATATATCCATATACTAAATACATTCTACAAGCATCTTTCTATTTCAATAAGATATTCATCAGTGAATTAGATAAAATAGAGAGATGTGTACCTGGTGTAGCGTCCTGCAAATCTCCTACGACAATATACTTCACATCTACTGCGGCGAATTACATATTATTAGTAGATCTAGGTTTATGGAGTAACGTTAGCACAGTATATGTAACTGGTGTTGAAGGTACAACTTACCCATCCGATACAGTTGCAACTACTATAAACAGTGGTAGCTTCCATCCAGTAATAATTCCGCCAGCAATATGTATACAATATAAGACATTCTATAGTAATCAAATTAACCCAGAATTACCTAACACATCCGGTCCAGATTCAATACCATATATGATAGCAAATGTTACAATATACGCTCCGGACGACATGCTTAACTGGACTTATGCACAGAAGTATGTAGGATGCCCAACAACAGAATATGCTAATCCAGAGTGGAACCCATATTGTAAGATAAATGAGGCATGGTGCAATAATTATGGTCATGGCGGCAATGGATTAACTGTAACATTAATAGTGGGTAACAATAAAGTAGTAAGTACTAACTTCCCATATTTAGCTTTATGCCACGTATCTTACACTGATGGATTCCATAATTTTGTCTATAAGTTCTCAATAGAATTCCTATTATCTTGCATAGATAATATAACATACATGAAGACAACTGTAGAGCCCAATAGTACTGGCTTAGGTGGAGATATGCTATATGTATTAATTAAGCCTTGTCAATTAAAAGACGCAACTATTCTATTAACATATAATGATAGCGATTATGCAGTGCAGCACTACTTTGGACCAGTAGATAGAGAAATTGCTATAGTATGCAATAACATTAAAGTTTACACTCCATCATTATATATGCCAAAGTGCGTTTCACTATCTACTCCTTTCATCAACGGTCAAGTAATAGATTATGACTATGGATACAACTATGCATTAGCAGGATATGTTAATATCTATTATTATAACAAAACATCTAATCATTACTATAATGTGGGACAGTATGTATATATACAGCACGTATCCGGAGATTCCGAACTACTACTAGGAGTTTGTCCAGGTTATAAGTGTGCATCCTTAAGTATATATTATCCAAACGTTCCACCATACTATCCTGCAAGCCATGAAGCTAAAGTCGGAAAGATAATGGGTATATACATAGAATTTGCTAATGGCACTATGGAGAGAATATACTTAAGCCCGAGCAACATAACTGCACTATTAACCACTAACGTTATGAAACAGATGGCTCCAATGCCACCGTTCTGGAACTATTCCTTCGAGATAAGCATAACAGGGTTAGAGAGCATATTACACATAACTCCTAACCAAGCATTAACTGTACTAAACAACTCGTATATTATAGTGTGCTACTATGATATGGCATCCAACTCTACAGTTCATAATATGACAAAGTTAGTATCCACCCCAGTCACTGTAGCCATATCTCCACCATCTCAAGCCTTCTATTACGCGCCTGCTACTCCATTTAATGATATAGTACATCCAGGATGCCAGATATTCTACTTAGTTAACGTGAATGCAACATATCCAATAACTGTAACTTTAACTGATAAGAGCTTAGGAGAGTTATCTCCAACATCTATAGTCAAAACTAATGTGACATGCATATACGTAATATTGTATAATGGAACTATATTACACTACAGTAGAACAGTATTCCCAATAACATTAACTGAAACTGCTCCATCAAGTGGAGTATTTACAGCAACATTATACGTTGAGGTAACTAATAGCAAAGGTACCCCTGTAACAGCATATCCATTGAACTACTCATACATAGCAATATACAACCCAACTACTAAGATGCAAATAATTGTAGGTAAGCTATCAAGCATAATGCCACTAGAACCAAGTAAATACTTCAAGGTCGGTGTAGTAGTTGATGGATTATCAGCAAACTCAACATTTACTCTAACTGAAATTCCTAACGTGATATATAACGTATCTCCAATAGTATATAACTATATAGATGGAGAATTATCAGTAACAGTTGCAGCTAATATTCCAGGATATTACTACTCTGGATATCTAGTGTTGACAATCTATAACTGTACTGCGAAACCATGTCACCCAATATACACATATCAAATATACTTCAACTTCAGTGCAACATCTCCTCACTTCGTGGCAGCATATGACTTACTATTCTTAGAGCCAATACTTAACGGGCATACGTACTATATCACAATAACTGCTATAGTAGTGCCATTAACATACGAGCCATTTACCACTATAGGATTTGTAGGAAAAGTGTTTAGCGGAGCGTACTACTTTAGTGCCCCAGCAGGAAGTTAATAAGTTATGATAAGCTTTTTTAATTTTTTGTTTATCAGATTATGTATAAAAGGTGATCCTTAATGGTTAAATATCTGAATTTAATTGTATTGGGAATGTTAATGTTTGGAATATTTGTTACTCTATCGCTAGGGAGTAGTACTGCCTTAACAGTATATTCGCCATTTCCTGGTGAACACGTGGCATTAATATGTCCAAAAGAATTGATATTGAATATCTCAGTTTATGATCCAGTAGCTCCAGTAGATAGCACTGTAGCAGTTACTATATCTGGTCCTTATGATATAAAGATGACGTCAGCAGGAGTTCCAATAGGTCAGTTAAATGCAAGCCATATGCTCACAGTAACGGATTATGAGTTTCCTGTAACATTATTTGAGGCTAATGGGACTCAGATATCAGCTTTTATACCAGGTCAGTATAATGTGACGATCTCAGTGGCAGGATGTTCAGAGACTATTCCAATATATGTTATAAGTCCTAATGAAATAGAGTTCTTAGTGTATGTATATTCTAACGGTTTACCGTTGTCTGGTGTTACGGTAAGTATATATAATGTAACTAATGGAGAATTACTCTTTACTAATACTACCAATTCTCAAGGTTTAGCTGAGCTAACAGTTCCTTACGTATACACAATGACTAATGAATATAATATTACTGCAGTAAAGCCTGGGTATCAATTAGTGTACAAGGTAGTAACAGTTCCTGCAGATCACATAACTCCCGTTCCAGTAAAACTAACAACTAAACCAATAACCTTTGTATTAACCCCAGTTTACTTCCAAGATATGGGAGTTATTGAGCCAGTAGAACCTGCTCAATTGCCTGGAACTCCAGAGCCAGTATATGTTGCTTCAGCTTATATGGACACTACGTTTTCAATTATAATAAACGCTACTGAATCAGGCATGCCAGTACAAGGCGCAACGATATCTGCATCCTATATGATCAATGGAAAGCAAATGAGCTTTACTGCAAATTATATAGGTAATGGTCAATATAACTTGAGCATTATATTACCCAATTCTACTGTTCCTTATGACCTGGAGCTAGTTGTTACTGGTAGCTATCAGACTAATACATATACATTTGTCACATTATTGTTAGTGCAACCAAACGTCGTTGGTGAGATACATCAGCTACAGATTGAGGTTAATAATTTAGAGACGGAGGTTACCACATTGGAGAGCGAAATACAATCTCTTAATGAAACTATTATGCAGCAAAGTTCAGAAATAGCTAGTCTTAAGATGTACTTGGAAGGTAATGTATCTTACTTTAGCATGCAAATATCTAACTTAGAGAGTGAAATAAAATACTTAAACTCTACATTAATGACATTATCTAGTGAATTAACTACTGTAAATAGCACGTTAAGTAAGGAAGTTAATAGTTTAACTGCTGAAGTACATAGCTTAAGTACACAAGTTTCAACATTAAGTACTGAGCTAAATAATCTAAACACAACTGTAAATAATTTAAATACAAATATAAGTAGTGACAGCTCAAAGATTAATAGTTTGACCACTCTAGTATATGGAGCAATGATACTAGGAGTAATAGCTTTAATTATAGCAATAGTTGCAGTAGTCTTGGTATTTAGGAAGGTAGCATAAAGTTAGTTCTTTTTTTTCCCTTTTATCTTATTATTTTTAATTGCTTCTAAATTTGTCTTGATCTGAGTTTATGTTATATAGTATTACCATTAAGTATTTTATTAATGATCTTCCTTAACCAATTACTGCTCACGGAAGAGTAGCCGTGTTTACCTCTACTAACTCCAATGATCTGAGGGTGAACGTATATGATCCCCTAAGAGGAATGCCCATGACGGAATTGGATAAGTTATGCCACGGGTAAATACTATCAAATAAAACTATTAGATCCCTTCTTAAGCAGTTTATGCAATATATTCCTCTCGCTCTCCCATATAATCTGGCTTAGCTTACTAACCGTTAAAAACATTAAAATTTATCACTTACCAACTTTTACACTCTTGCTTGTTTAACCTTTGCCATTTCATTCACGTGTCATTCTATAAAGAGAGAAGAACGTTATGTATGCGGCCGCCGGGATTTGAACCCGGGACCTCCGCCGTGGCAGGGCGGCGTCCTAATCCATGCTAGACTACGACCGCACTATTTATCTCTTATTCCTAGGATTTATAATTTTCTATCTTCCTTAAGTTTGTGACTTATCGAGGAATGTTAAATAATTTTTATGTGATTCTTTGAATTAAATTCTAACCGCAAAGATTCATATCACATAAAAACCTAAAAAGTATAACTAATGTTCAAGCGTTACAGTCTCTAATGCATATTTTACGTTCTAAATTTATCGAGCTTTTTAATCTTGTTATTGGAAATGTGTATTTTGCTTTATAAAAGCGACTATCTTATACCTAAACAAGAAAATAAATAATATAGAAATAATAAGCCAAATCTTATTTTTCTCGTAATAGGGATAATAATTCGTTAGCCACTTGTTTACTGGGGTTTATGATCTTTATATCTTTAATCTTTTTTACACTTTCTAATCTTTTTTCCAGATCTTCGTTATGAACTATGGTTATAATATTTGATTCCTTTGCTAATTCTGTTAATATAAGTATTACGTATAGCATATCAGACGAGTTCTGCATGTCCACTATAATGCTCTTTACTTTTTCTGGGTGGAATTTTCTTATTTCATCTTCAGAAATTAAATTTATTGCGTAAGCTTTTATTCCTTTTTCTGAGAGTTTTTCTGCCTCAGTTTTATCTGAAAGCAAAAGGACGTATTTTAGTTTTTCCTTTTCGAAGTTTTCTGCTAATGATATATTAACTCCTCCTCCACCTATCAGTAGCACTTTCACTTTGCTCATTTCTTCTTCAATTTTTTCTAACTTACTGGTTAAATCTAGGATCCTTTTGCTTGCGAGATCTCCAGAAATGCTAGTTAACGCTGTAAGAAATGCCCCCATGCCAAAGACTATAAGAATCACAACAAATATTTTTCCTATCGGTGTAATAGGTACAATATCACCGTAACCTACTGTGGAGAGAGTAACTACTGTGAAGTATATTGAGTTAATTAAATTCATGCATTCATTAAAGTTATGCCCTAAATGACCTAATATGAACGATCCTGCTACGCCAAAAATTACTACTCCCCCTAAAAGTAAGAGTGAAGCTATAGACCTAACAGATAATAACATATATTTAACTTCTCTTCAAGAAATAAAATATTTAATTAGTAATTCACTCCGCTTGCATGTACTTGTTAGTTAAGTAACTACCTAGTATCAGCATAATGAGCCCGAAGATTGCTAAATAACCTAAGTAAGACCAGTTAGGGTCTCCTGAGAGTAAAACTTCTCTTCCCAACTCTGCAGAGTAAGTAATAGGATTTACGTCGCTTATGTCCGAAAGCCAAGATGGGAAGAAAGCCCTTGGGAACAACGCAGTACTGGAGAACATTAAAGGTAAGTTAAGTAAATTTGCAATAACCCCTGGGGCCTGCCAGTCTGAAGTTCTTATTGTAAATATAGCGTAGAGCGAAGAGAATCCCATACCTAAGAAAGTTAATGAAAGCACTATTGTTAATATACTTATTAGATTAACGTTAAGAGAAACACCCATAACTACTGCAGTTCCTATTAATATTGGCACTTGCAATAAACCTCTGGTTATTCCTCCGAAGACTTTTGCTAGAAAGACGTAATATTTTGGTACTGGAGTTATAAAGATCCTTTTCATGTAACCAAACCTTTTATCTTGTATTAAGCTCATTGAGGAAAACATTCCAACGAAAAGCATTGACACAGATAGCTCTCCAGGGAGGATGAATGCAATGTAGTTTGTAGTGTGGAAGAATGAAATTAGTACTTCCTTAGGTAAGCCGGAGAGCGAACTACCGAAGAATATTAACCACATCACTGGCTGAGAAACTATCATGATCCACATGTAAATACTCCTATAAATTCTCTTAACTTCTCTCATGTATAAAGCTTCTAGGCCTTCTATCATCTTCTCGCCCTCCTTAGCATTGCGTAAAATCTCCTTGCGTCGAATTCCTCGTTTTCTTCTAAACTTCCTCCAGTTAAGTTAAGGAATACAATGTCAAGGGACGACCTATTTATTTTGAGGGATTTAATATTATTCTGGCCTACTATACCGATTACCTTTAATAGAACTTCCTCAGCGTTTCCTACCTTAATTGCAATCTTCTTATTTTCGCTCTTTATCAACTTTCCTACGCTCTCTAGGTCTGAAAGGACTCCGTCCTTAGCTTCTTTTAATTCTATTTCTATTAAGTCTCCTCCGTATTTCTCCTTAAGCTCTTCTGGCGTACCTTGGGCAATGATTTTCCCGCGATTAATTATGCTTATTCTATTACATAGCATATCGGCCTCTTCCATGTAGTGAGTAGTCAGCAGTATTGTAACTTGATAGTCCCTATTTATTTGCTTAATTAAATTCCAAAGGGAAGCCCTAGTATTTACGTCCAGTCCTATAGTTGGTTCGTCCATAAATATTATTTCTGGAGAATGAAGTAATGCCATGGAAGCTTCAAGTTTTTTCCTCATTCCAGTTGAAAATTTTCCTGCTTTTCTATTCTTGAATTCCTTTATGCCGAAGTATTCCAGAAGTTGATCTGCCCTTTCTTGCCAATCTTTTACTCCTAATAATTTTGCCTGTATTTCTAAGTTTTCCCAAGCAGTTAACTCGTCATCTAAAATGACTTCTGAAGATATCCAGCCTATTCTTTTTTTAACCTCTCTTGGCTTCTTTTTTACAGAAATTCCTGCAATTACTGCGTCACCTTCAGTTATTGGAGTTAAACCAGTAAGCATCTTTATTGTCGTAGTTTTTCCGGCTCCGTTAGGTCCTAAAAGCCCGTAAATTTCTCCTTTTTCTATTTCAAAACTAATATGGTCTACAGCAACAAAATCTCCGTACTTTTTAGTAAGGTTCTTAGCTATAACTATGCTCATGAGAATATATAATAAAAACAAAGATATATCTTTTTGCTATTAGAACTTTCTTACCAAAATTAGTGCAGCTGCAAGTAAACCTATTATTCCTGCAGGAATTAAAAATTCCTCAGGTTTAATTGATTCTTGCTGTGTTGAATTTACATTTTCTTGGTTTGGCATCATAACACTGTCTAATTTTATATTCGTATTTTTCAGCAATATGCATAATGTTTCATTACCTTTGGAGTAAGTATTTAGGAAATTGTAGAAAGTAATATTCTTCTGGCTTTCACCAGTTAAGTAAAGCTTATAGAGTATCCCTTTTTGGAACGTTAATATATTTCCTATCATAGTTGACGTATAGGTTATGTTAGCATACTTATTTTTGCCAAGTGCACTTAGGTATAAGAATGCTTTATATGAATCTAAAGTATATTGTTTGCCGTTAAAGATTACACTTTCAGTACCATTAGGCTGATAATTTATTTTATAATTAACTGTAATATTGAATATCTTAAATTCATTAGTAATATTAAGCGTCATGTTTAGTAAACTTGATAAGTTAAATATTGTTATTTCCTTAGCTAATGGATATTTTGAAGTGAAATTGAAAACATGATGTATTGTTTTATTACTAACCGAGGTCATGAATGATGAGGAATAGTTAGTAAATATATAGCCCGTAACGATGATTGTGTTATTATACTTGTTATTGCCTATTTTTGTTGACGTTATATTCAAATTTATTAAGAATTCCTTACACGATGTAGTAAAATATTTTCCTGAATGGTAAGAGTGATAGTTTATTGAATAATCCATAAAATATGTAGTAGAAGGTGATGATGAATTTGCCATAATAATAGAAGGTAACATTGCTGATGAAATTAAGACTAGTATAGTTGCTAACCCAACTACTATTTTGCTCATAATCTGTATTATCTTGCCAGCATTAAAATACCTTTTTACAACAGTTTCTAAAACCTTTCATCAAAAATTATTGTTATTTTGGTCTTAATTCGTTTTTACAATTTTATTAAAATAGTATTGCACTAAAAAAGATATAAAAATGACTTCTTCTTTCTTATTAACTATGATTGTTAGATATGATCTTCCGCAGGATAAAATACCCACAACTTGGTATAATATATTGCCAGATCTTCCAGAACCTTTACCACCACCTAAGGATGAATCAGGAAAAGCTTTTGAAGTATTGAAGGAAGTATTACCTTCAAAAGTCCTTGAAATAGAATTTTCACAAGAAAGATATATAAAAATTCCTGAAGAAGTCCTTGAAAAATATTTACAAATAGGAAGACCAACTCCAATTATAAGAGCTAGGAAACTTGAAGAATATTTCGGTAACGTAGTTAAGATTTACATGAAAATGGAAAGTCATACTTATACTGGTTCACATAAGATTAATAGTGCGTTAGCTCACGTTTATTATGCGACATTAGATAATGCTAAATTCGTTTCAACTGAAACTGGTGCAGGCCAATGGGGAACGGCAGTTGCTTTAGCCGCTGCATTATTCCATATTAAGGCTCACGTTTTTATGGTAAGGACTAGTTATTTTGCAAAACCTTATAGAAGATACTTAATGCAAATGTACGGTGCAGATGTCCATCCGTCTCCTTCAGAATTTACTCCTTACGGAAGAGAAGTTTTACAGAAGGATCCCAATAATCCTGGCTCCCTTGGAATAGCGATAACAGAAGCAGTTAAATATGCTCTAGAGAATGGAGGAAAATACGTTGTAGGAAGTGTAGTGAATTCTGACATACTCTTTAAGACCATAGCAGGACAAGAAGCTAAAGTTCAAATGGAAATGATAGGAGAGGATCCAGATTACATCATAGGAGTAGTAGGTGGAGGATCAAATTATGCAGCTTTAGCTTTTCCTTTCTTAGGAGAGGAGTTACGTTCTGGAAAAGTTAGAAGAAAATACATTGCCTCTGGATCTTTAGAAGTTCCCAAGATGACCAAAGGGGTTTATAAATACGATTATCCGGACACAGGAAAAATATTACCTCAGCTTAAGATGTATACTATAGGCTCAGATTTCATTCCTCCACCAGTTTATGCAGGTGGGTTAAGATATCACGCAGTCGCACCTACTTTATCTCTATTGATGAGCAAAGGAATAGTTGAGGCGAGAGATTACGACCAGGAAACGGCATTTGCTTGGGCTAAGCTATTTTCTCAAATAGAGGGATGGGTTCCAGCTCCGGAAACAAGTCATGCATTACCAATAATTAAGGAGATTGCTGATGAAGCAAAGAAGTCTGGAGAAAAGAAAACAGTACTGGTTAGCTTTTCTGGCCATGGTCTATTAGATTTAGCAAACTATGCTGAAGTACTAGGTTTCAAATGATAGAATTCCTTGGCTGAAAACCTCAAGAAAAGTATTCAATAAGGAGAATAAGAGAACCCCGTAAGGATTCGTTCCATCAAAAGGCTATGAAAATTGTGAAGTGAATTATTAATGAAGCTGATAGAATGAATGCTAACGTAATTAAGCTAAGAACCTTATCAAGGATGTGAATAACCTACCTAAGGAGTTCATGGATAAGCTCTACTGAACCGTAGGAATCAATATTTTAGTAAACCTGGAAGCTTAGTTCAATATGCTAATCCTAGTTATTCTTGTTTCATGTCATAAGTGCGGGCGAAAATGCTTGAAGTTTTTCAAAGGTACTTCCACTGTGTGAAGATACGAAAATGTTATGTTATTGCGGTAGTTAATGGGAGGGAGTTTCTGACTCTTAAATGAGAGATGTAATCCGAATCTATGACTAGAATAGCGAGGAAGAGAATTCAGTTACCTCATTTATTCTCTGGTGAACGGAGTGTTTGAGAATTTGAAAAGCGAACATTTTTATTATAGCTTTGATACGTATTGAATATATAAACTTTTTGATACGTAAAGCGTAAAAAGGTTGATATTTGTGAATTTTGAGTTTAATATATGCCGGAAAGTTTAGTAGTAAGAGACCCTAAATACTTAGGTAAATTCATTGCAGTTGATAGAGAGTTCAATATCATAGGATACTCCGATTCGAGAGAGGAGTTGGAGGAAGAGCTAACTAAAAAAGGTTATAGCATAGCCGATTACGATATAATATATGTCCCTAAATCCCTCAAAAAAGATTCTAAAAATGATTAATTTTTCAGATTTTTACGAAAATTAAATACCACTACTTCAGGTGGAGTTGGAATGCCAAAAGATTAAAAGAGGGAAAATTGTTCTAGGTTTAATCGATACGGGAAGTAGGTATACCATAATAAACAAGCACGTAGTAGAAGAATGCTTTCTTGAAGAAGAGTTAAAAACCAGATATTTCGATAGTGTTATTATTAATAATAAGAAATACGAAAGATATTCCTTTAGGTTTATTTTTCCTCAATTAGATAATATCGGCTATATATTTAATGCGGCAATTATTGAGTATGATCCGTTCCCTGAAGAGTTAGTACCTAATGTTATTTTAGGTAGAGAAGATTTTTTGAGGGATTTGATAGTTTGCTTGTATAAATCTGAATTGATAACCATATATAAGGAATTTTAGCTTTCGAAAACCTGCGTATAATATTTTGACCTAGATCTGGAGAAAACAGTACTGGTTAGCTTTTCTGGCCATGGTCTAGCTTTCCCTTTAGGAAAACCTGGTCTAGCAACATCTGAATACCACCACGTCTTATTAGCAATAATTTCACCATCCTTGCTAATTACAACAACGTTCAACCTATCACTATTCAAATCAAAACCGGCAATTAAACCATAACCGTTAGGTTTTGGTGAAGAGAAGTGCTTTAAATAAAGCCAAAGTGGGGTTTGGAGGTGAATCATAGGGTAATCCTTGAAACTAATTACCGCACCGTAACCCTCCTCCTTTTTACTCGCTAAATCCTCTAACTCTTTAAGCAATGGTAAGTACTCCTTGCCGAAGTAAGCTTTGCCGTGAACCCACTTACCCCACGGATCTTTAACTTTAACTTCAACGTGGTCTTGAAAAACGTGGAACTTCACATTCCTATTGCCCTTATCACTTTTATTCCCCCTACTGGCAAACCAGAACCTCTTAATCTTAGCATGCAAAATTTTATCCTTCTCTTCTTCTCTCCAACAAGCCATCAACAATTGTCTTAGCTTGCTTTAAAGCTGTTTCGAGGTAAATATAGTTTGGTAAAACGTTGTAAAACTCCTTAGTTAACTCATCAACACTCTTCCCATCAAACAATGGCCTAATAGCACTCTTAACTACTTGTGAGTAAGCCCTAGCAATCCTAACTATCTTATCCTTATCAAAAATTACCTTACCGTAACGAATTGGAAGTTTTCGAGGGCTTCCCTAGAACAGATAATCCTATTCCTCATCATCTGGTAGGATGACAATTACAACCACCTCCTTTCCAGCGATTTTCCCAGCCTTCTCTTTCACACTCTTAGGGATGTATATTGCATACCTCTTCTCACCATACTTATCACTACCAGCTGAGGATATGACACCTCTGAAAACTATCTGCTCCATATGTTGTAAGTAGCGGAAAAATTTATAAATTTTTGTGATAACATTGAATCAGAGAGTGCCACTGTGAAGTCTATGAGCAGTTGCGAGGTGGAGGAAGGCACCCAATGAAACTCTCCATGTCCTTGAAGGGAGTGACCACCGCTCCCGTAGACGGCATGGGGAGGGAAATAAGGGGCATGAGGACGAGAGGTTGAATACAAATTCATGAAACCTCAATGAAAGTCCGATCCCTAACCTAGAATCCCCGCCACCTACCATATTCAACAGCGTTGTTTATCACGATTCTCCAGTAGGTATACTTTATGCCGTAAATTTAACTTCTGGAAAAATTATTTGGGCTTTCAAAACTGGATTTACTGTAGATAATCCCGAAATATATGAAGGTAAGATAATTATACAGAACGCTAGCGGATACTTGTTTGTTTTATCTTACCAAGGTAATCTCCTCAAGGGTTTTCAAACCCCTGTAATGCCGGGTCCGGGTAATATGCTCTTAACTTGCAATTCTCTTATACTAGTAGGAGTTAATGGAATAGTAGATTCTTTACCTCTCTACTGTTTGACATAAACCCCAAAAGGTAATTCTCTGCTTTTTATTACGCCTTCGTGAACGGAGGAATCTATAATGCCTATATATTTCCCTTTTACTTTAACTTCGAAATTCTCGAAAGGATAAAACGTAACTAAAGTGATTAGTCCATTTCTTTCAAACCCGCAACCGTTAAGCTTTATTGGCCTATAGCCTTTGAATAACTCCTTCCTATCTCTTCTTAAGTTTAGCAACTTCCAAGTTACGTATAGCTTAAGTTTGCCAAATTCTTCGTTCTTAAATAAAGTCACGGGATCTTCTGATTTTACTTCTTTAAGCATTTCCGCTAGTGTGTTGAAGTCCACTTTTCTTCTATTGTCCGGGTCAACCATTAAGTAAGTTAGGGTTTCATTAGCTTGGTAAATATCTGGCAACCCTGGAGAAGTGAGCTTTATTATTACTTGTTCTACTGAGTAAATGCTACCTACTTTATTTATCTTTTTAAAGAATGGAATAAAAGAGGATAAGAATTCTTCATCCTTAATAACTCTTCTTACAAAATTAATTGTAGCATTTTCGTACTCTTGGTTTGGATTTAACCAGGAAGTATTTATTTTCTCTTCTCTTATTGCTTTAATCATGTAATTTACTAACCTGTCCTCGTATTCTTTTGAATAACCGTTCCACGTGCCTAATAAGACTTGATAAAATCTGTATTCATCGTTCCTTATAGGATATCCTTTAACCTTGTATTTTTCATTTATAGTACTCCATCTCTTAATTAGATTTCTCCATTCTTCTGGAAAATTACTTAAGGCATTTATTCTTGATCTTGCGTCCTCACTAAGCTTTGTATCGTGAGTTGAGGTATCTATCATAGTGTTTGGCCAAAACAGTTCTCTTTCCATATTTCTGGCGTGAAATTCTCGGCATGAGATACCGAATTTTAGGTCACTCCCAACTTCGTTTAGCGAAACTAAGAGATTGTATCTATAAAAGAGAGTATCTTCATAACCTTTCGCCATTATTGGATCTTCAAGCTGTTGTAAAATCATCATCCCTTTTCTTTCGTTAATTAAATCAAGGATAGATTCATCTGCGCATCCCTTTAATTCTTCAATATCTTCCCACTCAATTTCATCCTCTGTAATGTACGTTCTGTAAACGTTAAGGCATGATAAGAATTTTATTAGGCTTTCTTTCTTAATCTCTCTCCCTGTTAGCTCCTTCAGTTTTCTCAATATTCTATCCACGTCACCGTAGAAGAGCTGGTTTATCACGTCGATCTTTGCCTTAATTTTTTCTTCCTCTAGGTCTATCTTTTGGCCTACGAAATCCTCATATATTTCTTTAAATTTCCCCTCATTTTTTGAATTGACAAAAAGTAAATTCACGTCCCTCATAAAATCATAGCCAGTAGTTCCGTCGATTTTCCAGTCCCTCAACTTCTCCTTTGGCGAAAGGATCTTCTCTACTACTATGTACTTATCATTACCCATTTTTTCCCTTAGCATTTCAAGGTATTTTCTAGGATTTAATAGACCGTCTATATGGTCAACTCTCAAGCCGTCAATGCAGTCCTTCAGTTCAAAAATTTTCTCGTGATACTCGTTAAATACTTCCTCATCTTCTTGCCTTATTCCTATTAACCCGTTTACGTCAAAGAACCTCCTATAATTTATTTTATCAAATCTTTTCCAGTAAACAAGCTCGTAGTTTTGTTTCTTTAATAACTCCTTAATGTCTTTACCTTCTCCTATAAGCGGTAACTTTAATCCTTGATAATCTAGAAATTTTTCCCCTTTCTCTTCAACAATTTTCAGTTTACTTAGGTCTTCCTCTCCTAGTATTGGCAAGACTATTTTATCCCCGTCAAAGTCAAAGAATTTCCTATATTTAGAATTCGAATTTCTTAGAAAGTCTAGCAAGTAAGGATTTTCTAGAGCCATGTGGTTAGGTACTATATCTACTATTATCTTCATTCCTCTTTTTCTTGCTTCCTTACAAAGTTCAAGGAATTTTTCTTCACCGCCTAAATCTTCGCTAACCTTCTTGAAGTCGTAAACGTCGTAACCGTGAGTACTTCCTTTCCTGGCCTGTAATATTGGGGATAAATATAACCATTCTACACCTAAATCGTGCAAGTAATCCAGGATTGATATTAAATTAGAAAAATTAAATTCCTTATTTAACTGTATTCTGTAGCTCACGTTCACACTCTCTTATATATTATTGCGGTTCTTCCTTCAACTTGAATTTCTTGCTCTGCCTTAACTATTTTCTCATTCTCCTTAGGTTCTCTTAAACAACTCCAAGCTACTAACTCCCATTTTTCTCCTAGTTTAGGTATCTTGAATTTTATACTACTTGGACTACCGTTGAGTATCACTAGGAAAGTATCATCTGCTACTCTTTCTCCTCTTTCGTTTACTTCATCCATAGCATCTCCTGATAGGACAAAGGCTATTGTTTGCGTTGGAGAGTTCCAAGTCTTATCATCTATTTCAGTTCCTGCAGGAGAAATCCAGGTTAAATCCTTATAAGGAGAACCGAATAGCTTCCTACCTTGGAAGAACTTCCTCCTCCTAAAAATAGGATGAGCTTTCCTGAAATATATCATCGATTTTACGAAATCTCTAAAAGCTTTTTTCCTTTCATCTAAGTTCCAGTCGTACCAAGAAATTTCATTATCCTGACAAAATGCGTTATTATTACCTTTCTGTGTCCTGCTTAATTCGTCTCCTCCTAATAGCATTGGCACCCCTTGACTTATGAATAATGTTATCATGAAATTCCTCTTTTGTTTTTCTCTACAAGCTATTACGTTGGGATCTTGCGTTTCTCCTTCAAAACCGCAGTTCCAGCTATAATTTTCATCCATTCCGTCCTTATTATCAAATCCATTTGCTTCATTATGTTTTTGATTATAGCTTACTAAATCTTGTAATGTAAACCCATCGTGGGAAGTAACGTAGTTAATGCTAGCGAAGGGTGTTCTTCCAGAGCCTTGATAAAGATCTGGAGATCCCATTAATCTGTTTGCTAATTCAGAGTAAAGTATTGGTTCTCCTCTCCAAAACCTCCTTATAGTATCTCTGTACTTGCCGTTCCACTCTGCCCATTGGTAAGGGAAATTGCCTACTTGATAGCCTCCTTCTCCTACATCCCAAGGTTCTGCAATTAGTTTTACTCTAGATAGGATAGGGTCTTGTTGAATTGCTACAAAGAAAGTTGATAGCATATTAACGCTGTAAAGCTCTCTAGCTAAAGCTGACGCAAGGTCAAATCTAAAACCATCAACGTGCATTTCTAAAACCCAATAACGTAAGCTATCCAAGACCATTTGCAAAACTCTTGGATGCCTTAAATTCAATGTATTGCCAGTCCCAGTGAAGTCCATGTAATACCTAGGATTTTGGGGATTTAACATGTAATACGACGAATTATCAATTCCCCTGAAGCTCAATGTAGGCCCTAACTGATTTCCTTCTCCCGTATGATTGTAAACAACATCTATTATAACTTCAATTCCAGCAGCGTGGAGTTCTTTAACCATTTTCTTGAATTCTACTACTTGTTTTCCTAAGCAGTCAGTTGCGTAACCGCAATCAGGTGCAAAGTAAGCTATTGGATTGTAACCGTTTGTCCCTACACTTTCATTTCAATCATTTTATGTTCAATCATGATAGAGTGTAGGGACTTAGCCCTCAACCACCCACTTACTGTAGGTGGGTCATGGGACTCCTTTGAGCCCAACGGCACGGGGCTCACATCTCCAGCCCTCTTCGCTAAGTTGTACAGCGAGACGACGTCCCTATGCCACTTTTCCTTCCCCTTCTCACAAACACCGACCCTTGGGGCATCGCCCCCATCGGGTTGGTAAACAATCTTCGCCCCATGAATTGGACAAACAGTGGAAGTATATGAGGGATTAACCAAAATTACCGGAACACCAAACTCCCTAGCCTTCTCTATGATGGCATCCTTCATTGAGGAAAATGCAGATCTATAAATCCTCAACCTAAGTTGTTTATCCTTCACGTCCTTTATCATATGCTCCGGAGTTCTCCTTGGCAAGTCCTCTAAAACTATGACACTCCTACTTTCAAAAGCTTCAATAACGATTAGCTTGGCTAATTTCCTCCTAATGTCTACTTTCTTATCCCTCTCCCTCAACTTTCTCAACTTCCTCCTCACTTCTCTATCCTTAGTTGACTTACCAGTGGTTGTCAACTTCCTCCTATACTCATAGCCCAGCGTAATTTTCTTAGTGTTAGTCTCTAAAAGCATCGGTTTTCCATCAACTAATACAGAGACCGAATTCTCATTAAGGTCGACGGGGATGAAACTCTTAGGCTCATAAGGTTTAGGCTCATCTCTCTTAAAAATGACGTAGAACTCTACAGCATTTCCCTTCAACAATTTAAACCTAGCCTCACTAGCAATTCTCCACTCCGTGTTATAATATCTCCAGAAAATCTTAGGGAAGGTTGGTGAAATGAAAACCCTACCCTTCTTTGTGGAAATTGAGATTTTATCAAGGTTGAACTTCCACAGATGGTCATCTAGATGCACAGTGACCTTCCTCACAGACGGTTTCTCAGTGTAAGCCCTACCTCTCTCCTTCAACTTCTCAAAGCTATCCAACCTCTCGCTTGCGTCCTCACAAGCGGTGTAGATGTAGTGTGAGGGTAAGTCCTTATGCTTCTCCCTCTCAGTCTTGTAAACCCCAGCTTTAATCCTGGTGAAGGAGGTAGTTTTGTTTGACAGCCCATAATTTATTGCCTCCTCTAGAACCTCTCTGTACTCCTCCTCAACTTCCTTCAACTTCTGGTAGGTCTTATAGTCTACTTTAACCCTTAACTTCACTGTCCTCTCCACTCAACTCACCTATTAGCTTTTTTACGCCTTGAACTAGGAGTGTCTTCTTGTGACTCCTTATTCCGTAAATTTTACCGGCTAATGAGGTAATGATGTAGATTAAGTCCTCAACTAGCTCTTGTGCGTCATCTTTGGGCTCCTCACCGAAAACTACTTCAATCTTAACTCCCATGGTTGAGAAGAACTCCTCAATGTACTCAAATCCAAAACGCGTTAACCTATCTTTGTATGTTATTAATACGATGTCGACACTCCTCCCCTCAACAAGTTTGAATAGCCTTAACAATCCTTTCCTTTGCGTGTTCAACCCGCTTGCAATATCTTTCAGTACTTCAACTACCTTGTAACCTTTTGCTGTTGCGTAATTTGTTAGGTAGTTTATTTGTCTTTCCAAGTCGTCTTTTTGATCGGCTGACGAAACCCTTGTGTAAATTACTGCTCTTGTTTCCTCCCTCTTCTCTAAGTACTTCTTTATCTCGCTGTAAGGTATCCTATACTTCCCTCCTTCAGTCGTTACTACCCTTATTTTCCCTTCTCTAATCCACCGTAGGAGTGTTGAGTATGAAATGCTGAGTAGTTGGCAGGCCTCCTTAGGTCTCAGTAGTCTCTCCACAAGATTAGTTGATAATAAATGAATATAAAAAGATTTCTATTAACGTGAGAAAGAATTCAGACCACTAGTTAGTTAATCCTTTCTCTACTAGGAATCTATCTCTAACAAATTGCTGTACCGGCATTAATTCTACTGCAGTAATTCCTAAGTCCTTAAAATAGGAAATTGCAGATTTAGAGGCTAAGCCGAGGAATTTTCCTCTTATCTTTTCGTCTATATCGTCTCTTTTTATAGAAAAACCCTTAACGTGAGTTTCATAAATTACAGTTTGAGACCAAGGTATCCTTAAACTTAAAGGCTTATCGTCTTCCCAATCGAATTCATCACTTACAACTACGGACTTCGGAATAAAAGGCGTAGAATCTCTCTCATCAAAGGATAAATCTTGGTTTGGGTCACCTATTTTGTAACCGAAAAGTGAGTCGTCCCATTTTATAAAACCTGCAACTGCCTTAGCGTAAGGGTCAATGAGAGTTTTATTTTTATTAAACCTTAACCCTTGTTCAGGCTTATATGGACCGTCTACCTTGTAAGCATAAAGTTGTCCTGGCATGATTCCAGGGACACAAACGTGCCAAAGGTCTCCCGTTTTTTCTTTAACTTCTATTACTTCCTTAGGCTCCTTATCATCTGGATGAGAGAAAAGTAATAGTTGTACTGCTGTAGCGTTTTCAGAAAATAGCACGAAATTAGCTCCGTCTTTCGTTAAAGATACTCCTAAAGGATAAGGATAGCCAGGTCTTGTAGGTATTTGCACAAAAGCCATACTAGAATATAATGGTGATCAAAATTAAGTTTCGCTTAAAATTATTCGTGAACTTTCGTTTTAATTCTCAGTAATTTATGCTAAGATAATAAATTGTGATAACCTCAAATTTGCAATGCACAATCGGAGTCTCATGGGCTTCTCGATCCCTATCAGGTTCTCATGGGATCGCATTACTGCTAGATTTTGCCTAAACTTATAATAAGCCTTTCCCCCTTTAGTATATGGATATAGGAGCGAATTTTGATGGAAAATCAACATTCTTCAGAGTATGGGCTCCATATAATAAGGAGGTATTTTTAGTTCTCTATAAAGATGGGGAAAGAAAAGTAATAAAAATGGAATTAGAGGACGAGGAAAGAGGTTATTTTTCAGTTGAGGTAGATAACGCAAAGCCCGGAGATATGTATACTTACATGATAGGAGGAAAAGAGTATCCAGACCCGGCATCAAGGTTTCAACCAGAAGGAGTTCACGGTAAATCCCAAATAATTGGTGATTTTTCCTGGGACGATTATAACTGGAAAGGAATAGATTTTCCTATAATTTACGAATTGCATGTAGGAACTTTTGGAGGGGACTTTGAAGGAGTTAAGAGAAAATTGGATTATTTAAAAGAACTAGGAGTTACAGCAATTGAGTTAATGCCAGTTCACCAATTTGCAGGCAATAGAAACTGGGGTTACGACGGAGTATTACTTTATGCAGTGCAAAATAGTTATGGTGGACCTCAAAAGCTTAAGGAATTAGTAAATGAAGCTCATAAGAAGGGTCTTGGAGTTATCTTAGATGTTGTTTATAATCATGTTGGGCCAGAAGGAAATTATCTTTCTGTTTTTGGTCCTTACTTTTCTACGAGATATAAAACCCCTTGGGGACCTATTTTTAACTTTGACGAAGCTTATAGTGACGAAGTGAGACATTACGTAGTGCAAAATGCTGTTTATTGGATTAAGGAATACCATGTTGACGGCCTTAGATTAGATGCCGTGCATAGTATATTTGATAATTCTCCTAAGCACATTTTAGAAGAAATAAGAGATGCTGTAAAGGAAGCTAACCCTAAGGCGTTATTAATTGCTGAAAGTGATTTAAACGATCCAAGGATAATATTGCCTAAGGATAAGTGCGGTTATTGTATAGATGCTCAATGGTCTGATGATTTTCATCATTCCCTGCATGCTTTACTTACCGGGGAAAGAGATTCATATTATGCCGACTTTGGAGAAATTACGCAGCTAGCTAAGGCAATAAAGGACGTTTTCGTATATGATGGAGTATACTCAAAGTTTAGGAAGAAAACTCACGGTAGGCAGGTAGGTAATTTACCTGGTAATAAGTTTGTAGTTTACGCTCAAAATCATGATCAAGTTGGTAATAGGAAGGACGGGAAAAGGTTGATATCTTTAGTTGGTGAAAAAGCGTTAATTGCCCCATTCCTTTACATATTATCTCCTTATATTCCAATGATATTCATGGGCGAGGAATATGGTGAAACAAATCCCTTCCTATTTTTCACGGATTTCTCTGACCCAGAAATAATAAAAGGCTTGAGGGAAGGCAGGAAAAGAGAGCTTGGAGAATATTATTACGACCCGCAAGATTACTCTACATTTGAGAAGTCAAAATTGAGTTGGAAGTTAGATGAGAGGATTCTATCCTTATACAAGGAATTGATAAGGTTGAGGAAAGAATTGTTTAACGATTTTTCTAGGAACGTAGATGTAAAAATAGAAGGCAACGCATGTATAATAATTAGGAGAAAGGAGAAATACCTAGTTATAGCATGTTTTAGTAAAACACATCTAGATCTTAAGGCAAAATCTATAATTACTACTTTGGGGATGCCATCTTATCTTCCGGGGGAAGTTAGTGTGGGAGCAGGAGTTTATGAGGAGTTATGAATTTTCTTCATAATTGCATAAAGGTCTTCGTCAACTACGTAGTCCTCGCTAAGATACCAGAATTTCCATTGGTTGGGAGAGAAAAGTTGTATGTACACTTTATTCTTATCATTCTTAATAACGTTAACTACGTGAATTCCTTCCTCCTCACTTAGGTTGAAAAATACTTTTCTTCCTCCATAATGTTTAAATAGTACAAAACTTATTTCCTCTTTTAATTCATCATTTAGATTTAGCGTTTTACCTTTAATTACGTGTACTTTAGTTTTTCCGCTTATAGTTTCACATAGCGAAATTAACTCACAGTTATTTATAACCTCGTGTAGTTTTTCTTCAGCTTCTTTTTCTATCTCTTGAACTGTTTTAGCCAATTCGTCCATAGATTTAGGCAAATCGTACTCCACGTGAGAAGTCACAGAACCGCAGGAAAAATGCAATTTAATTTTTCTCCTAAATTCGCCTCTAATTTTAATTCTTCCAGATGTTCCGCTGAAACTAAAAGGCGAGTTTGTGCTCACTGAATACACAAAGCAGTTTGAACTCGAGTATTTTTGTAATAATTTAAAAAGGATACCTTGAATGTAGAACTGTAAGGATAAGTTCATTAATAATAATTTACGGAAGAAATTTATTAACATTCAACCTCTGGATATTATGCAATTAGCAATAGCCGTTCACAGTTCTCTAAATAAAGAATTAGAGGATAAAATAAAGAGGTTTTTCGAAAATCTCAAGTGCAACCCAATAATCTTAGTTGGAGGTTATTGGGGAGGCATGAAGGTTGTTGTTGACGAGGCTATAAAAAAGAAGCTTAAAGTAGTAGTTATATTGCCAGAAGAAAGGGAAGATGTAGAACTTCCTCCAGACGTTATAAGAATAAACAGTGGCTGTGAATATAGGTGTAGGTCAGTAATTTTAGTCAGATCGGCAGATTTATTAGTTTCATTAGGTGGCGAAGTAGGTACTACTATAGAAATTTTCATGGCCTATGCAATGGGAAAGAGAGCTTTAGTTTTAAGCGATACGGGGTTTTCTACTGATAAACTAAAAACTGCTTTCTCAGAATATCTCGATAACAGAAAAGTAATGAAAGTTGAATATTATTCTTCACCAGAAGATTTGGCAAAGGAAGTTTGTAAGCCTATAACTCAAATTAAGACGAATTTTGGTTAATATTCGTAATTACTGAGATATTTCAACCTTTCACTAAGAGATGGATGAGTTCTAAACAATCCTCCATTTCCGTAATTGCTTGAAATTATATCATATTTCATTAGCAATATCTGTAATTCAGGAAAGTTCTTTAATACGTATGAAGGTAACTTATCGCTTAAATATGCTATTTTTATTAGTGCAGTCTCTAGGGGTATTGCATAACTTTTATCTTCCTTTACTGCTGTTATGTCTGCCCTTTTCTCAACTCTTCTATGAATAGCAAAAAATAGTGGAAATAAACCAAGAAAGTAGAAAATAGCAATTATTGACAGATAACATGAGAAGAAATATATCAAAAAGGAGTATATTGAGTTAATTCCTATTATTGTCAATATCAGTACTTCTGGATCGTGGTTTTTTAAGTGTGAAATTTCATGTGCAATTACCGCTTCTAATTCTTGATCATTTAATAAGTCTAATAAAGGCGAAGTTACTGCCATTCCTCTGAATAAAATATTACCGAAAGCTAAAGCATTAGGAAAGTCTACATAAGATATGTATACCCTAGGAGTTTTTACTCCAAATTTTTTTGAAACTTTATCAACTACTTCTACTAATCCTTCTCCTCCTTTTCTCATCTTAAGGAGTGCTATCATTGTAAACGGAGAAATAAAATACCAAAGTCCAAATATCATAATAATTTGAAAGATATAAAAGAACGGTATGCTTACAACTATAGAAGAAACTATAACGTCAATAACTGCAATCGATGCAAAAGATATTATGTAATATCTTAGCCAATATCTAGTTACCATGTGATATTCTTCAAATAAAAGGTAATATTTTTGCCTTAAATTTCTAGCAACTTTTTATGTCAAATCAAAATACTATATACTAATTTTTATTATGTTTATATATTAGTAGATGACTTTAAATTTTCACAGTAGTATATTATATATGGTGATATGAATGAAGGCATTATCAAAGAAAGTTGAGATTGCTTATGATGAGCTTCCAGAGGAATACTTAAAGAACGAATTCCCAGAGATATATGAAAGCTATAAGAAGAGAAAAGAGATAGCTTCCGATTTATTACTCTATTTGAGGAACTAAATTATTTTGGCCAAGTGACTAATTTTTAAGCAAAAAGTATGTCATGCAATTAAATCTTGCAGAAGTCGTTTCTAATATATTTCCTATCACGAGAGATGAAATTGAACGAATTTATATTAATAAAAATAAATTTATTGTGGTCATATATGATTTTTCCACTTCCAAATCAAGGAAGTATGAAGGAGAACTAAAAAGAAATAAAATAATATTTTGGAGAAACAAAATTAAATTGCAAGTACCTTTAAAGGGCGTCAGGTTATTAAGAAAACCTATAGAGGTTGGTAAATTAGATGAGTTTGAAATATGGGAAATTAAAGGTAATGAAAAACTACCAAGTTTTCCTTTAGAAATGTCTGTTATTAGTTCATAATTTTTTCCTAATTTCGTTACGAACTTCTTCTTTAAACTTCTTTATTTCTTCCACGTTCCTAGGAGTTAAAACGAATTGTGCATTACCTTCAAAGCTTACTGTAATTCCTACTTTCCCTACCGTCCTCACACCAGTATCTATTTGCAAAACTTCCTTATCCTTATAGCTCTGAATATTATTTATGTTAACGTATTCCCTCTTGTCCGATACTAAAACGTGAATATCTACCCCTGGATTAGGATGATATAATATCTCTACAATTTTAGAATCAACGTTAAGTACGAAGGAGTCTATTAATTTTCCTCCCATTTCTATTATTGCCTCTATTACCTTAGTTAGAACCCACTGAGAGTAAATTTCTTCACTGTAAGAATTTAGAACCCTAACTCTCTCCTGTGGTATAGGCCTTAGCATTGCGTCAATTTCTGCTTCTATAGTATTAACAACAGGTAACCTTAATCTTAACTTTTGAACACTACTCTTTATTTCCTCCTCAAGTGGAGCAACTCTCCTAAAGGTAAATAATGGCGTCCTTTCAATTCCAAATAATCTAGGTCTTAGCTGTACTAAAGGTGAAGGTGTTAAAGTTTTACTTATCATTAAATCAAACGATAAATCCCTTCCTAAAATGTTAGGTCTTGTGAATCTGAAGAGCCTAGGCTTTGGATTATAATTTACATAATATCCATTCGTTATCTCATTTTCTGGGACTTCCCACAATACTAGAGACCTATTTCCTAATGAAATTGATCCTACTTTTCTTGCTCCTTCAAGTTGCGAAACGTGAACTACTTCATTTCCTCTCATGAAGTAAGTAAACCAACTATCTTCTCCGTAAATCTCTTCCACAGTTATCATGTAAGGTCTGTAAAATATTATATTCAAGGTTTAAACGATTAATTCACGAGAAGGAAATATAGAAGAATATTATTGAAATAAAAAGCAGTAAATAATCTATTAAATGAAAACCTATTTTTACTAAAGAAGTTCTATTTTTCTTACTCATGTATCCTCTCGTTTCCAACGCTATTGCTAAGTTCCTAGAACCTTTAATTATATACACAAATACTGGCAAAATGACTGCTATTAGAGCATAAAGTTGGTAAAATAGCCTAATTGGGAGCGGTTTTCCGTAACCTAAACCCCTTAATATGGTCATTTTATATGAGGTCTCCATATTTTGTAGTGCTTGAGGAATTACTTTTACGAAAACTGAAAATATTAACGTTATTGCTAAAGGTATTTTAAGTTCAGAAAAAGCCCTAATTACCTCTGACGTATTTGTGGTTGCAATAAAAACAAAGCCTAAAAGCGTTATATATAACGTCGGAGAATATAGAGAAAACAAAATACCGTGAAACAAGGAAGAGCAAGTTACAACTGTAGAATATCCAAAGATTCTTGCAATCTCACGCGGCCAAGTGTAAATTATATTCCCATAGTAATAGAACGAATTAATCTCTACCCATGCTGTAATAAGCAAATACGCTCCTACATAGTAGGCTAGGCATTTGATTTTATTCCTTAATATCAGAAAAATTGTAGAAAGTAGTAAAAAAGGGAAAAGAATTGCTAGAATCAAAATATGTAGCTGAAGAATTGTATAAAATCCTCTGGTCAAAAATACAAATAATCCTATTTCAAATAATATCTTACTTAAAGGGTTAACAACAATTTTTCTTCTCTCATATTTAACTATTTCAGCTAATCCTCCGTAACCTAGTTTTATCATCAAAAATATTGTAACAAAATAAACTACTGGCAATAAGAGATACTGTATGTAAATCACAATACAGTTAAGGTGAAGAGAATTAAATATTTTATGAAAGCTTTGATGGTAAGATTTATTAGTTAGCTGTCAAAAAGTTTGTATCCGAACTAAAATGAACAGGAAGAAATTACTAGCTTTAACTAATACTAGCATAGGAATTTTCATGGCATTTGCTAATTACAATATGATAATAATTGCCTTACCTGCTATATTTAAAGGCTTGAACTTTAACCCAACAAGCCCAGACTCTTTAGGATACTTAATTTGGGTAATCTTAGGTTACATGGTTGTCACTGCGTCACTAGTAGTAACCTTTGGGAGAATTTCTGACTTAAAAGGTAGAGCGAGGCTTTATACGATAGGTTTTCTAATATTTGCAATTGCTTCCACGTTATTGGCATCCATTACTTCAACGGGTAATTTAGGAGTAATGGAAATGATAATCTTTAGGCTATTGCAGGGAGTCGGAGGAGGATTATTAATGGTGAATAGCACTGCAGTACTTACTGATTACTTCGACAAGAGAGAACTAGGGAAAGCCTTAGGGTTAAATCAAGTTGCAGGTTTAGTAGGAGGGGTTGCAGGTTTAATAATAGGCGGGATCTTATCCATTTATAACTGGAGATTCATATTCGTTTTCAGTGCAGTTGTAGGAATTATAGGGACTATCTGGTCAGCATTAACTCTTAAGGATATTCAAAAGCCCATTAAGAGGTCAATAGATGTAATTGGAAATACTTTATTCGCCCTAGGCATTACGATTCTTCTAATTTCAGTAACTTACGGGCTTTTACCTTATAATAGCCAACCACTGGGCTGGAGCAATCCTTGGGTAATTGCTGGGATACTAGTTTCAGTCGGACTAATAAGCTCTTTCGTCTTTATTGAAAGAAAAGTTAAAGATCCTATGTTTGACCTTTCCTTGTTTAAGAATAAAGATTTCTCTACCTCTAACACTGCCAACATGATAGCGTCATTAGCTAGACAAGGAATTCTATTAATGCTCCTAGTCTTATTACAAGGTATTTGGCTACCTTTACACGGAGTACCTTACTGCGATACTCCATTTTGGGCTGGAATCTATTTAATACCTAATGTTTTAGGATTTGCAGTATTTGGCCCAATTAGCGGTATACTTTCAGACAGATATGGAGGAAAAATACTTACAAGCATTGGCTTAACAATTAGCGGTATAGGTTTTCTCTTACTAACATTATTACCTTACAATTTTAACTTATACGAATTCTTTGCAATAACTTTTATTCAAGGTGCAGGGATGGGATTATTTACTGCCCCAAACACTGCAGATATGATGGCTTCAGTACCCATTAATAAAAGGGGTTCTGCATCTGGAATGAGAGCTGCTCTTCAGAATACTGCCTCAGCTTTCAGTGTAGTATTTTACTTTAGCATATTAATTTCAGCAATGACAGGAAGTTTGGATTCCTCAATATCTTCTGCACTCTCTTCATATGGAATTCACGTTAATGCAAGTATCCCTGCCTCAGTTGTAATATTCTCTGCATTATTAGGTTATGATCCTTTATCTGCATTCTCCTCATCTCTTCCGCATTCGATAGCAGTAAAGATTGATAACCCCCAATTCTTCGTGACAGCAATTGCTCCTTCGTTTATGAGTTCACTAAGGTTAACACTTTATATTTCCGCCGGATTACTTTTCATGTCAGCATTAATTTCCGCATTTAGAGAGAGTGGTAGAGTTGGAAGATTGGGAAATAATACTCAAGGGGAACAGAAAGCTGAGAGAGCTATTACAAAAGGAAGCTGAAAAGAGAGGGCTTTCCTATACTGAAGTTTCCACTCTGTATTTTTTAAAGGGTGGAGAAAAGAACGTTAGTAGCTTGGCAGAATTTGTAGGAGTGAATAAGTCGACAATGGTTGAAATTCTTGATAAATTGGAAAATGAGGGACTGATAACCAGAAGTAGAGATGAAAAAGATAGAAGAGTTGTTTTAGTTAAAATAACTCAAAAAGGGCTTGAAGAACTTGAGAACGTTAGGCAAGCGTATAAGAATTTAATAAAGGATATTCTATCAAGATCTGAAGGTAACATTATAAAATTCTTCCAGATAGTCATAGAAGAGGTATCCTCAAAGGAGAAAGCAAGCAATGTCCAAAAATGAATTTCTATACCTAGCTACAGTAATTTTTACTCTAACTTTTGCAATTAGGGCCTCAAACAATATGTTAATAACAACTATTCCGCTTATTTCCGCTTATATCTTTCATTTCTCCTCAGTTTTAATTGGAGTACTTTCATCAATTCTTTCAATATCATCTTTTATTTCAAGCTTTTTTGTTAACTCAAGGTTTGATAACTCAAGGAGGAGAGAATTATTTTTAATATCCTCAGCTACTTATGCAGTAGTTTTTCCATTATTTTTTGTTGCTAACTGTATTTTAATCTTTATCTTATCTTTTATAGCAGGATTTTCATTGGGAATTCTGTTTCCTAATATTATTACGTTATCAGGATCATTAAACGATAGAAAAATAAGCGAGAGAATGTTAGCATTATATACTACGGCGTTAAGTCTTTCCTTAATAATAAGCCCAGGGCTAGAATCTTTAATACTTCAAAGATTTAGTTTAAGGGAAGCATTTATATTCTTTTCTTTTTTAGCTTTTTTAGTTTTATTTATTTCATTAAAGGTTAGATTCCCAGAATCTCATGAAAGGAGAGAAATAAGTGCTAAAGCTAGAGAAATTTTATTCTCTCCTAGATTCCTCGCTCCGTTCTTTAACAATTTGATGTACGATATACCTTTTGCATTTATAGAAGTTTTTGGTGGAATATATGCTATAGAATATTTTCATGCCAGCTATTCTATGGCGACGTTTTTGTTTACTCTCTATTTTTTAACATCGTTTATAGGTAGAGCATTATTCACCTTAAGAGCTCCAAGTAACGTATTTAGGATAATACTCTTAAACGTAGCTCTCAGTGTTATAGGACTATTTCTAGCTTTCATCTCTTTCAACGTTATTCTTTATGTTATTTCCTTACTTATTTTAGGCATACCTCACGGTTTAACTTATCCATCTTCATTAGTAATCATTAGGAGGAACTTTAAAGATGAAGAAAGAAGTGCAGCAAATAGTTACTTTACTGGAATACTCATGGGCTTAGGTGGAATAGTTCCAATAATAATGGGAGGAATTGTAAGCTTAGTAGGGATAAGATTATCTTTTCTAGTATTAACTATTGTAGTTATAGTTTTCTTCTCTTTATTTTTCATTAAACAAAGAAAAATTAGAAATAAGGAATCTTCTTAGCCATTTCATTAAGAGTATTAAATAATTTTTCATCAATGTTAATTTCATTTCCACTGCTTTTTAATAATTTATCTCCTCTATCACCAGGCAATGAACCCAGAATTCTTCTCATCAATTCTATTCCGTGATTTTCCTCCTCAGTAAATTTAGGGTTGATAACTATTAGTACTTCACCCTTATTTGGAGGATTCTCAGTATTTAATACCCCTTTAACTTCTGGCCCTACAGCGCTCCCTGTTAAGAATGAGGTAAGGAGCTCTAGCGTTAACATTAAATAAAACCCTTTTACTCCACCTAAAGGTAGTAAACCTCCTTTCAAAGCCTCTGTAGGGTCAGTTGTTATTTCTCCTCTCTCATTTACTGCAACTCCGTAAGGAATTTTTTCTCCTTTTCTTTGCGCCTCTATTATTTTACCTCTTGCAGTTAAAGATAAGGCCATGTCTAGGACAACTGGTGGGTTAGAAGGAATTGATATACTTAAAGGAGTTGTTGAAAGTAGCTTTTCAGCCTTCCCAGGAAAAACCACCGCTGGCTCTGCGTTTCCAAACATTATTGCTGAATAACCTTTTTCAGCTAATTTTCTAGTATAATAACCAAGGAAACCTATGTGAGAAGCATTCCTTACGGCCACGATACTTATAGGTTCTTTAAACTCCAGTTCGTTAATTATTTTATTCCACAGTACAATCCCAATACTCCTTCGAGCATCTATCAGTAGAGAAGAAGAAGTAGATTTTAATATTTTGTAATTTAACTTCCTTTCTATAGTTCCTAATTCTATACCTTTAACTAGAGGAATTACTCTTTGTACACCGTGAGAAGAATGTCCCCTTAGTTCAGCCTCTATAAAATGTTCAGCTATTACGCTAGAGTCTTCAACTCCTCTCTTATCTAGTATATGAATAATGATTTCCTTTAACTCATTTACGGGAATTTTCATTTGCTTAAAACTTTGTATTTTCTTTTATAAGCTTGGATTGTTCTAAGAATATTTATATAAAAACTTAAAATTCTTTCTCATCTTTAGAAAGATAATTTTATTAGGTAATTTTCATAAGTTTTATTATGAAAATATATTTTACTGTAAAGGAGACACCATTTTGTCCCACAAACTACGGTATCTTTGAGTGTAAAATAAAGGAAGATGGAAATTACAAAAAGGAAGTATGTAGTTTGATAGCTTGTTGTAGAGTAGAGTTAAGTACACCAATAGATAAATTTTAAGTAAGACGAATTATTTTTCCTGGTAATACTTTTTGTACAAAATGATTTGAACGTTAATTAAGGAAACTTAACCAAATTCTTAATAGAGTTAACTTTAAATAATTTAGGCTAACCCAAATTTTTAGGGTTTCCCAAATGAGTGTAAATATCCCTAGGCTTAAAAAAGGAGTAGTAGGGACTTTGGAGGCAGTAGCTCAGGAAATAGCCGCAATGGCACCTGCTTGTGATACAGTAGCTTTCATTACTTCCGCAGCGGCTTTTGCTTTCGTTTTAACTCCTCTAGCTTTTCTCTTAGCAATGGTTACTATGTTCATTGAGGTCAATACTCTTTATCATCTTTCTAAAAGGCATGCAAGCGCGGGAGGCTATTACGGTTACGTTGCTACAGCTTTTGGCCCTTTTCCAGCAATAATAACTGGATTAATGTATCCAGTTTATCAAATAGCTAGTACTGCAGCAATACCAGTTTATGTAGCAGGGATTGTATTGCCCGGAGTTTTACATTATTTCTGGGGTATAACTTTACCAGGGTGGGTATGGATAGCTTTCATAACTTTCTTCATTATCTTCCCAATATTCTTAGCTATGATAGGAATTAGACCACAAATGAAATACATTAGATATGCAGCATTAACTGAGGTGGTATTCCTTGCAATAACTTCATTAATAATAATATTGAAGGCTCCAGATAATACAATAAATGTGTTTAATCCATTTGCTTGGAATTCAGTATATGGTTCTTGCTGGAATAAAATAGGAGGACCTATGGCAGGTTTAGGATTAGGAATGGTATTCGGTTTAACAAGCTTTATCGGCTACGGAGGCTCAGCTCCATTAGGAGAAGAGGCAAAAAGTAGCAGAGCAATAACTAAGGCATTAATGCTAGGAGTATTTATAGTAGGTGTAGTTTTAACTGAAGTCGCTTACGCCTTGACAGTAGGATGGGGTATTAATAAAATGGTTTCCTTTGCTTCCTGCGGAATTCCAGGAATAGTGGTTTATACGGAATTTCTCGGTATAGCTGGAGGTCTCTTATTAGCATTATTTGCATTTAATTCAGCATTTTCAGATAGCGTGGCAATGCAGTCGAACGCTGGAAGAGTATATTTTGCCATGGGCAGAGATGGTATATTACCAAAGTTCTTCTCATATGTACATCCTAAGTGGGTTACTCCGAGTAAGTCTTTGCTCTTTGTAGGAATTTCCGCAAGTGCATTAGCCTTAGCATCAGGGTTTATAGTAGGATACTTCGCTGGAACTTCTCCATCACAACTTATATATTGCCCGGCTACATCTAAGCCAGTATTCTGTGCACTTAGTGCAACGTTCGATTATCTAACAACTATAGCACTTGTAGGGTTTATGGTAGCTCACTTCATAAATAACACTGCAGTTATGGTATTATTTGCAAGGCTAAAAGAAAGACATTATGGAATTAATAGAATAATTCACCCATTCTTGCATTACATTTTACCAGCAATAGCTACCATAATCTTTGCTTTCGTACTTTATGAGTCAATATGGCCTCCAGTATTCCCAGTAACTCAAGCTGTTATAACAGGAGTTTCCGTGTTGATATTCTCTATAATATATACAGCTTGGATAAGAGTAAAGAAGCCAGAAGCTTATAGAATGGCTGGAAAGACTGTAAATATTGTTGAAGAAGAAAGGAGAGAACAAGCTAGAGTATAACCTTTTTTGATTGAAAGTACTTATTTTTTAATAGCTTTTCTCTTTAATGGATATTTCACGAAAGTTTTCGGGATAACATTCTTTTTATAGCTAACCTAATTTATTTCTCGGTGAAATAATTGGGAATAGATCCGAACTATCGTACGTCCAGGCAAGTAGCAGGTGAACATCAAGGCCACAAGGTTTATGGCCCAGTAGATCCACCTAAAGTTTTAGGAATACACGGAACAATAGTTGGAGTAGACTTCGACTTATGCATTGCAGACGGCTCTTGTATAACGGCATGCCCAGTAAACGTATTCCAATGGTACGACACTCCAGGACATCCTGCATCAGAAAAGAAGGCTGATCCAATAAACGAACAAGCTTGCATATTCTGCATGGCCTGCGTAAACGTTTGTCCAGTTGCCGCAATAGACGTTAAACCACCGTAAACGTTTTTTATTTTCTTCTTTTCCCATATAAAAAGTCATTAATAGTTTTATTCTCAGGTGATTAGTAGTTTTTCAAATTTTTGAGTTTCTCTTCATTATAGATATTTCATAATTCTAAGACTCTTTTAGATTAAAATTATTCTTAATTTGAAGAAAAACTTATTTAAGAAAAGTTTTTAAACATTGAATGCTAAGATATTTTAGTGATAAAATGGACTTAAAAGGAACTAAAACTGCAGAAAATTTAAAGACTGTAACGCTTCTACGTAACTACTCGTTATTTTTAATCTATATATCGTTTTGACAAGTTGTGTTTATATAGTATTACTGAAATAGTTTTCATTGATGATCCCCCTATCTGATGACGGGCACTGCTCACGAGGGTGGGAGTGATAAAAGTGTGGATGGGAGGGTAGTGGTGTTTCCCTCGACCAGCCCCAAGGACTTAAGGGTGAATGTGTATGATCCCTTAAGAGGGGTGCCCGTGGCGGAATTAGAGGAAAAGTTACGCTACGGGCAAACACGTTATAGAGGTTTACAATAAGCTAGGAATTGAGGTAAAGTTAGCTAACTTCCTTTGTTGCGGCGCTCCAATGCTAGACGTTGGTGACGCTAAGATGCTGAAGAAAGTGGCGGAGTTTAATTCTTCCCTACTTGAAAATTTCATCAAACAGGGTTATGACGTAGTTTCTCCAATACCTACATGTTCATTAATGATTGAGGAATACAAATACATAATAAATAAAGAGATTAAGGTCTACGATGTTATGGAATATCTTTTAAAATTGAGTAGGGAAGGAAAAATCAAACTTCCAAGAAAGGTAAATATGACAATATTTTATCATACTCCTTGTCATCTTAAGTACTTGAAAATTGGCTTGCCTGGAGTAACAATTATGAGGTCATTGGGAGCTAAAGTGGAAATAGCAGATAAAGGATGTTCTGGAATCGACGGAGGCTGGGGGTTAAGGAATTATGATAAGGCCAAAATTATAGGAAAAAAGATGATGGAAGCGTTTTCTCAAAGTAATGCAGAAGTTTTTGCCACTGAGTGTCCTCTGGCGGGTTTACAAATCTTCAAGGCTTCTGGTAAAAGGCCTCTTCACCCCATTCAAGTTTTAAAGGAGGCGTTAAGTAGTGGTTAGCATTACAATTAAAGACGTGTTACCATGGAGAGAATACGAGAAAATTAGAATGAATGAGATAAGGAAAATATCTGAAATAAAAAAGAGTAGAAGAATAGAACTAGGAGATAGATTATCATTACTCTTTGAAAATAAGGATACTGTATTACATCAGATTCAGGAAATGATTTATCTTGATAGATTAGAAGAAGAAAAGGATATAGAGGAAATAATAAGAATTTATTCTAGTTTGCTTCCAGGAAATGGAAAAATAAAAGCTACTCTTTACATTTATGCATATTCTATGAATGATCTAGTTAATGTCTATAAAACTTTAAATAAAGTATATAATTCGGTTTTTCTGAAAGTAGGGTTTAAATTTATTCAAGGAGAACCCGAGGCAGGGAGAGAACAAGGCGAATCTTTCAGCACTGTGCAATATTTAACCTTTGATCTTCAAGGAGAGAGATCTACAAATATGGAAATCCACGTTCTTCACGAGAATTATAAGGTTACTGCTAAAATTCCAGAGGAGTTAGCTAAGAAGCTTCTCAAAGAAGCGTACGACGAATCCTAAAATTTATTTAATCAGTTTGCAATCTCTTGTAATTGCATAAAGAATGCACTAGCATATTGTTAACCATAATATAAATGTTTTTATTTTTTACTGTGAGATATTTTATGTGTTAATCATAAACGATTCTAGATTTGTTGGTAAGTATGTTGCTGTTGATTCTAATGATAATATTATTGGTTATGCTGATACTAGGGAAGAGTTAGTTAAAAATCTGGAACAAAAGGGTTATAAAATGCACGAATATTCAATACTTTACATTCCATCACAGTTCAGATTGCATATAGAGTATTCTAAGGTCTGTGATGAGAGATTACCTTTAATGAATCTGAAAATAAATTGTAATTCTAACTCTTTTAGGGCAATTGCTACTTTTGGAAACATTAACTTACTTAATAAGGAACTTGCAGAATTTTGTGGAATTTACGAGAAAGGAGAAATAGAGGTAGAAATTGGTATGATAAAAAAGAAAATCAAAGTGAAAGTTGCTGATTTAAGTAAAGTAGATTTACCGATAGTGCCAGGTCTTATTTTAAGCCCTACCAATTTTATAGTTTGCTTTTATGATAATTACTTTGAAATAAGTGATTAAAAATGATAGTATTAGATTCTAGATTTGTTGGTAAGTATGTTGCTGTTGATTCTAATGATAATATTATTGGTTATGCTGATACTAGGGAAGAGTTAGTTAAAAATCTGGAACAAAAGGGTTATAAAATGCACGAATACGCTATAATTTATGTCAAAGGAGAGAAAAAATACTGACATTCTTGTATTTCCTTTTTCAGAAATATTCGGGAATAAAGTTCCTTTAATCGATATTTTTATTGAGTGTCCGTCAATAGGTTCAATGATTAAAATGAAGGGCCTAATAGATACCGGAAGCAGATATACTTTGTTAGATGAGGAGAAAGCATTGTACTGCTTTAACAATTTAGATTCAAGATATCATGATTTAGCAGTTATTAATGGTGCATTAACAAAAAGATATTTAATAAAGATAAAATTGGGGAATTCGGAACTAGACGTTCCAGTTTCCTTATTCTCGTTACATAGCTTAAGTTTACCAGTAGTTCCAGAAATAATATTAGGTCGAGAAGACTTCCTAGAAAAGTTTATTGTGACGCTATATAAAAGCCATTTTATAACTATATACCTAGATTAATATAATAGAAATTTTTTAATATAAACAAAAAGCTCTGCTTGCATGTTAAGATTACTTGAGGTAATCTAATTTTCGTAAGTTCAAGGACTATGAAGATCAATTATTAATTCTCCTTCTTTTACAATACTATATGAAATGGAAAAACCTTATAATTCTTGCAGCAGTAGTAGCTTTTGTCCTACTATTTACATTACCTTATATTTTATATCCCTTTGAAGTTCCTTTAGACACTTTCTTTAAAGTAAGTAATAAAGATCTAGCAAAACCAGGCTACGTTTGTATTATATTAATAAGCTGGTACGGATGTCCTTTTGGAGCTGCTGATAGTTGGGTTTTATACTCCTTTCTTTCTCACTACGGTAAGATAGTGTATAATTTCTCTTATTCTGACCCACAAGACGTTTATCCTAATACTCCAGCAATAATATTCAAGGAATTTTATCCTAACTCTTCAGTGTTGTTTCGTTTTGTATACCTTTATAATAGATATCTTAATGCAACAGCTTGTTGTAAAGTTGTAAGCAACTACGTAAGCTTTGGGCTCTCTAAGATTTCTTCATGCTTTCCACAATACTGTCCATTAGTAAAAGAATATGTAGTTAATAAATGGGCTCAAGGAGGTTATTTCCAATCTGCAGCATATATGGGCAATCCGCCTCATATACCGACTACTATAATAATCTCAAGTTCCAAAGGAACTTACATATTAATAGGATATATCTATAATCCTTCCTGCATTTCTAACATGACGCCTAGTTACATTCTATCTCATCTAAATTCTCTTTCATTTATACAAAGCGGAGTAGAAAAAATAGAAAATCTTATTTAAGTGTATTTTTGAGCCTCTTCTACGTCTTTCTTATCAGCTTCCCTGTACGTCAACCACCAAGCATAGCCCTTGAACTGTTGTAATCTAAGTTTACTATCCTTTACTGTTCTTGGCGGAGGATTAAGTAAGTTATCTCCTATTATCTCGTTCTTAGGCCAATTAGCGGGTACTACTGCACCAGTCCTATCAACTATTTGTAAAGCCTTTATTGATCTGAGTATTTCGGTAATGTTTCTTCCTATTTCAAGCGGATAATACATTATTAGTCTTACAGTTCCCTTATCGTCAACAATAAATACCGCCCTTACTGCAGCAGTAGAAGATTCTGCGTGTATCATTCCTAGTCTTTTAGCAACGTTGCCCATAGGGTCTGCAATTATTGGAAAAGGTATTTCTACCTTAAGGTTCTGCTCTATCCAGGTAACCCATTCTATGTGGCTTATGTTGCTATCTACAGAAAGGCCTATAAGTTCAGTATTTAGCTTTTTGAATTCTTCATATTTCTTTGCAAAAGATACAAATTCAGTAGTACATACTGGTGTAAAATCTCCAGGATGGCTGAAAAGCACAAACCATTTTCCTTTATACGCCTCTGGCAATTTTATTTTTCCATGAGTTGTATCTACTTCCATTTCTGGGAATTTTTCTCCGATTAACGGTATTCTATATGCTTCCGACATGTTCTCTAATATAATATAGACTTAGTACTATTTAAAACTATTTACTAAATTGGTTTAATTTTTAACTTAAATTTACTTCAACTTAGTAGTTTGTATATTTTTAGCGTTAATTTATAAGTGCATGATGAGTGTATAAAGTATGGGTTACAAAAGTAGGCTTTATCATTTAAGAAGTAGGGCTTTGTTTAATAGGTACTATTTTATAATTTCAAGACGTTATATTATGAAATGGGCTAGAAGGCATAGGTGAATTACCGCCCTAGAAACTCATTTTATTATTTAGTAAGACATGAGTGATAGCTAAAATTTATTATAAGATAATTCTAGAATCATGGCTAAAGATGTGCTCGGTATATTAGGAGATTATGAGCCAAAAGGCAAAATGATTCAAGGTTTTGGAAAATTTTTATTATGGGGACTTGATGATCCATTTCATATAACTACAATATCCGGCTCAGTGATCTATGGCGTAGGTAAAATTATAGAGAGTAGGAGTCCTTATGGGCTAAGGAGAGCTAAAATGGACTTAGCAGAGATAAAAAGGCAAATGAGAGAGCTTATTCTGGATATAAGTTCCATAAGAGTTTGAACTTTTTTGTTTAAAACTGTTTCTACTAGCGTTGTCTTAACAAAAAATATATTCATGTTTATATACTTATTATTGTGCTTTATGTAATAGTAATATTAAGTTCGTTAGTATCTGCCTGGAGCGTATATAATTCATTCTTAGCAATTGTAGGAATTAGATGGAATCCAAAAGAATATAAAAATCCATCCGGCGTATCTTTTTCCTTAATTATTCCAGCAAAAAACGAGGAAAAAGTTCTTGGAAGGCTATTAGATAGATTGGAAAACCAAGAATACGACAGATCTAAGTATGAGATAATTGTAGTGGAAGACGGATCTACTGATAAGACACTAGAGGTTTGTAATTCCTATAAGTTAATGTATGATAATATTTCATGTATTCATTTAGAAAGTGCTAGAGTAATTAACGGAAAAAGTAGGGCATTAAACTATGCATTAAGGATAGCTAAAGGCGAAATAATTGGAATTTTTGATGCAGATACTGTTCCAAGGTTAGATACTTTAGCTTATGCCTCAGCTAAGTTTGAAGATCCTAAAGTAGCAGGAGTTCAAGGTAGGCTAGTTCCAATAAACGTTAGGGAAAGCGCAATAGCGAGATTTGCTTCTCTTGAGGAATTATTTTATGAATACTCAATAAGCGGAAGAGCCAGGCTGGGCTTCTTTGTTCCGTTAGAAGGCACTTGCTCTTTCATAAGAAAATCTGTATTAGAAAGTTTAGGCGGATGGAATGAGAGCTCTTTAACTGAAGACCTTGATCTCAGTCTGAAAATAATATCCAGCGGTTACAAGATAATTTATTCTCCATCTATTGTAGCCTGGAGAGAAGTGCCGGTTAGTTTAAGAATGCTTATAAAACAGAGGCTTAGATGGTACAGAGGGCATTTTGAAGTAACTCTCAAGGTAGAGAAGGTAAAATTTGATTGGAGGGTAATAGATGCAATATTAATTGTAGCAACTCCAGTTTTTATGATATTAAATCTAGTGAATTATTCCTTGGTTCTCTTATATCCATCAGAAATTTACATAGTTGTTGTTAGTTTAGTTTCGTTTGCATCCTTACTATCATTATTACTGGGAATAATGATTTCAAGAAAACACATGATAGAAGAGTTTTATCCAATACTATCTTTCATTTACATGAATCTCGTAGTAATCCTTAATTTAATAGCGATCTCTCTAGAACTTTTAAGAATGCCGAAGAAATGGATTAAGACTGAAAGAACTGGAAATATAACGGTGAGGATTCACGATAGTTGAATTCCTAGCAAAAAAGAGGGTAGAAGATTACTTATCTCATCAAAGAGAAAAAGATACCTTTTACGTTACAGATCTGGTAAGATGTCCATTAAAGTTAGTTTACGAAGAAAAATTCAAAGAATTGGCAATTGCAGAAGTTTACAATCCTTCAACACTTATGGGAGAATTAATACATATGGGTTTAGAGACCTTTAATGAAATTGAAGGCTATAAAGTCACTCCAGAGGTTGAAGGGGAAAAGGAAGTAAATTTAGGAGAAAAGGTTGTAAAAATAAAAGGTAGGGCAGATATTATTTTGCAGAAGAACGAGGAAAAAATTATAGTAGAAATAAAGAGCGCCAGGGGAGACAAAGGATTGCCTCATAGGCATCACTTAATGCAACTTCAAGCTTATTTATGGTTATTTGGAGCTAAAAAGGGAATTCTATTTTATGTTACGCCAGAAAGGTTTACAGAATTTACTGTGGATAAGCCGTTAGATGAGGCTACAATAATTAAGTTAGTCCAGGAAAATATTTCGTTAAGTCCTTCACCGCGTTTTGCTTGGGAATGCGAATATTGCGTATTCTCAATAGTTTGCCCTAATAAGAAGAAGTAGAAAAGATTAAGAATTATAACGAATCTTTTAACTCGTGATAAGACCGGTAGTAATGACTATTGCAGGAAGCGACTCAGGAGGAGGAGCAGGGCTACAGGCTGATTTAAAGACTTTTACGTCTCTCGGAGTTTTCGGCACGGTTATTGTTACTGGTCTAACTGCTCAGAATACTTTTGAAGTAACCAGAGTAATGGAAGTTCCTCCTGATTTTATTGAGGCGCAATTTGATGCTGTGATGAGGGACTTAAATCCTAGATACGCTAAGACAGGAATGTTAGCTTCAACAAAAGTAATCGAGGCAGTAAAAAAGAAGGTGGAAGAGTATAAGATCGATCTTATTTTAGATCCAGTAATGGTTGCGAAATCGGGAGCTTCGCTAGTAACGGAAGACGTAGTCTCATCTATAAAATCATTGATGAATGATACGTTGATTATTACTCCTAATAAGTTTGAGGCTGAGAAACTTTTAGGCAAGAAGATAGAGAGCGAAGAGGAGCTAAAGAAATCAGCTAAGGAACTTTACGAGAAATACTCAGTTAATGCAGTAGTAAAGGGGGGTTCTCAATTTGGTTTAGACTATGCAATAATAGATGGCGAAGAATTGGAGCTTAAGGGAGAGAAAATAGAGACTAATAATACGCACGGTAGTGGAGATGTATTTTCTGCCTCAATAACTGCTTATTTAGCTAAAGGCTTCAAGTTAAAGGATGCAGTTAAGAAAGCGAAGGAATTTACAACCTTTGCTATAAAATATTCTTTAAACTTAGGCAAAGGTCACGGTCCGGTTGATCCATTTGCATATCCCGAAGCTATAATAGAAAAGGAGATTGCTAGAGAGGAATTGGAAGATTTACTCTATTTTATTGAAAAGAAAGAAGAAAAGACTTTCAAGGATTTAATTGGTGAGAACGATAAATCAAACGTTGGTTATTTAACAAAGTACGGAGATTTTGTAACTCTTGCTGGTGGAATAATCAGGTATCTTGATTGGTTAAAGATTGATGGTCCTCTTCTAGTTAATTGGAAGAAAAATGACATATATGAAGCTCTAAAAAGGAGTGGTAAGAAAATAGGCGTAATTATCTCTCCTAGTGATAAAATTCTATCACTCGCAGAAGAAAATAAGATAAAATTGTCGGAAAGCGGAATAAATTCTGATGCCATAACTATTAATGGCAAAATAATTTTGGTTGCGGATAGTGTAGAAGAATTAAAGAAGAAAATAGAGGGATTAAAGTAAATGATTTATGTAGTTGGAAGTTATAATACTGATTACATAATAAGAGTTGAAGAATTCCCAGCAGTGGGAGAAACAATTTTTGCAAAGGAAATAATAGTATCTCATGGAGGTAAGGGCTCAAATCAAGCAGTTTCTGCAGCAAGGTTAGGGTCTAAAGTGAGGTTGATTGCTGCCGTAGGCAACGATGAGAGAGGTAGAGAAGCTCTTAAATTTTGGAAAGAGGAAGGAGTTGACACTTCTGGAGTAAAAATTAAAAATACCTACACGGGTTCTGCTTACATTTTAGTTAATAGAAGAGGGGAAACAATGATAGTAGTTAATAGAGGTGCAAACTATGAACTTAATGAAGATGACGTAGAGCTCGACGATGGAATACTTTTAACACAAATGGAGATTAGAGAAAATGTAGTTAAGAAAGCCTTACAGAGATTTGAAGGAATAAAAATACTAAATCCTGCGCCTGCAAATATTTCCGATTATTCCATACTGAATTACGTCGATATTTTAACTCCTAATGAAATTGAATTTAAGGAACTAACAAGTGCGGATGATATTGAATACGGTCTTAATATCTTACTTAAGAAAGTAAAGATGGCGGTAATAGTAACCCTAGGCGAAAGAGGGGCATTGATCGCAACTAAAGATAAAAGGGTTCTAATTTCTGCTCCAAAAGTTAAGGCTATAGATACTACTGGTGCAGGAGATGTTTTTAATGCTGCCTTAGCCCATTCCTTAGAAAAAGGTGAGGATTTAGAGTCCGCAGTAGAATTCGCAAATATTATTGCCTCCTATTCAGTAACTAAAATAGGTGCAATAGGACCAAAGTGGGAAGAGGTGAGGGAATTTGTCGAAAAGGAAAAGAGAAAAGAAAAAGGTAGAAGAGGAGGAGAAGAAAGAAGAAATTGAAGGATATTGTTCTTTACCCGAGGATATCAGCCAAAGAGACGACATTTAAGCTCATGATCGTTAAGATAGATTTTTAGTTTTAATATCCTACCTAAACGCGTGTATATAGTTTACTCAGATAAATATAAAGAACATTACTCTTCAATGCATCATGTTGAAAACCCAGATAGATTAACTAGAGCTTTAAGCTCATTAAAAGGAGAGAAAATAGTTGAACCAATTAAAGTTGATGATCCTCAAATTGTTCACTCTGAAGATTATGTTGAGAAAATAAGGAATATCAAAGGAGAGGAATGGATTGATGCAGACACTTACGCTAATGACAAAACCTATGAGACGGCTCTATATGCCTTAGGTGGTGCATTAAAAGCCTTTGAATTACAAGGCTTTGCACTAGTTAGACCTCCTGGGCATCATGCAGGCAAAAATGGGAGAGCATTTAATGCCCCAACTTTAGGTTTTTGTATTTTTAATAATGTAGCTTACGTAGTTAGGAAAAAGGCGTTGAAACATGTTGCAATAATAGATTTTGATGTTCATTATGGTAATGGAACTCAGGAAATTTTTTATGATGATCCAGAAGTCCTTCATATAGACATTCATCAAGATCCTAAAACTATATTTCCTGGTACTGGATTCCCGGAAATGGTTGGTAAAGGAGAGGCAGAAGGTACCAAGGTTAATCTTCTTATTCCTCCTAGAGGTTCAGACGATCTTTATGAAGAATTGTTTCCCTTAATTCAAAGTATTCTTGAGGATTTTAAACCTGCCTACATCATCTTCTCTGCAGGTTTTGATGGATTTAAAGGCGATGGACTAGCTTCCCTTAATTTGACAGAATACACTTTTTACAATCTAGGTTCTTTAGGTAAAGGCAAGTATTCTTCAGGAGTATTAGAAGGAGGTTATGGCATAGGCTTGGAGAGAGGTCTTCAAGCATTTATAAAAGGGTTGAAAGGAGAAGCAACTGATTATGCCAAAGAGAAATCGCCTGATTCCGTGAAATCAAGATTCTTTGATTATCTTGAAAAAGAGAAGGAAATATTAAGAAACTATTGGAAAATTTAACATGTATAATAGCACTTCAATGCAAGGTTATATGCAGCATTGAAGTCTCTATCTGCCTTATACCCGCAAGATGGACAAACAAATATTGAACCTAGTACTTCGCCTTTTTTATACCCACACCTAGAACAGATTTTTGATGTCCCTCTAGGATCTAATCTCCTAACTTTCATTCCACGTTTGAACAATTCTTCTTCTAATATCTCTTGTATAGCCCTTAAACCTTTACCAACTTTAGCTTCATAAAGCCTAAGATCCTCTATTGCTATTACTTTGGGCTTCAATTCCTCTAGGAATTTTACAGTCTCAATTACCGGTTTTCTAACTCTTTCCCTTATATCATTTAAATACACTAGGCCTTGGGATTCTCCTAAATATTTAGAAAAAATATCAAGCATCTTTTTGTCTCCAACATATTTTACTTTATATAACTTACCATGATTAATTATTGCAACTATGGTAAAGAGATGTCTTATTCCTAGATCTATGCCTACTATTGGACTCTCTTCCTCATAAGCTAAAAGTACTTTTATTCCTTGAGAAAAATCTACTATTGCATAAACTGGATTGCCTTCCTTAGTAGGTTTAACTATTGCATCTATTTCTTTTATTTTTATCATATTCCCTGTAATTATTAAACTAAGAGGTCCAATTCGCCTTCCGCTAAATGGTAACGCTCGTAAAGATTGAGGTGGAGGAGGATCTATCCCACCGGTCTTTTTTAATATTGACTTATAATTTTCATAGTACAAAATATCACTATATATTTCTTTTAGCTTACCAAAATCTACGATTTGAGCCTCAACTAACTCTTCCGGCATAAATAAAAATATATAAAAACTTACTTATGAAACAACTTATACTATGGCATGTAAAAAACTGTTTTATTTTAATAATTGAAGAACTTCTTGTGTTAACCCTTGAGGATATTCTTCTAAAGATTTTGCAACATCTAATGGATTATCAAGGCTTGAGAACTGAGCTATTTGAGTTTCCTTTCCATTCTCTATCTTATATACAATTATTTCTTTTACTGAATTTATTGGTATATATCTGAAGGCAATCTCGTAACCGTTAATAGGCTTCTCATAAATTCTGAATCCTTTTTCGTCAAGATATCTTCTTTCTAAATTCTCTAATTCAAGTGCCAT